>Ga0207644_10001475_pt1 | contig 15160 bp, 10 predicted proteins | sample KBSS73metaG_FD_184326 | JGI IMG/M metagenome (GOLD analysis project Ga0207644, IMG submission 184326) | Switchgrass rhizosphere microbial communities from Kellogg Biological Station, Michigan, USA - KBS S7-3 metaG (SPAdes) (version 2) | ecosystem: Host-associated > Plants > Roots > Rhizosphere... | reverse complement strand
AAACAGCCACTAACTCCTTCAAGTCTCCGCTGGGTCCATCAAGAGACCCTTTCTGACATCGAGCACGATGCCATCACCGTAACGCGGGACAGTAGTCGGAGAATTCACATGAAGATCGTAGTAATAGGTGGCACCGGACTCATTGGATCCAAGCTCGTGGCGGTTCTGCGCCAGCGGGGACAGGAAGTATTGCCGGCCTCTCCTGATTCGGGCGTCAACACGCTGACGGGGGAGGGGTTGGCAGCAGCGTTAGCTGGAGCGCAGGTAGTCGTTGACCTCGCGAATTCGCCTTCGTTCGAAGACACGGCGGTTATGAAGTTCTTCGAGACCGCGGGCCGCAATCTTCTTGCCGCCGAAGCGGCAGCTGGGGTGAAGCATCACGTAGCGCTTTCTATCGTCGGCGCCGAGCGGATGCCCGATAGCGGTTACTTACGCGCGAAGATGGCCCAGGAAAGACTCATCAAGACTTCCGGGATTCCCTACACGATACTGCGTTCCACGCAATTCTTCGAGTTCATGGGCCGCGTCGCCGAATCTTTCAGTGACGGAAAGACGCTTCGCGTCCCGCCGTCCTTCGTGCAGCCGATCTTTTCGGACGACGTCGTCGCCGCACTGGCCGACCTGGTGCTCAGTCCGCCGCTGAATGAGACGGTTGAAGTGGCCGGCCCTGAGAAAATTCGTTTTGACGAGCTCGTCCGTCGTGTCCTGGCCAACAACAACGACTCACGCAAGGTAACCACGGACGCTCACGCTCGCTACTTCGGCACGGAGCTGAATGATCAGTCCCTGGTGCCCGCAAGCAGCAGCGCCGCTCGAATCGGTGCGACGCGGTTTGAAAGCTGGCTCACTCGTTCCACGCCACGGCCGTAATTCACAACGGTAGACAAGGGCAAGGGGTGCGTGATGGCTTCCAACCGTGATTTGTCGAGCAGGCGCGGCCGGCTGTTCGCGTGGTTCGATAAGCGGGTCCCCATTCAGGCATTCCTGGACAGCCAGTTGACCGGGTACTACGCGCCGAAGAGTCTCAATATCTGGTATTACTTCGGCGCGCTCGCACTGTTGGTGCTGGTCATGCAGCTCGTGACCGGCATTTTCCTGGCGATGTTTTACCAGCCGGGCGAAGCGACGGCTTTTAATTCCGTCGAGTACATCATGCGGGAGGTGAGCTGGGGCTGGCTGATCCGCTACGCGCATTCGACGGGCGCGTCCTGCTTTTTCATCGTCGTGTATTTGCATATGTTCAGGTCGCTCCTTTATGGGTCGTACAAGGCGCCACGTGAGTTGTTGTGGACACTCGGAATGCTCGTGTATCTCGCGCTGATGGCTGAAGCCTTCATGGGTTACGTACTTCCCTGGGGGAATATGTCGTTCTGGGGCGCGCAGGTGATCGTGAATCTGTTCGGCACCATACCCGGTGTCGGCCCCGAGTTGGTCGAGTGGATCCGGGGAGACTACGGAATTTCGGATGCGACACTGAATCGGTTCTTCTCCTTGCACGTCGTCGCTGTCCCGCTTGGCCTGCTGCTTCTCGTGGTGCTTCATATCGTGGCGTTGCACCACGTCGGCTCGAGCAATCCCGACGGAATCGAGATCAAGGAAAAAGTGGATGCCGATGGCAAGCCGCTCGATGGCATTGCGTTTCACCCGTACTACACCGTCAAGGACGTCGTCAGCGTGGGCGTGTTCCTGGTGGTGTTCGCCATCGTGCTGTTTTTCGCGCCGACATTCGGCGGCCTATTTCTGGAAAACGCCAATTTCGAGCCTGCCAACTCGATGTCAACGCCCGAGCATATCGCTCCCGTGTGGTATTTCACCCCATACTACGCAATCCTTCGGGCGGTCCCCGACCAGCGCCTGGGTGCGCTACTCATGTTTGCGGCGGTCATCTCGTTCCTGTTCCTACCGTGGCTCGATCGCTCGCCGGTCAGGTCGATCCGCTATAAGGGTGGGCTCTCACGTGTCGCGCTGACGCTATTCGCGATCTCGTTCGTGGCGTTAGGCTATCTTGGACTTCAGCCGGCTGAAGGTACTTACGTCATGCTGGCGCGCCTCTTCACCGTGTTCTATTTCGCGTTCTTCTGGCTCATGCCCTTCTACTCGAAGATCGAGTCTGTGAAGGCGGTGCCCGAACGTGTGAGGTAGCACCAGGTGCGTCGCAATGGGGGAGGACTTTTATGATTCTGATCCAACACATTCTGGAGGATGCGCGGGGGCGACTGGCGGTGTTGAGCCAGGAGGCGTCAATTTATGAGGCAGCCGAGATTTTGACCAACTCGAGCGTTCCCCTCGTTGTTGTGGTTGATAGCGCGGGCATCGCCGTTGGCGTGCTGTCGAGGACTGACATTCTCAAGGAATTCAGCCGCGCCAGGGGTGATGCCTGCAATACGCATGCAGAAGCCATAATGACCAAGGCGTTTCTGTCATGCCATGTGGACCAGACACTACAATCCGTATGGGGAAGCTTGAACGCGCGGTCTCTGCGATGTGCCCCGGTTCTCGATGACTCGCGAAAACCACAGGGCGTCGTGCACGCGCGCGACCTTGCCCGCGCACTCGTCGACGAGATCACCGGCGAGGAGCTACTGCTGCGCGATTATGTATTGGGTATCGGGTATCAATAAGACTCGGCCAAACAGTCTCTAGTCGCGGTCGGCGGAACCGCCGGGTGTCTCACCGCCGAGGGAATATCTCACACCTACCCACGCACCGCGAGGCGCGCCCGGTCCGCGGAATTGTTCGTTGACCGGGTCTACCCCCGCGGCAGGGCCGAATGTCTTTCCCGGACCTGTGAAGAAGTTCTGTCCCACTACACCAAAGTTGGCGTAACGGCGATCAAAGACATTGTTGACTCGCGCGTAGACCTCGCAGCGCTTCGAGACGAGGAACCGGCCGTCAAGGTTGAGAAGGGTATATCCCGGCAGCTGTCCTTGGACATCCTGGTTATCCTCATCGCCGCGCGCGTAGGAGCCCGCACTGGTCAGCAGGTTCGCACCGACGAACAGCTGGGCCATGACTTCCCAGTCCGCGCGAATTTTCAAGACGTGCCGCGGATTGCCTGGAATGCGATTTCCGCGGGCCACCTGGATGACTCCCGCCTCATCGGCGCTCGAGTTGGATGGGCTGCTCTCCTGGAAGGACGACTGGAAAGTGGCGTCCAGGAAGGTGTAGCGGACTGCGAGCGTTACCGGCTTCAGGCGCGTCTCGAGTCCAAGCTCGACGCCCTGCCGGCGGGTGTTGCCCACGTTCGCGAAATAGCCCGCGTTGGTGGCTCCCGCGCCGGAGCTGATGAACTCAATGTCGTTCTGCAGCCGGGTGCGGTAGACCGCGGCGCTCCACCGCACGATTTTGCCCGAAACGCCCCGGGCACCGATCTCGACAGTTTTGGAAATCACCTCATGCAGTGGAGGGTCCGCCAGAAAGTCATTCGGCAGTTTGCAAGGTGCGTCAGGATCGGCGCAGGTCAACTCGATGGCGGTCGGAGCGCGGACGCCTTCATTGTAACTCGCATAGGCCGTCAGATTTTGAGTGGGATTGAAGTTCACGCCGACGGCCGGGTTGAAGCGTGAGAAGGAGTTTGCGCCATTCAGCAACGGCGCTTCGCCAGTGCGGTCGGCGATACGGATGCGCGCGGAGTTATAACGGCCCGATGCGGTCAACGTCCAAAACGAATTCAGGTTGAACGTATCTTCAATGAACGCGCCGTAGTAGCGGGTACGAGTGTCTGCATCCGTCTGCAATGTGAAGTCATCGACTCCCACGGTGTTTCGGCTGGCGGTGAACTCGGCATCCTGGGAGGTCTGGGTAAATCTGGCGTTGGCGGCGTCGCCTGTGGCTCCCACTGTGAGTTGGTTCTTGAGGCCGGCCGGCCGGCTGGTCAATACGAGCTGAACCCCTCCGCCATAACCGTTCTGGTCGATATCCGCAGCGTCGTTGGTTGCCTCGGCATCGAAGTCAGCATTGACATTGCTGCTGATGCTGCCGTTCCCGTAATGACGATAGTAGAAATTTCCGCCCAGCAAGACGTCGGCGGCAAGAAAGTGGCTGCCTTTCGCCGTCACGAATGCGAGTTTGTTGTGGTTCTGGTCCGGAAATGTATAGGCTTGCCGGATGTCATCCAGGAATGACAGCGGCAGCGTCTGGGTTCCCTGCAGCGTATTGTCTGCGCCCGTGAAGCTCAAATCCAGATCGCTCTTTTCCGTCTGCCAGCCGACCTTGCCGAAATACTGCCGCACCTTGCTTGGGTTGTGCTGCGCCCAACCGTTGTCGTCGTAGATGTTGCCCGTGAGGAAGTAGTCGAGCGCACCGCTCGAGCCCCCCCACTCGAATTCCGCGTTGCGCCGTCCGAAAGAGCCACCGGAGACTTCGACTCCGCCACCGGGGTATTGGGCACCGCTTTTGGTGTAGACCGCCACTGCGCCACCCAGGGTGTTCAAGCCGAACGCCGGGTTGGATCCCGGTATGAGCTGGATGCTCGCGATGGCCGATTGGGGAATCAGATCCCAGTTGACGACATCGCCGAAGGGCTCGTTTACGCGTACGCCGTCCTGAAAGATCGAGACGCCCTGTGGCGTTCCCAGCAGCGGCGATGCGCTGAAGCCGCGAAAATTGATATCCGGTTGAAACGGGTTGCCCTGGGCGGCATTTGTTGCAATGCCGGTGGGGTTCTGTTCCAGGTAGTCCGTTACGTTCGTCTGGCGCTGACCGGCCAGATCCTTGCTGGTATAGATCTGTACGTTGGCCGGCACGTCCCGCGTCGGAGTACCGAGGCCCGGCAGGGGGGTCGTACCGACGATCTCAACTGTGGGTAGCTCCAGAGCCTCGGCGGGATTTTCCTTGGTCTTGTCATCCTCGGAGTTCGCCGACGCCGCGCTGAAGAGGCAGAAGCACGTGAATAAGGTCGTCCACCCTGGAGCAGAGGCGCTGAAGGCGAATCGAAGCATGAGGCGTATCCCTGGACTCACTGGGGTGAAGTCGCGCGCAACCGGGAGTCGACGACCTGGCCGCCCGGCGTGGTCCGGGAGTTTCTACCAATGTGTTCGGGAGTTTTTCCCGACTTACATTGGATGCACAGAGATCTCCTCGAAGGCCGCAGGCTCGCCGAAGATCTTCTCCATTCGGACTCGGAGGAACCGTGCGGAAACAGGAGTGAAGGCAATACTGTCCAGGGGCTCTATCCCGAGCAGGCGCACAGTGCCGGGAATGGCGGTGAAGGTCGAGCCATCTTGAGAGCTCTCGAGCTCGATCCAATAATGGGCGGCCAACCCGGAAGCCTGTTTCAGCGTAACGCGGCCGAAGCTTGCCGGGCTGCCGAGGTCGATTGCGAACCAGGACTGGCGTTCGTTCGCCGGGGTCCAATTGGAGTAGGCAAGGCCATCCACGGCTGCATTGGCAGCGGAGCCGGCGGCGCTCGAAGAGGCGGTAACAGGTTGGTTCAGGGCCAGATTGGTTGCCGCTGGAGGATTGAAGAACTCAGCCGGTGTGGCTGCATTCGATGGATGAGAATTGATATCCGTGCCATTTCCCGAGAGTACGGTTTGCGAGAAGTAGTTCTCGATGCTCTGCGGAAACTGTGTGTCGAAGAGGATGCCGTCTGTCTTACTGTTTTTGACAATGTTATTGAAAAGGAAGCTGTGAGCTGTTTCGGCAACGCCGCCGGCTGCCGTCGCGATCGATCCTACTCGCAGCCCATTGTTGATGACGTCGCTGACGTTGCTGAAAACAGTGTTCTTGTCCGTTACGGCCCGGGTTGCGCTGCTGGTTGCGTTGTTGTAGATCCCTACTCCATGGCCTGGAATGCCCGCAACATCGCGGGTGGTCGTGGTGTTGCCATAGACCTTATTGAAGGAATCCGACTGCTCGATAAAGACGCCGTAGCGAACGTTATCCACATTGTTATTGTCAATGGCGAAGCTATTGGAGGTGGACGAGTCGAAATCGACGCCATCCATATTGCAGTTGGCCAGATAATTTTCGAGAACCACATACCTTGCATGGTTTTGCTGCGTCCAGATGCAGCGTCCGCCGCTGTTGTTGACGATGTTGGCATGGAGAATGTTATAGCCGCCGCCGTTCTGCAGGTGGATCATGCCTCCTCCCGTCCGGACATCGCGCAAGCCGCCGTTTTGCACGGTAATATGATCGAGGAGTGCCAGCGTCGTAGAGGGGAAGAAGATTCCCGCTATCGGGCGTCCACCCAGGTCAATGGTGCCGCCGGAGAAGGCGATGTATTGCGAGGGATTTGGAGCTGTAACTACCTGCGATAAGGTGCTGTCTGCAGGGACCTGGAACAGCCCATCAAGAACGACGGCCGTACGCGATTGCAGCAGCAGTTGGGCATCGGCCGTGAATTGGCCGGTGAGGCTCAGGACGATTACGTCATTTGGATGCTGCTGACGCGCGGTATCGTAAGCCTGTTGTACGGCACTCAGGGTGGGTACGGTGCTCGCGTCGATGGCCAGATCCGAGCGATTCAGGCCATTGATGATCGCATCGGAGTGGCGGTTATTGATGGTCGGCGGATGAAAATATTGACTCTGGGGCGCATCGAGTGACGTTTCCGCAGCTACAACCCAGTTCGCAGCAGAGCGGTCGATGAGATTGGTGGTGTTCTGCAGGGTATTTTCGTATATCAGGTTGTTGCTGCCGTCGAAGTCGATCCCGGCGGCCGCATTGCCGAGCACGGAATTACGCAGTACGGCGATATTCGCGCTCGAGTTCTGCAGGACGATTCCGCCAGTTCGATTCCCTTGGAGCTGGTTGTCAGAGATCAGGTCATCGCTGGCGTCGGCCACGATGCCGGCCGCGTTTTCCCGGCTTACGTTGTTAACAATGGAGCTATAGGCCGAACTTACCTGGATGCCAGATCCGGAGTTGTGGTGAACAAAGCTGTCAAGAACCAACGCCTGAGTGATGTCGCCAATGGTGATTCCATTGCCGCCGGCATGGGAGACTTCGCAGCGAGTGATGGCTGAGCCGCTATCCCAGACCGTGTTGCCTGCGCCTCGCAGAATGATGCCGTCGCGACGGGTATTGGTGATGGTCACCGCGTCGATGTTGATCTTGCTCGAGTTATCAACGTCGATGCCGGAGACATTGGCGCCATGGGCGTCGAGGAATCCACCGGATATCGCCACCTGACTCTGACCGGAAATCCCGATGATGCTCGTTGCGGATGCGCCTGGAACGGCATGGATGGAGCCATATAACACCAGGGATGTTTTCGAAGGCAGCGTCAGCGGGTGATCAATAACGAGATAAGTGCCGGTGAGGGTCAGGACGATTGGCGAGCTCGTATCGGCAGCCCGCGCAGCATCCAGCCGCTTCTGAATCTGTGCCAGCGGTAGCGTGCCAAAGGTCAGCTTGATGGGTGTTTCGGTCGGATCCGATATGAAGCTGTTGCTTGGCGGTACGTATAGACCCTGTTGGTTCGGTCCCTGAGCTAAGGCGACCAAGCCCGTTGGCACTGCGGTCATCCAGAAGATGACGGTGACAGCAATATACTTCCTGGTAAATATCACAGTGGCTCCTTCCTTGGTGCAGTGAGTGTCGTTACCTTTCAGTGCCGTCCGTTACGCTCCAGCGCTGTGACAATAGCGAAATTGCCGCGGATGCGAGCGGCCCGCACAGGCGTCAAGCCGCGGGAGTTGGCGGTGTTCGGATTGGCGCCATGGGCCAATAGTGCTCGGACGATGTCTACATGATTGTTTTGTATCGCCAGAACCAAGGCCGTCTGTCCATTCGTATCGAGTGCATTCACGTCGACGTTGCTCGCGAGCGCGGCTTCCAGACCGCGTATGTCGCCGCTCTTGGCTGCCAGGCACAACTCGTCGGACGAATTGGCTGCCGCGGTGGCTGGTGTCCGCGCGGGCTGCGTTGCCGATGGTGTTGCTTCCGGCGGCGATGCTACCTGTGTATCAGTGCTTGATGCGGGTGGGGTCTGCGGAGCAGGCTCAGAGTCGGCAGGCGGCGTGGACCGCGCAGCTTGCGTGGTGGTTTCGGCACGGCCGCTCGCATTTGGGGCGCTGTGCAGGGCGCCCGCGTTTTGTCTCGCAACTCGGCCTTGTGTCGGGGATTGAGCGGGAGGTTTGCCGGCGGAACCGGATGCGACGGCGGGTGCAGGTGCCACGGATGTGCCTGGTACGTCACGTGTCTGTGTGAGCGATGTCGTTGCGCGTGACTGCGGTACCGAGGCTGGCGAGGTGGCGGATGCCGGAGCGTGCGACGCTGCGGATGCTGACGGAGATGTCGCGGCAGACGACGCGGCGGGCACCGACACAGATGACGCGGCGCGCGCCGGAGCGTGCGACGTCGCGGATGCCGGCGCAGATGACGCAGCGGATGCTGGCGCAGGCGACGTGGCAGATGCCGGCGCAGATGACGCAGCGGATGCTGGCGCAGGTGACGTGGCAGATGCCGGCGCAGGCGACGTGGCAGATGCTGGCGCAGGTGTCGCGGCGGATGCTGGCGCAGGTGTCGCGGCGGATGCTGGCGCCGGCGACGTGGCAGATGCTGGCGCAGATGACGTGGCTGGCGCCGGCGCAGATGACTGCAAGGACGGTGAAGCTGGCGAGGGCGATACTGACTCGGACGAGTCAGGCGCCGCCGCTTGTGCTACCGCGGGTGTCACGGTCTCGGGCTGAGAGACAGCTGCGGGCGAAGGTGCCGCCTCACGCGTGTCGCGCGGGGCCATAAAATGCGGCACAACGAGGAATCCGACGAGCGCCACTGCGGCAATCGCCCCGACAGCGACAGCTGCCAACCATGGCTTCTTCGCTGTTTGTTCTACCGCAGCCGGTATGGTGGCGGCCGTCGGTCTGGGCGCTTCAGAGCTGGAGCTCCCTTTGGCTTTGGCGCTCGCTCTAAGAGCGCGCTCCGCGGCCTGTTGGGCGGCATACGCCTGCACTTTTCGGCGCACCCACTCGCCCGGACGGCCTGTGTCGAGCGCGGACAGGCGACGATAGAGATCATCGACCTCGCTGAGTTGGTCTTGAGTGGGGGACTCTTTGCTCATGTCTTTTCGTTGAGAAGCTCTTGCAGTTTCAGTCTCGCGAGGTGCAGACGGCGCTGGACCGTATCGACAGTGCTCTGCGTTATCTCCGCAATGTCGCCGACGCTCAATTGGCCTTCGATTTGCAATAGATAGGCTTCGCGCTGCTCGCCGGGCAATTGCCCGATGGCTTGAGCGAGCACGTTCGCCGGGTCGCGAGGCACCGCGGGCCGTCCAGCCGCTGCTGGACTGGCGTTCGTCGCCCGTGCACGAAGCGAATCGGTCATCCGATCGTGCGCCAGCGTGAACAGGTGAGTCTTGAATCGGGTTACCGATTCAAGACTCGCGGCATTCCGGGCCACTGCGAACCAGATCTCCTGCAGCAGGTCGTCGGAGGCCGCCTGGTTGCGGACATTGCGCTCGAGATAGCGCCAGACACGTAGCTCATGCCGTCTATAGAGCTGATCGAATGCCGCAGCGTCGCCGCGCGCGTAGCGTCCGAGGAGGTCCTCGTCGTTTTCTTCCGTATTGGTCATAGCGGCATTATCGCAGCTATGCAGTTTTTCTTGTTGTGTCCGGCATCGCTCAATCGCCCCGAAATGGAGCAAAGAGACATGCGTTCATCAGGCGGTCCTGCCGGCTCCGGCTCCATTCCGGAAAGAGGCTCGGCCAGACGGCTGGTCGGTGGTCGAGGAGACCAAAGTCTGATTCGGCCAGCTCGACGTTCATGTTCCCCGACCTGCGCGCGTCCCGTCAGCGGGACGGCCGGTCTGCGCTACGTAGGCACCGGCACCGATTCGCGCTTCGCGGCCGCCAAAGTCATGGCCCGTCCGGCACCTCGGATCAGAACTTGTACGTCACGGTTGCCGAGTACAGCCGCCCGTTCCGGTAGATGCCGATGGGCGCGGCCTGGACCCCGTTGAACGCGAAGTACTTCTCGTCCAGCAGGTTCGATGCATCCAGCGTGAGGCGCAGGTTGCTGGTGAAGTTATAGGAAGCCGACGCGTCCAGTTCCGTGTACTTATCGGTGAACTGCGAGGCATTGAGGCGTCCGATCGAAGTGAAGTACTTCGAGCGGAACCCGTAGCTCACACGGATGCTGACCGGGCCTTGCTCATAATAGGGAATGACGTTGACCGTATGCTTGGAAAGATACGGCATGAAGTAATTGTTGGTCGTCTGCGCCTTGGCGTAGGTGTAGTTCGTGGCGATGCCGAAGCCCAGTGCAATCGGCATCTGAAACTGTGCCGAGGCGCCGCGGACGATTGCCTTCTCGGCATTGATCGGGGCGGTGACCGCGTAGGTGGTCCCACCGCCCACGGTCTTGTTGAAGAGCACCTCGTCGTGCTCCTTGCTCACGATGTAATTGGACATGTCGCGAACGAAGAGCTCGGCGGAGGCGAGGGCCCCCTTATCGAAATACCATTCTGCGGTCAGGTTGTAGTTGACCGACTCGTAAGGCTTCAGGTCGGGATTGCCGCCGCTACCGGTGAGCTGCAGATCACTCAATGAGAAGTACTGGGCCATGTCACTGTAGCGTGGCCGCGAGATCACTTTCGACACGCCGAAGCGCAGCATGATCTCTTCGGTCAAGCTATACGCGAGGTTCAAACTCGGCAGGAACTTGTTATAGCTGGTCACGGTATCCACGGGTGTGGCCGCGCCGCTCTCATTATCCACCAGGAAGCCGGAGGAGTCGTCCGACGTATGAACGTAGCGCACGCCGATGTTGCCGCGATACGTTCTGCCAGCGAGCGTTCCCTCGAAATTACCCTGCACATAGACGTTGCGGGTCTTCTCCCGGATATCGAATTCCGTGCTCGGGTCTTCCTTGAATACATCGCCCGTAGGGGTCGTGGAGTCGTAGTTGACGAGGGCATTCTGACCGATGGTCACCCACCGTGTCAGATCACCTCCCAGACCCACACCATCGAACAGGTTGGCGGGCGTCATGCCCGGGCCAAACTGCAAAGCGCTGACCGGCGTGTTCTGCACGAACACTTTGCTGCCCCAGGAGTGCTGGAAGTTCTGGTGATAGATGTACTTGGCTCCCACCAGCAGTTTCTTGAACGGTCCCGCATCGACATTCCAGGTCAGATCGGTCTGGGCATACCTCTCGACATCGACGATCGGGCTCGAACCGATCCCGCCGACCTGCTCGCCGACCGGCCGGGTGAACACCGCCGGATCCGTGGGCTTGTTTGCCCAGTTCACCGAGGCGCCGTTCGCGTTGAATGAGTAGGAGTACGGGCTCGGGTCACGCAGATCGACGGTATACTCAGGATCCCCATACAGGGCGCCGTGCGCCCTCGTTATGCCCACGGTTCCCGCAAGCGCAAGTGCTCCACCTGAGTCCCAGTTCGCATTGAGATTGACGCTGTTCGTGCCAACGCCGGTCTTACGATAGCCGCCGTCGTGCTCGGTGTAGGCGCCGGGACCGTAGCTTGCGCTGGTCACGAGTCCGTCTGTGACGGTCGCGCTCTGCAGGAGCGCGGTGCTCGCAGCTGGAAAGACGAACAGCGCATTGTTGAAGTTGTCGTATTTGCCGGTGATGTATATGCCAGTCAAGTCCAGCGTCAGGGAATCCGTCGGCCGCGCCTGCAAGGTGGTACTGAAGCCGTCACGCTGACGGATCTGGTGAAAGTATGCGGCGTTGATACCGGCGGGAAACACGGCATTCGTGGGGTCTCCGTTGATCTGAGCCGTCGGCGCGGCCGTTCGGAAATTTGCCGCGCTTGCATACCCGAACACCTCGAGGCCGGCTCGCGCGAGTTCCTCTTTGTCGTGTGTGTAGGCGGCGAGAACTCCGAAAGTGTCGGAGTCGTTCTTCCAGCTATAGAGCACCGAGCCGCGTACACTGCCGGCCCTGGAGCGGTCGTTGTACTCGTATCCGCCGGAGCCGGCGAAGGTGTTGGCCGCGAGCTCGAAAGGCTTGCGGGTGTGGATGATGACAGTGCCGCCGATGCTACCCTCGTCCAGACGCGCTTCCTGCGATTTGAAGACTTCCGCCAGTCCGATGAGCTGCGGTGAGAGCATCAGGTAATTGAATGTCCGGCTGCTCGGATGCTCGGGGTCACCGCCCCAGTCGGCCGAGGCGATCGTCTGGCCATTGATCAGCACGCGATTGAGCGCCGGATCGGTGCCGAGAATGCTGACTTTCTCACCTTGGCCGAACGAGCGATCGACCGCCAGACCCGGCAGGTGGGAGAGGGATTCCGCGACGTTCTGATCCGGGAACTTGCCTACATCCTCCGCGCTGATCGCATCGACGATCGCGTCCGCATTGCGCTTCGTCTCGAGCGCACGTTCGTAGCTCGCGCGAATACCCGTCACGACGATCGTTTCCGGCGCCGGCTCGGAGTTGGAGCTGTCGGCTGCTTCCTGCGCAAGTCCTGCAGTGGGGGTGAGCACGAACCCTGATGCGCTGACAACAAGCAGCGCGCGCACATGACGATTCACTCGACTGGTCATGACCCTGCGACCTCGTTGAAATTTGTTATAGACGACGGTTGCGGCGCTGGCTAATACCAATACCTTGTATGGTATTAGAATGGTAGCGGAACGAATTTGTCAATCAGGTTGGCGATGGAATATTCATGCCACAGCCGAGCCGCAGCTTGGGACGCACTCAGCGCGGCTTTGGGGCAGCGGGGAATTGGGTATTGTTATTGCCCACAACTCCAACAGCAGCTCCTGCATGCGAGTGCGGCGCGCCGCTGCCGGGTGCTAATCTGGAAGGTATCCGGCGTGGTCGTCCGGCCTCTCAATTTCACCGTTAGGAGCCAAGAATGGGGATTCTGTCGCGCTTGCTCGGGAAACGGCCTGATATCTCAGCGGAGTCGCCCGAACACGGCGTGATCGTGAAATTTGACTATCTCGGCACGACAGATTTGGGTCCGCTCTTCGCTCTTGAGGAGAAATTGGAGGCGGAGATCGGCGCCGCGCAAGCCGGCGAATTCGACGGCAACGAAGTTGCCACCGACGGTAGCGACGGCTTCCTGTACATGTACGGACCGGACGCGGATCGCCTCTTTGAGGTGATACGTCCGGTTTTGGAAGCGTGTTCCTTTATGCGCGGCGCACGCATCACTTTACGTTACGGTCGTCCTTCGAGCGAGGTTCGTAGACGTGAGTTCGTTCTTGGCTCCTAACCCTCGCGTGGAGCGGGCCGTGATAGGTGAGGAGGCGTGTTGTGCGCTCACTCCACATGTCTGACGCCGAGCAGCGTGTGCCGGGCATCACTCACCGGCGGGACGTCCTGTTGGCTCGCGGAAGCTCGTTCCAGATCGCCGGGTCCTCCGCGCCGAGTACCCACGAGCTGAACCCCACCAGGCCGCGCTGTTTGGCGAGCTCGTAGCGGTCGTGGAAGGCGCGGGCGTCCGGCATCCACACCCATTCACGCATCTGGTCGCGGTAGAACCAATAGAAGGACTCGTGATCCTGTGCGTCCCATTGGATTCGGGCGCCATACTGCTTCGCCAGGGGTATCGACTCGTCGGCATCGATGTAGTCAGCGGAGATGTTGGAGCGCTCCTCGGTACCGAATACGGGATTGCCCGCGAACCAGTGATACCCGTACAAGGGAATGCCAATCGAGAGCTTTTCTTTCCCAATAAACTGCAATGCATAATCGAGGTGTGCCACCGTCCAGTCCCAGCCGGCCACGGGCCCGGGAGTGGTCCAGCGAGTGTGTTGGTCGTAGGTCATCAAACTCACGAAATCCATGCAGTCCCCGAGCGCTTTGAGGTCATACACACCGCGCCAGTACTCCCACATCCATTTCGAGAACGCGCCGCGGCCCGCGTGGCCGGGTTCGTTGGGCACCACGGCTATCGAAAGCTGGAAACCTGCCGCATGCAGCGCCTCAGCCGTTCGTCGTGCGAAGGAGCTGAAGGCCTCACGATCCGTCCACACGATGTTCTCGAAATCGAACTGGTAGCCGCTGAAGTGGTGCTGCCGGGCCTGGCTCAGCAGGGCGTCGATCGCACGCTTCTGGGCGTCCACATCCAACAATAGGCGATGGAAGCCATCCCGGCCCTGAGTCATCGAAAGAATGGGCATGACGGGCAGCTTCTTCTGACTGGCCAACTGCAGCACGAACGGATTCGGCTCGCCCTGGACGAGTCCCTGGCCGTCGACGCCGTACCAGGTCGGCACCAGCAGGTCGATCTTGTCCACGTGCTCCACGAATGAGCGCATCGACTTCGGGGTCTCCATCAAATAAAAAAGTGCAGCGGGCGACCGAGCGGTTAGCGAGGGAACCCCCTGCGGGGGAGGCGCTTTCGCCCAAGCCGTTGGGACGCACAGCAGAGCAAGCATCCAGGCGAGATTTCTCATAATGATCATTCGATGGCTCGGACTCAGTGGTATTGCGAAGGTATTAGATCGACTGGCTCGCCTTCCACGTACACCGCGATGGGCCGCAGCGCTCGATCCAACACCACGAGATCGGCCCACGCGCCGGATGCGATCCGGCCACGATCCTTCAAGCCCAGGTAGTCGGCCGGATAGCGCGACACCCGCGCCGAGGCATCCTCGATCGAAAGCCCAAGGTCCACGAGATTGCGCAAGGCCTGATCCAGAGTCAGCGTGCTGCCGGCGAGGGTACCGTCGGCAAGTCGTACGCAGCCGAGAGTCTTCGTAACATGCTGCCGGCCCAAGCGGTACTCACCATCGGGCATGCCGGTTCCAGCTGTTGAATCGCTCACGCAATAGGCTTTCGGAATTGCGCGCAAGGCCGCCCGCAGCGCACCCGGATGTACGTGCACGAGATCCGGGATCAACTCACAATAATCGCCATGTGCAAAGGCGGCGCCCACAATGCCGGGAGCGCGATGGTTCAACGGCGTCATGGCATTGAACAGATGCGTAAAGCCAGACGCGCCACTTTCGAGCGCCTGCATGCCCTCCTCGTAGGTGGCCAGGGTATGTCCGATCTGCACGCGAATGCCTTTACCCGTCAAAAAGCGCACCAGCTCAATGTGCCCTGGGATTTCCGGGGCGAGGGTGACGACCTTCAAGGGGGCGAGTGAACACTGGCTTTCGAGCTGATCGAGGTTCGCGGCGATTGCAAAATCGGGCTGTGACCCCAGCCGCCCCCGATTGATGTAGGGACCTTCGAGATGGACACCGAGAACACGCGCTGAGGAGAGCGGACGGGGCTGCGAGATGTAG
>Ga0207644_10001474_pt1 | contig 15169 bp, 15 predicted proteins | sample KBSS73metaG_FD_184326 | JGI IMG/M metagenome (GOLD analysis project Ga0207644, IMG submission 184326) | Switchgrass rhizosphere microbial communities from Kellogg Biological Station, Michigan, USA - KBS S7-3 metaG (SPAdes) (version 2) | ecosystem: Host-associated > Plants > Roots > Rhizosphere... | reverse complement strand
GGGGGCGGGAGCGCGGGTACGCGTACTTCCTGTTCCCGCCGGAGTACCCGCTCACCGAGACCGCGCACGACCGGCTCGCCACGATCGCGCAGCACTCCGAGCTGGGCTCCGGCGCGGCCGTCGCGATGAAGGACCTGGAGATCCGCGGCGCGGGCAACATCCTGGGCGCCGAGCAGAGCGGGCACATCGCAGGCGTCGGGTTCGACCTGTACATCCGGCTCGTCGGAGAGGCCGTCGCGACGTTCCGCAGGCACGCCGGGGCCGAGGAGGGCGCGGAGGTCGAACCGCTCGCCGAGGTGCGGGTGGATCTGCCGATCGACGCCCACGTCCCCCACGACTACGTCGACGGGGAGCGGCTGCGGCTGGAGGTCTACCGCAAGATCGCCGAGGCGGCGGACCCGGCGGGGCTGGACGCGGTGGTCGAGGAGCTGAAGGACCGCTACGGCGAGCCGCCGCAGCCGGTGCTCAACCTGCTCGCGGTCGCGCGGTTCCGGCAGCTGTGTCGCAGGCTCGGGCTCGCCGAGGTCGCGGTGGCGGGCACGACGATCCGGGTCGGCCCGGTCGACCTGCCGGACTCGAAGCAGATGCGGTTCAAGCGGATGCACCCCAAGGGCCAGTACAAGCCCGCGGCCAGGCTGGTCACGGTGCCGAAACCCGCCGCGGGCAACCGCATAGGCGGCGCCCCGCTCCGGGACCTGGAGCTCCTCGACTGGCTCACGGCGCTGGTCAAGGACCTGGCCACCCCCGTCCCGGTGGCATCGGGGTCCAACTCTGAGCTGCGGTAAGTAACGGGGTCGTCGCACCCGGCGAACCTGGTCCCGACATGGCGACAGGGGCTTTCCTGGACCGTCTCGGTCTGCGCTTCGCGGCGGGGGCGCGGGCGCTCGTCGGCGTGCTCATGGCCCTGGCGGCGCCCTTCGCCGACCCGCCCGCCGGGATGGCCTGCGTCGCCCCCGTCGCCGTGGTGCTGGCGGTGTGGAGCGTCTGCTACCTCCGGCTGATGCGCACCCGGCCCGCGACCTGGGTGTGGGTCGTGGACATGGCGTTCCTGTGCGGGCTGTGTCTGTTCCAGTTCGTGCTCGTCGACCCGGTGCTGCTGGAGCGCTCGCTGGGGTGGGTCTCGCCGGTCGCGTCGTTCGCGGTCGTGGCGTTGCAGTGGCACGTGCGGGTGCTGCCCGGAGCCGTCGCGACCGTGCTGGTCTGTGTGTCGTTCGTGATCGGGGCGGCGGCGTCAGCCGAGGTCACCGTCGCGCAGGCGTTGGCGGTCGGGGGCATCTGGACGGCCGTCGAGGCCGCGCTCTCGCGGCTGCTGTGGCGGCTGGTCCGGCGGGGCGGGGCGGTCGCCGACGAGCGCATGGCCCGCCGCTTCGAGGCCGACCGCGCGGCGATGCTGGCCCGGGCCCGTCGCGGTGAGCAGCGTGCCCACTGGGCCACCGTGCACGACACCGCCGCCAGCACGCTGCTCATGGTCGGGCTCGGGGCCGTGCGTGGGGACGAGCCGTGGCTGCCCGCCCAGCTGGAGCGGGACGTCGCCGCCCTGCACGGCATCCCGACGCCGGCGGCAGGGGTCCGCGAGACCGTCCGGCGGGTGGTCGACGGCGCCCGGATCGCCGTCGACGTGCGCGGCGACGGCGACGGCGACCTCACGCTGCCGGGCCCCGCGGCGGGCGCGCTCGGTGGAGCGCTCACCGAGAGCCTGGAGAACGTCGTCCGGCACGCGGGCACGGACCGTGCGGAGGTCGTCCTCGAGGTCGACGCCGCGGCCGTGCGGGTCACCGTCCGCGACCGCGGCCGCGGCTTCGACCCGGCCGCGGTGCCGCCCGACCGGTTCGGCCTGGCCCGCTCGGTCCGCGAGCGGATGGCGCAGGTCGACGGGTGCGCCGTCGTCGAGTCCATGCCCGGGCGGGGCACCGAGGTGCGGCTGGAGTGGCCGCGATGACCCCGGTCGAGCGCGAGCTGTCCGCGCGGCTGCACCGCGGTCTGCGGGTCGCGCGCACCGTGATCGTGGTGGCGATCCTGCTGGGGCTCGACCTGCCGAACCTCGTCGCGGGCAGCGGGGCGTACACCCCCGGCTGGGTCGGCTATGCGGGCTGGGCCGTGCTCGTCGTCGTCGCGGTGGCGGACGCCGTCCTCGTGGCCCGGCAGCGGTTCTGGGGCGCGGTCCGGTGGGTCGCCGCCACGGTCGTCCTCGGCGTCGCCGTCGTGATGTCCGCGGCAGTGGTGCCCGGTGAGCTCGGCGGTCCCGCGCACATCACCCTCGGCGTGATCGGCTGGTTCGGGGTGCTGCTGTTCTCCCGGCTCGGCGAGCTCGTCGGGTTCCTGGTGCTGCACCTAGGGCTCATGGTGGGGTTCCTGGCCGCGGCGGGCCGCACGGACCAGGTCACGCTGGTGGCGTTCGGGATCCTCGCGGTGGGGGTCACCTCCTTCCAGCTGGCCGTCGGCATCGCCGGGTCCGCGCTCACGGCTGTCGCCCGGCAGGCGGCGACGGCGGCGGCGCAGGAGGCCGAGTCGCGGACCGCCGACGAGCTCGCCGCCGTCGTGCACGCGGACCGGGAGAGCCGCTACTCGCAGGTGCGGGCGGTGGCGTTGCCGCTGCTGGAACGGATCGCCGGGGGTTCGGCGGCACCCGCGGACCCGCAGGTGCAGCGCGCCGCTGCGGCTGCGGCGGCCCGGTTGCGGCGGATGTTCGCCGAGGAGGGCGACGACCGCGACCCGCTGAGGGCGGAGCTCGCGGCGCTGATCGACATCGCCGAACGGCGCGGCGTCGGTGTGCAGTTCGCGCAGCGGGGAGAGCCTCCGGTACCGCCGCCGGAGGCCGCGCAGGACCTCCTGGCTGCGGCGGGCACGGCGCTGCACGCGGCCCGGGCCGCGGCCCGGGTGACGCTCGCGGGGGTGGACGGCGCCGTCGTCGTCGGCGTGGTGACGGACGGGACCCCGGGGCCGGTCGCCCCCGCGGGCCCGGAGGTGCGCACGGCGACCGTCGTGGGGGACGGACAGACATGGGTGGAGGCGAGATGGGCACCCCAGAGGTGAGGATCGGGGTCGTGATCGTCGACGACCATCCGGCGGTGGTCGACGGCGTGCGCGCCTGGTGCGCGCGGGCCGGGATCGACGTGGTGGCGGCAGGCGCGGAGGCGGCGGTGGCCCATCGGGGGCCGGGGGCCGGGGCGGACGCCGTGGTGTTCGACCTCCAGCTCGGCGCGGGGCCTGCGTGGGACGACCTGACGCGGCTGGCGGACGAGGGCAGGCGGGTCGTCGTCTACTCGCAGCACGCGGACAGCGAGACGGCGCTGCGCTGCGTGGAGCTGGGCGCGGCCACGTACCTCACGAAGGCGGAGGGCCATGAGCACCTGATCCCGGCCATCCGCGCGGCCGTCGAGGACCGGCCGTACACCCCGCCCGTGCTCGGCGGCGCGATGGCCGCGGACCCGCGGCCGGACCGCCCCGCGCTGTCCGAGCGAGAGCGCGAGGTACTGCTGGCCTGGTTCTCCAGCGACTCGAAACAGCTGGTGGCGCAGCGGTTCCACCTCTCGGTGAAGACCGTGGACACCTACATCGCGCGGGTCCGGATCAAGTACGCGGACGCGGGGCGGCCCGCAGGCACCAAGGCCGCGCTGGTCGCACGGGCGTTGCAGGACGGGCTCATCGACCTGGCCGGGCTGTGAGCACGCAGAACTCCCCGCCCGTCGGGTCGGTGAGGACGACCCAGGACGCGTCCCGCTGCCCGAGGTCCAGCCGGTGCGCGCCGAGCTCCAGCAGGGCCGCGACGGTCCGCTCCTGGTCCTCGGGGACGAGGTCGAGGTGCAGCCGGTCCTTGGTGCTCTTGGCTGCTCCGGGCAGGAACTCCAGATGCGGCAGACCCGCGGGCGCGGCAAGACCGACGAACCCCTCCTCCGCAGAGGCCGCCGGCCAGTCCAGGGCGGCGGACCAGAACCCGGAGGCGCCGCCCGGGTCGTCGCTCGCGACGACGATCGCGGCGATCCGTCCCGCGTCTCGATAGACCTCCCGCGGCTCCAGCACGCAGAACTCGTTGCCCTCCGGGTCGGCGAGCACGATCCACGGCACCCCGTCCTGCCCGACGTCCGCGGGGCGCCCGCCCAGCTCCACGGCCCGTTCGACCAGGGCGAGCTGCTCGGCGGAGGTGACGCTCGCGAGGTCGAGGTGCACCCGGTTCTGCCCCGTCTTGGGCTCCGGGACGGGCACGAAGACCAGGTCGAACTCGTACGGCGCGGTGGGGGAGCGCACGCACACCTCGCCCGGTTCCTCCGTGGCGATCGGCCACTCCAGTAGGCCGGACCAGAAGCGGGCGAGGGCGGCGGGATCGGCACTGTCGACGACGATGTTCGCCAGGCGGTTCGGCACCTGCCGAGACTAGAGCGCGTCCGGTCGCGGGACACGCTCTGCCGGGCCCGGCACCTGCGGGGCGGTGGTCCGCAGGCACCGGGCCCGTCCGACGGTAGGACAGCTCCGCCGGACAGACGGTCCGGCGATCACCCGACATCGGTTAACGGGGGTCGGCCGCCGCGCGTGAGACCGGTGTCCGCGCCCGACCGAGGCGCGCCTGCGCCCCCCGGAGGCCACCGATGACCGTCACGCCGCCCCAGCAGCCCCACGGCTACCCCCAGAACCCGTACTCGCAGACCCCGTACCCGCAGGCGGGGTCCTACCCATCGCCCGGCTACCCACAGAACCCGTACTCGCAGAACCCGTACCCCCAGGCCGGGTCCTCCCCGTCGCCCGGCTACCCGCCGCTCCCGCAGCCGGACTTCGCGCCGTGGGGCGCCCGCGTCGGTTCCGCCCTGATCGACGGCCTGATCCCCGGCGTCATCGCGTCCCTCGGCCTGCTCTCGCTCCTGGTCGGGGACCTCGACGTGGTGCTGATCGTGGCGTCGGTCTGTTACGTCGCGGCGTTCGCCGTCGCGCTGTGGAACTCCTGCTACCGGCAGGGGAGGACCGGACAGAGCCTGGGCAAGCAGGTGATGGGCACGCGGCTCGTCCGGCTGCGCGACGGCGGCCCCCTCGGCTTCTGGCCGACGCTGGGACGCCAGCTCGCGCACGTGCTCGACAGCCTCCCCTTCTACCTCGGGTACCTCTGGCCGCTGTGGGACGAGCGGCGCCAGACCTTCGCCGACAAGGTGTGTGACACCGTCGTCGTCCGGGTCGGGTGATCCAGCCCACGCGGGCGTGAGAGGGTGTCCGCGTGGGAATCGGACGCCTGACCAGGCTCGGTGGTGGCGCGGCGCTCGTGGTGGCCGTGCTCGCGGGATGCGGCGGGCCCAGCCAGGTCGGCTCGGCGATGATCGTCGGGGACCGGACGGTCGCGCTCGCCGACGTGCAGTCCTCGATCGACCTCGCCCTGACCCATCGCGGGGACATCGCCGCGCAGGCGGGCCAGGAGATCGCCGACGCGGACATCTCCCGGTACGTCGTGAGCCGGGAGACGACTCACGAGCTGCTCGCCGCGGCCGCCGAGCGGGACGGCATCACCGTCGGCGAGGACGCGGTGGACGCCGCGCTCGCGAACCAGGACGACCAGGGCCTGCGGCTGGACCGCATCCTCTTCACCGGCGACGCGCTGCGCGAGATCGCCCGGGACCGGGAGATCGCGATCGCGCTGGCCGAGCGGTACGTCGACCGACTCGCCGTGACCGTCGACGTCGCCGCCGCGACCTCGCCCGCGGAGGCGGACACCAAGGCCCGCGCCCTGGCCGCCGGAGGGGCGGAGGCGGAGCGCGTGCTGGCCGATCCGCGCAGCGCGCAGGCCGGGCAGACCTACCGTGCGGCCTCGGACCCGGACTCGGCCACGACCGTCGTGTTCGGGGTGCCCGCCGGGAGCGTCGTGAGCTTCCAGCCGTCTCCGGGACAGGGGTTCTGGCTGGTCGTGCGGGTCAACGAGCGGAGCACGGACGCCGCAGGGGACGGGGCGCCCGCGGGCGGCACGATCGACCGCAGCACGCTGGCGTCGATCGGACAGCGGCTGGCCCAGCCCGACGCCGGGCCGGTCGAGGTCAACCCGCGGTTCGGGGTGTGGGACCCGGTGCGGATGGCCGTCGTGGCCGCCGGACAGGAGTCCGGCACGGTGCTGTCCGGGTCCTGAGAGACTGGTCCCGTGGCTCCCACGGTGATCACCTTGTCCCGCAGGCTGGGTGCGGTTCTGCCCGCCGCGGCGCTGCCCGCGCTGCGGGCCGCGTCCGCCGTCCACGCCGACCCGTCGGTCCCGGCCGAGCTCGCCGCCGCAGCGGGAGCGACGCCCCTGCCCACCGACCCCGCACCGGACTCGGTGGTGCTGACCCTGGAACCGGGTGGCCTGCCCACCCCGGAACCCGCGGGCTCGAGTCTGCTCGACGCCGTCGCGGTCATGGACCGGCTCCGCTCGCCCGGCGGCTGCCCGTGGGACGCCGAACAGACCCATGAGTCGCTGCTGAAGTACCTGGTCGAGGAGTGCTACGAGCTCTATCAGGCGATCGAGGACGGCGACCGGGTCGACATGCGCGAGGAGCTCGGCGACGTCCTGCTCCAGGTGCTGTTCCACGCCCGCGTGGCGGCCGAGGACGCGGCCCCGTTCACGATCGACGACGTCGCCGACGGCCTGGTGGCCAAGCTGGTCGGCAGGCATCCGCACGTGTTCGACGGCTCGGAGCGCGTCGACACCGCCGCGGCCCAGGAGGGGCGCTGGGAGGAGCTGAAGCGGGCGGAGAAGCAGCGCGAGTCCTCGGTCGACGGCGTACCGCTCGGCCAGCCCGCGGTGGCGCTGGCGGCCAAGCTGGTCTCCCGCACCCGACGCGCCGGTCTCCCCGCCGACCTGGTCCCCGCCGGTGACGGCGTGGGCGAGACCCTGTTCCGCCGGATCGCCGAGGCGGTGCGGGCGGGCGAGGACCCCGAGTCCGCCCTCCGCACCACGGCGAAGGAGTTCGCCGAGCGGGTCCGGGAGGCGGAACGAGCCGCAGCGGCCGAAGGCGCAGCCCCCCACTCCCTCGACGAGGAGACCTGGCGAAGCACCTGGCCCGCCTAACCCCACGAGTCCCACACCAGCCCCCGCGAGTCACACACCACCCCCCGCGAGTCGCACATCTCGGGCCGCGAGTCGCACACCCCCCCCGCGAGTCGCACGCCAGCCCTCGCGAGTCGCACGCCTGCCCTCGCGAGTCGCACGCCTGCCCTCGCGAGTCGCACGCCTGCCCTCGCGAGTCGCACGCCTCGGGTCGCGAGTCGCACAGCGGGGACGCTTGTGGGGCCGCGAGCGGCTCAGACCGCTCTCAGCGTCCGTCCGTAGCGTGGAGGGCATGCGAGCTCTCGCGATCGTGGTCGGCGTCGTCGGAGTCGTCGTGCTGCTCGTGGTCGCGATCACGGTGGACGGGGGCACGTCGTCGTCGGAGCGGGGGGCCGCGGCCCGCGGCACCCCGGCCACTTCCGCACCCGTCGTCCCGGACGGTGTCGATCCGGTCGTCTGGGCGACCGAGCGGACGAGGAGCACCGGCATCCCGGCCCGCGCACTGCAGGCCTACGCCGCCGCGGAGGTCGCCCAGCGCGCGGCGACGCCGGGCTGCGGGCTCTCCTGGGCGACGCTGGCCGGCATCGGGCGGGTCGAGTCGAACCACGCTCGGATCAACGGATCGTCGCTGGCGGACGGGGTCGCCCAGCCTGCGATCGTCGGGATCCCGCTCGACGGCACGAGGGGTACCCGGGAGATCGCCGACACCGACGGCGGGGCGCTCGACGGCGACGCGACCTACGACCGCGCCGTCGGGCCGATGCAGTTCCTGCCCGAGACCTGGGAGCGCTTCGGCCAGGGCGATCCGCAGGACATCGACGCCGCCGCCCGTGCCGCCGCGGCCTACCTCTGCAACGCGGATCGCGACGTCGCCGATGGGAGCGGCTGGTGGGACGGGGTGCTGGCTTACAACCGCTCCGTCGACTACGCCCAGCGAGTCTGGGCGGCGGCGGACCGCTACGCCACGTCCGCAGCCTGACCCACCCCGGATCCGCGGCGGGTGTGCGACTCGCGACCCGAGGTGTGCGACTCGCGAGGACTGGTGTGCGACTCGCGACAAGAGGTGTGCGACTCGCGACCCGAGGTGTGCGACTCGCGGGGGCTGGTGTGGGACTCGCGGGGGACTGTGGCTACTGGAAGAGGGACTGGGCCCAGTAGTCGTTCTGGGCCAGGCCCGGGGGGATGGCGAAGACCGCGGAGCCGTTGTGCTCCAGGTACTCCATCATCTTGTCGTTGCGGGCCAGAGCGCTCTGCATGGGCACGAAGTGGGTCTGCGGGTTGTTCATGAAGGCCAGGAAGAACAGGCCCGCGTCCAGCCTGCCGAACCCGTCCGAGCCGTCGACGAAGTTGTAGCCCCGCCGCAGGATCTTGACCCCGTTCAGCGACTCGGCCGAGGCCAGGCGGATGTGGGCGTCGACAGGGATGTCCGTGCCTGCGAGGTTCGCGACGTCGAACTCGCCCTGCTGCCCGAAGGCGTTCCCCACACCCTTCGTCCGCCCGACGATCTGCTCCTGCTCGTCCAGCGACGTCCGGTCCCAGATCTCGATGTGCATCCGGATCCGCCGCGCGACGAGGTAGGTGCCGCCGACCAGCCAGTCCGGTGTGGACCCCGCGGGCACCCAGACGTGCTCGTCCAGCCCGGAGGGGTCCTCGGCCTTGAGGTTGTTCGTGCCGTCCTTGAACCCGAACAGGTTCCGGGGAGTGTCCTGTGTGGTCGACGTCGAGGAGGTCCGGCCGAACCCGAGCTGGGACCACCGCACCGCCGTCGTCCCGAAGCCCATCCGGACGAGGTTGCGGATGGCGTGCACGGCCACCTGGGGATCGTCGGCACAGGCCTGTAGACAGAGGTCCCCACCGGACCTGGCGGGATCGAGCTGGTCCCCGGTGAACGTCGGCAGGGGCGCGAGCCCCGGCGGCACCGGCATCCCCATCTTCTCGAAGAACGACGCGCCGAACCCGACCGTCAGCGTGAGCGACGCGGCGGGCAGCCCCAGCGCCTCCCCGGTGTCCGCGGGCGGCGCGTACTTGTTCAGCCCGACGGCGCCGTTCTCCGTGGTCTCCTCGCCGAGCGTCATCCGCTCCGCCGCCGAGGTCCACCTCTGCAGCAGCCGCTGGACCTCGGCCCGGTCGGTGGTGGTCAGGTCCATCGCGACGAAGTGCAACCGGTCCTGGGCCGGGGTGATGATCCCGGCCTGGTGGGTGCCGCGGAACGGCACCACCCCCGGCGTCGACGGGGAGCCGGACGACCCCACGCCGTACCCGACCGCCGCGCCCGCGCCCGCGAGCGCGACCCCGGCCCCGGCGTACCCGAGGACCCGCCGACGCGACATCCCCCCACCGTCGGAACCGGGGGGTTCCGTGGTGGGCGGGTCGACGGGAGGACTGTCGGTCTGCGGGGGCCGGGCCGAGCTCATGACGTGACGACTCCGGCGACCTGCGAGATCGGCTCGGCGAGCGCGTCGACCGCGTCGGTCATCTTCTTCGTGTCCTCCTCGGTCAGCTGCGTGTAGAGCACGAAGCCCCCGTCCGGCGTGCGGTAGCCCTCCAGCAGCGTCTCCACCGCGGCGAAGCGCTGGTCGAGGACCGGGCCCAGGCTCGGGTCCTTGGCGTCGATCACCGGGCGCAGTGCGGCGACGGAGGCCTGGCTGCCCTCGACGTTGGCCTTGAAGTCCCAGAGGTCGGTGTGGGAGTAGCGGTCCTCCTCACCGGTGATCTTGCCGGTGGCGACCTCGTCGAGCAGCTCCTTGGCGCCGTTGGCCAGCTGGACGGGGGTGAGCTCGATCGTCTTCACCCGGGCCTGCAGCTCGAGGATGTCCGCGTCGAGCTGGTCGGCGATGGCGGCGGAGTCGGGCTGCAGGCCGTCGACCCACAGGTCCTTCTCCAGGCGGTGGTAGCCGGTGAAGGCCACGCCCGGGTCCCGCTCGTCGTCCTCGCGGCCGTCCATCTTCGGGTCGAGGTCGCCGAAGGACTCCGCGACCGGCTCGATCCGCTCCCAGTAGGTGCGGGAGACCGGGAACAGCGCCTTGGCCTGCTCCACGTTTCCGGCCTTGACAGCGTCGGTGAACTCCTTGTTCTTGGCCACCAGGGCCTCGATCTGCGAGGTCACGTACCGGGTGTAGCCGGCGGTGGCCTCGGCGAGCTGGGCGTTCTGGTCCGTGGAGCGCTGCGCGGTGCCGGTGACGGTGAACGCGCCGCGGATGCCGTCGCCGACCATGCCCGGCTTGCAGGCGGTGGTGTAGGCGCCGCCGTCCGGCACCTCGACGATCAGGTCGCGGGACAGGCCGGGGCCGATGTTCTCGACCTCACCCATGATCCGGTCGCCGGTGCCGTAGAGGTAGAACTCGGTGACCTTGGTCCCGGAGTTCTTGATCGAGAAGCTGATGTTCCCCGCGGGCGCCTCGACGGCGGACACCTGGCAGGCGGTGTCGCTGGCGGTGACCGTGATCGGACCGCCGGAGCCGGTGTCGGCGGCCGGGGGCTGCGCAGTGCTCGTACAACCGGCGAGCAGCAGGGCTGTTCCTGCGGCCAGCACAGCGGCGGACGCCTTGCGGGACATGGGTTCTCTCCTCGGTGAGGTCACGCGGAGCTCGGGGTGGTGGACCGCGTGCGCTGGGGCAACAGGAACAGCGTCAGGACGACGGCGACGTACACGCCCCACACGACGGCCTCCAGGACCGTGGTCTGCGGCGAGAAGTTGAAGATCCCCTTGAGCAGGGTCCCGTACCAGGAGTCCGGGGGGACCGCGGCGCTGACGTCGAACGCCAGGGTGGTCAGGCCGGGCAGGATCCCGGCCTCCTGCAGGTCGTGCACGCCGTAGGCGAGGATCCCCGCCGCGACGAAGATCAGGAAGAACCCGGTCACGGTGAAGAACCGCGCCAGGTTGATCCGCATGGCGCCCCGGTAGATGGCGTACGCGATGACGATCGAGACCGCGATGCCGATCAGGAACCCGATCAGCGGCTGCACGGTCTCGCCCGCGGCCTGGGCGGCGGCGAAGAAGAAGACCGCGGTCTCCAGGCCCTCGCGACCGACCGCGAGCGTGGCCATGACGACTACGGCGACCGGCCCCATCGAGATGGCCTTCTCCAGCTTCCCCTCGAGCTCGGACTTCATCGCCCGGGCGTTGGAACGCATCCAGAAGATCATCCAGGTGACGAACGCGACCGCGACGATCGACAGCGACCCGCCGAGCGTCTCCGAGGCCTCGAAGGTCAACGCCTGCTCGGCCAGGGTGAGCCCGAGGGTGACCCCGATGCTGACCAGGATCGCGAACGCGACGCCCGCCCACACCTTCGGCAGCTCGCGGCGTCGGTCCGTGCGGACGAGGAAGGCCACCAGGATGCTGACGACCAGCGAGGCCTCGAGACCCTCGCGCAGCCCGATCAGCGCGTTGCCCAGCACCCGTACCTCCTCCGATCGCTGAGGGAAGGCTCAGCGGACCGAGGTGAGGCTAGCTTCTCCATCGGGTGACGGGTAGACGCATCTGCGCAGGTCACCCGCCGTTATGTCGCATTTGGGGAGTTGTCCCCCAACTGTGATCAGCCGGTGATCGACGCGATCCGGGCCCGCACCTCGCCGAGCGCCTCCTGGTACTCCGGACGGGGGTCCATCACGACGGCCATCCGCAGCTGCCCCTTCGCCTCGCCCAACCTGCCCTGGCGCTGCAGGGCCTTGCCGAGCGCGAAGCGCGCGTAGTGGTCGGCCGGGTCGAGCTCCAGCACCCGCTCGAACGCCCGCTCCGCGCGGCTCAGCTGGGCGGAGTCGAGGTAGGCGCGGCCCGCGAGCAGGTGGACCGACGCGTCGTTGGGTTGACTCTCGAGGGCGGGGGCGAGGGCCTGGAGCGCATCGAGGGGACGGTTCTCGGCCAGCAGCCGCTCCGCCCGGCGGAACCCTTGGAACACCCGGTTCGCCGACGGCCTGGGGGCTGGACCTGCAGGCTGGCTCGTCATGGTCCTGTCCACGGTAGGGCTCCGACGGCATGATCGCGAGGCTTGACAATGCGCTGCGGATGGGCCGTTTGCACGCCGACCGGGCCCGACGGCTTCCGTGACGTCGGCGGTTCGGGAACCGCATCCCCTGCCCGGGTGGTTACCCTGGCCCGCGAGTCCGGCGAACCCCAGAACAGGAGTCATACCGTTGGCGGTCATCGAGCAGGTCGGCGCACGCGAGATCCTCGACTCGCGGGGCAACCCCACGGTCGAGGTCGAGGTCGCGCTGGACGACGGGACGCTGGAGCGTGCGGCGGTCCCGTCCGGAGCGTCGACGGGTGAGCACGAGGCCGTCGAGCTCCGGGACGGCGACCCGAAGAGGTACGGCGGCAAGGGTGTGGAGAAGGCCGTCGCGGCGGTGCTGGACGAGATCGGTCCGGAGCTGACCGGGATGGACGCGGTGGACCAGCGGCTGGTCGACCAGCGACTGGTGGACCTGGACGGCACCCCGGACAAGTCCCGGCTGGGCGCGAACGCGCTGCTGGGGGTGTCGCTCGCGGTGGCCAAGGCCGCGGCCGAGTCCTCCGGGCTGGAGCTGTACCGCTACGTCGGCGGACCGAACGCGCACGTGCTGCCGGTCCCGATGATGAACATCCTCAACGGCGGGGCCCACGCGGACACCTCGGTGGACGTGCAGGAGTTCATGGTCGCCCCGATCGGCGCGGACTCCTTCCGCGAGTCGCTGCGCTGGGGCGCGGAGATCTACCACGCGCTCAAGTCGGTGCTGAAGGAGAAGGGCCTGTCCACCGGCCTCGGCGACGAGGGCGGCTTCGCCCCGGACGTCGCGGGCGGCACCAAGGGTGCGCTGGACCTGATCGCCGTGGCGATCGGCAAGGCGGGCTTCTCGCTCGGCACGGACGTGGTGCTCGCGCTCGACGTCGCCGCCACCGAGTTCCACTCCCAGGGCGTGTACAGCTACGAGGGCAAGCAGCTGTCGTCGGCGGACATGGCGAAGGTCTGGGGCGAGCTGGTCGACGCCTACCCGCTGGTCTCCATCGAGGACCCGCTGGACGAGGACGACTGGGACGGCTGGGTGTCGCTCACCGAGGCCATCGGCGACAAGGTCCAGCTCGTGGGGGACGACCTCTTCGTCACCAACCCCGAGCGGCTGGAGGACGGCATCGACCGCGGCGCCGCCAACGCGCTGCTGGTCAAGGTCAACCAGATCGGCACGCTGTCCGAGACGCTGGACGCCGTCACGCTGGCGCACAACAACGGCTACCGCTGCATGATGAGCCACCGCTCGGGGGAGACCGAGGACGTGACCATCGCGGACCTCGCCGTCGCCACGGGCTGCGGCCAGATCAAGACCGGCGCCCCGGCGCGGTCGGAGCGGGTCGCCAAGTACAACCAGCTGCTCCGGATCGAGGAGGGCCTGGGAGACGCCGCGCGCTACGCAGGCGAGCTGGCCTTCCCGCGGTACACCCCCGGCAGCTGAGTGGCCGGCTCCCGGGAACGCGCGCCGAAGGCCGCGGGGCGTGCGCGCCCCGCGGCCTCGCGGCGTGCCCGGGAGCCGCAGCTCACCCGCAGCAAGGCGCGGGCGAGCGGGGTCGTCGCGGCCACCACCGCCAGGTTGGGGCTGTCCTCCACCCGGCGGGCCGCGATCCTCGCGATCGTGGTCTGCGCGTTGGCGCTGACCGTGGCGGTGCCGCTGCGCAACTACGTGGCGCAGCGCCAGGAGCTCGCGGCCGTCACCGCCGAGCAGCAGGCGCTGCAGGCGGAGGTCGAGCAGCTCAACGACCAGCGGGCGCGGCTGTCCAACCCGGACGAGGTGGCGGCCGAGGCCCGGTCGCGGCTCGGCTACGTGCGCCCCGGCGAGGTGCCGTACGTGGTGGAGCTGCCGAACACGCCCACGGCCGAGGAGGTCGAGGCCGCCCGCCGGGCCACGCCCTGGTACCGCAGCCTGTGGAGCGACGTGACCGAGGGCGCCCCGCGCTGACCCGCCCTGGGACACTGGGGCCATGAGCACGGTGACCACGGCCGACCGGGACGCGATCGAGGCACAGCTGGGCCGGGCGCCGCGCGGGATGCTCGCGGTGGCGGCCCGGTGCCCGTCGGGCCACCCGAACGTCGTGCAGACCGCGCCGCGGCTGCCCGACGGCACCCCGTTCCCCACGATGTTCTACCTGACGTGCCCCCGGCTGGCGTCGAGGATCGGCACGCTCGAGGCCTCCGGGCTGATGCGGGAGATGACCGACCGGCTCGCCGAGGATGCCAACCTGGCCGCCCACTACCGGCGTGCGCACGAGTCCTACCTCGCCGAACGGGACGCGATCGAGTCCCTGGGCACCACGGTCAGCGCGGGCGGGATGCCGGACCGGGTCAAGTGCCTGCACGTCCACGTCGCGCACTCGCTGGCCAAGGGTCCGGGCGTGAACCCCTTCGGCGACGAGGCGCTGGCCCTGCTGGGCGACTGGTGGACCGGCACCGAGTGCGCCTGATCGGCTCACGGGCGGTGCGCGCTCGGCGGTGAGCCGACCTCGCGGCGGAAGGCCTCGCCCAAGGTCGTCACGGACGCGAAGCCGCTCGCGTGCGACATCGGCGACCATCGCCGCGGCGGCTGGCGGGGAGCACGTGACGATCCCGGGAGCGGGTCACTCGGTCGCGCTGGAGCTGCCCGCCGCCGTCGCCGAGGTCCTGCTCAGTCGCCTGCGGGGGTGACACGGTCCAGCAGCGGCTTGGCGGGGATGCCGTCGGGCAGGGTGCCCGCGGTGCGCCAGGGGCCGTCGGGTTGCAGGCGGCCCGCGAGGAAGGCGTCCGCGACCTCGACGGGCGCGGTGCGGAGCAGCAGCGACCCCTGCAGGCACAGCGCCAGCAGCTCCGCCAGCCTGCGGGCCCGGCGGGGCTCGGCGTGCTGCAGCTCGGTGCGCAGGACGCTCAGGGCGCGGTCGAAGCGGGCGTCCGCGCCCTGGGCGAGGGCGACCTCGTCGAACACGGCGTCGACGGACTCCGGCGAGCGGGACACGGCGCGGAGCAGGTCGAGCGCGGTGACGTTCCCGGAGCCCTCCCAGATCGAGTTCAGCGGGCTCTCCCGGAACAGCCGCGGCAGCGGCGACTCCTCGACGTACCCGTTGCCGCCCAGGCACTCCAGGGCCTCGCCGACCACTGCGGTGGTCCGCTTGCAGACCAGGTACTTCGCGGCGGGCAGGGCCAGCCGCAGGAAGGCCGTCTCGCCCCGCTCGACGGCGCC
>Ga0207644_10001471_pt1 | contig 15186 bp, 20 predicted proteins | sample KBSS73metaG_FD_184326 | JGI IMG/M metagenome (GOLD analysis project Ga0207644, IMG submission 184326) | Switchgrass rhizosphere microbial communities from Kellogg Biological Station, Michigan, USA - KBS S7-3 metaG (SPAdes) (version 2) | ecosystem: Host-associated > Plants > Roots > Rhizosphere... | reverse complement strand
CATGTCCTCGACCTTCCGGTTCGGGATGGGGGTCGGCATCATCCACGGCGTGATCGGCGCCTTGCAATTACCGCTGACGTTGGTCGCTCCCGCGAAGTGGAAGGGCTTCCACGCCCTGATCCAGCGCGACAAGGAGGCGGCGCGGCAGCTGGCGATCCGCCGCTGGCCGCACCTCGAAAGCTACCTTGCCCGCAAGAAGGACGTTGACCGTGCCGAGGCTTTGCTGATCGGCGATTGGTTTTTTGTCAACCATGTCGTTCCGCGCACCCCCGAGGTATTCGCATGACCGCCGCCCTGTTCCCCTGCCAGCAGCAAGCCGTTGCGCGCTTGGTCAGGGGCGAGCCGGTCTATCTCGCCATGGACATGGGTCTGGGGAAGTCGCGGACCTTCATCGAGGCGGTCAAGCAACGCAACGCCCAGCGGGTACTGATCCTGTGCCCGGCGTCGGCGAGATTGGTCTGGAAGCGCGAGATCAGGCGTTGGGACCCTGACGCTTCGATCTCGTTTGTGGACCGCCCCGAGCACCTCTCGACCAAGGCCCGCTACACCGTCGTCACCCACGGCCTGCTCAGCCAGCGTAACGGCACCGTGGTCGACGCCTTCAGCTTCTCGCCGCCATATGAAATGACCGCGATTGACGAGGCCCATGCTTTCAATGCGCCGGACACCTTGCGGGTCAAAGCGTTGAAGCGGCTGCCGGGAAAGTTCGGCTACATCATTCCCTTGTCGGGTACACCGATCCGCAACCATGCCGGCGACATCTACAACATGCTCAGCCTCTGCTACCCGCAAGGGTTGAAATCCGGTAACGGCAGCATCATGCATCGGCTGGCGTTCGAGGATCAGTTCTGCCGCGTCGCCAGCAAGGTATTCAATGGCCATCATGTGCGGGTGATCGAAGGCAGCAAGAACCTTGAAGCGCTTAAAATCCGGATTGATCCATTCATGATCCGGGTGCGCAAGTCCGAGGTATTGAAGGACCTGCCGCCGATCCTGTGGGACCACGTCGCGGTGCCGGTGGAGACCAGCGTTCCGATCGACTACGGACTGATGAAGGACATCACCAGCACCCTGGCGCTGGCGCACGGTGCCGAGGCTGAGCTGCTGGCAACACTGAGCAAGGAAGCCCACATCATGAAGCTGCGGCGGCTGCTCGGGCTGGCCAAATTACGCGGCGCTTGCGACTACATCGTTGACATGCTCGACAATCTGCCCGGGGACCGCAAGCTGCTGGTGTTCGCGGTGCATGCCGACGTGATCAGATCGTTGAAGGAGCACCTCGGCGAGTACAGTCCTGCGGTGATCACAGGCGACACCAGCCCCAAGGACCGCGAGCGCGAGGTGGACAAGTTTCTCAACCAAAGCTCGTGCCGGGTATTCGTGGGCAACATCATGGCGGCCGGTACCGCGCTGACATTGGTTGGGCCGAACTGCCGCTGCTCGGACGTGGTGTTCGTGGAGTCCTCGTGGACCTCGGCTGACAATGCCCAGGCCGCCTGCCGCATCCACCGGATCGGCCAGCACGACGGCGTGGTAGCGCGGATGCTGACCACCGACCACGCGGTGGACGAATTGATCCACCGCATCCTGGTGCGGAAAGCGCGCGAGTTCAGCCAACTGTTCGACAGCAAAGGAGAAGTGCAGTGATACGTTTGACGTTCGAAGGTGAAAGCTATCCGGCTTTGTTTGCAGCGGTAAAGGAGTTTCTCGCAGACTACCGGATCGGTTTGAACGAACAGCCTGCGGCCCCGCCACCGGTATCACCGAAGCCCGAGAAGAAGCCGAAGCCAGATGCCAAGGAGCGGATGGCGAAGGTGCGTGCCGCCAAGGCGGCCAGGAACAAAGCCCCGCAGTCCGCCGCACAGTACGACAAGGAGATCCATCTGGTGGTGGAGCACGAGCCCAAAGCAAAGGCCGAGCCACTTCCGCCGTCGGACCCTCGCTCCTCGGACAAAGCCTGGGAGGCAGACAAGCAGGCGAAGCTCGAAGGCCCGGACCCGTTTGACGAGCCAGAAACGATCGATCCGGCCAATCTCGTCGCGCTCAAGGTCAGGACCACCGAGGACCTCCAGGCCGCCTACTCCAACGGCAAGCACAAGCAGGTGCTGGCGCTGCTGTCGAAGTACGGCAACGGCGCCAAGAGCTTCCGCGAGCTGCAGATCGAGGACTTTGTGCCGATCCGGAAAGCCATCGACGACGGGGCGCTGGCGTGATGGCGTGGTACAACGAAATAGACCCTTACGCGGCGGACTGGCTCCGCAACCTGATCGGGGAAGGACTGATTGCGGATGGCGAAGTCGATACGAGGTCGATCGCGGATGTCAGGCCCGGCGACCTCGCCGGCTACACCCAGTGCCACTTCTTCGCGGGCATCGGCGGCTGGAGCCATGCCCTGCGGCTTGCCGGGGTCGGCGACGACAGACCGCTCTGGACCGGCTCCTGTCCGTGCCAGCCGTTCTCGCTCGCGGGCAGGCAGCAGGGCTTCGACGACGCCCGCCACCTCTGGCCGGCATGGGAAAAGCTCATCCGCGAGCGACGCCCTGCAATCGTCCTTGGAGAGCAGGTTGCGTCTGCTGCTCGATGGCTCCGACTTGTGCGAAGTGATCTGGAAGCCATGGGCTACGCCGTGGGGGCAATCCCTGTCGAGGCCGCGAGCGCGGGTGCGGACCACCTTCGGGACCGCTACTGGTTCGTGGCCAACGCCGACACAGCGCGACTACAAGGACGGCAGCTATTGCCCGAACGTGCCGGTCAACGGACTGCTGGGGCGGATGGTGTGGCCAACGGCGGCAACATGGTCGACGCCGCGCGCCTCGCCGAACGAAAACCGCACCACCAGAGCGACACCAGCGCAGCTCGCGGGCAAGCACGGTCAGTATCTGGTGGTGCAGGCGATGACCTCCAGTGGGTCATCGGCGCCGACGGCAAGGCGCGGCGCGTTAAACCCGGAATTCGTCTGCTGGCTGATGGGGTACCCAACCGCGTGGCTAAGCTGCGCGCCTTCGGCAACGCCATTGACCCGCGCCCGGCCGCCGCGTTCATCCGCGCCGCCCTCGACTGTTGAGGACCGTATCATGACCTCTCACGCAGCCTGTTCGCCTTCATCGGCTGCGATGTGGCTGGCGTGCCCCGCGAGTGTTACTCTGACGAGGGACATTCCCCGCACCTCGTCCAAGTATGCTCGCGAGGGCACGGCGGCCCATCATGTCGCCGAGATGGTGCTGAACGGCGACGTGTTCCTGCCCGACAGGATCAAGGTCGAGGACGAAGAGTTCATTGTCTCGGTCGGGATGTGCCGGGCGCTCAACCCTTACATCTCCTACGTGCAGCGGCTGATGAAAAAGCGCAAGCGCGGCTGTGACGAGTACACCGTCAGGCTGGAGCAGCGGATCCTGGTCCCGGACACCGACGATCTGGTCTGGGGCACGATGGATTGCGGCGCCTGCCCCCGCGATGACGGGAAGCCGTTGATCATCGCCGACCTCAAATACGGCAAGGGCCACCGGGTCAACCCGGACACCCCGCAGCTCAAGCTGTACGCGCTGGGCTTTGCCGCGCAGATGGGTGCCAACGAAGCTCAGCGCGGCGTCAACCTCTTGATCTTCCAACCGCGGATCGAAGGCAACGAGATTTATCGCGAGTATAAAACCACGCTGGGCGAGTTGTGGGACTGGAGTGATTTCGTGATGCGGCCGGCGCTGCTCAGGATACTCGATGGCGACACCACCGAGCATGCCGGCCCGCATTGCCGCTGGTGCGTGCGCACGCGCGAGTGCGCAGCGTTCCAGGCCCAGCATCAAGCCCGTGCCGCGGAGGTGTTTAACGATGCGACAGCTACCTGAAGAACACGATCCGCCGCAGCTGCTGGTGGTGCTGGCGCTTGGGCTTGCGATCTGGATAGCCCTTATCGCTGGCCTGCTCTTGGGGATCAGCTTCCTGCTGAACCATTGACAGGAGATATGAACGATGAAGTAGATGCTCTCGCGTAGTTGAAACCCTCTCACCTGATTAGATTGGAAAACGACAAATGCCCTCACTCAATACCCCCTATGCAACGTTAAGTTTCGTGAACGCGTTCACCCCTCGCCCGAGGGTTGACGGCCCGGCTGTTTATTCCTGCTCGCTGCTTTTCCCTCCGAAGGAGCAGAAGAGCGACGCCTACAAGGCGCTTGAAAAAGCTGTCGAGGAGGCTTGGCGCAAGATGTTCGGCGCCACCGCCAGCATGAAAGGCGCCATGATGCCTTTCAAGGATGCTGGTGAAAAAGCCTATGACGGTTATCTGCCGGGACACACCTACATCTCGCCTTGGTCCAAGAACAAGCCTGGGATCGTCAACGCGAAGGGGGAAGAGATCCTGTTGCCGGAGGAAGTCTGGTCCGGCCAGTTGGTCCGCGCCAACGTGGTGCCGTTCGCCTGGAGCAGGAGCGGCAAGCGCGGTGTTTCGTTCGGCTGGAACCATCTGCAGATCGTCAAGAGCGAGGGCTGCAGGCGGCTCGACGGCAGGCCCACTGCGAGTGACGCCTTCAACGACGGGGTGATCAAGGACGACGATGACGGGCCGTTCTGAATGAAAAAAGAGCCCCGCCGGATTGCTCCAGCGGGGCTTTGAGGCGTCTAGTAACTCGACCAGTATGGTCTTTTTCTTAAACCTTTGAAAGCTTGAAACATGAATGTAACCGAAATAGTCAGTCATTACATTACCGAGCGTGATCTTGGCATGACTATCAGCGATCTCTTGATCGACCACCCGGTCGGCGCCTACACCATTGACAATCAGCTGATCGCAACATCCGCCGAACAGGTGCTGTCGGTGGACTATAACGATCCCACTCACCTCGTGGTCGAGGTCCCGAGCGGGGCGGTGTTCTCGATCAAGATCGCGCAGGTCAAGACCGCAGCCCGCGCCAAGCTGCAGCACGAGCTGTGCGTGCAGCCGAACCAGCCCGAATACGGCCCGAGGAACGTCTGATGAAAAAAGTGTACAGAAAGGATCTTTTAAAACATATCTTTGTCGCTTTCGGCCGTGAAGTCGCGATGGAGTGCGGGCTCATGCTTGGACATACTCCGGGTACGCTGCGCACGTGGTTTTCCCGCTGGCGTGGAGTGCTGAGATGACGCAGGTCTATGTCTGTGACGGCGTGCCGTTTCCCAGTCTCGCAAGCGCACAGCATTTCGCTCAGATGTATTTCAAGCTGATGGGACAGGTGTTGGCGGTCGAGATTGACGAGGCCACGCCTGAGTGTACTCCGGATGTCTATGGCGTGGTGAAGTACCACAAGCCTAACCGCAACACCCGGCGGCAGCGCCGGGCGGCGAAGAAATGCGCGATCTACCTGCAGGAGACCCGCTCATGCCTCCGGTGAGGGTTATCCTGCTCGGCTTTACCGCAACGGCACTGCTGATGTGGTACTTGGTGGTGCAACCCTCGACCGGACACAGCCCGCGGTTTGAGTACAACCTTGAGCGAACCCGATAGAGACGTGCTGCATGTCTCTACCGAGCCTCGACCAGACCGGTTCATGCGGGGCTGCGTCATCGGTGTCGCAGCCTCGCTGTTGTTATGGGCCATCGTCATCATGGGCGTGCTGACGCTGGCACAGCAGCTACGGTGAAGTCGCTGTGTAGGACAGGATCAACAGCGTCAGCACCACGGTGGCGATGCCGGCGATCACGATCCATTTCACGTCCTTGCGCTCGCGTGGCGTCACTTAGGACCCGGCGTTCCTTCCGGGAAGTAGCCCCAACCATATTCCGGATGGTAGCCCCAGCCACCCTCTTCCGGCGGCGGCTTGCCGCCTCCTTCCTGCGGTGGCTCCGGCAATGGCGGCTGCACGATCGGGTGTGAGGGCTGCCCTGGTGAAGGCCAGATCTGCACTGGCGGTCCGCCCGGTTCGACCGGCGGCAGCACGATCGGATGTGACGGCTGTCCGCCGCCACCCCCACCGCCTTGTCCCGGCAGGCCCTGGTCGGGATGTGGCGGTGCTACTCCGCCCCAGTAACCCGGCGGCTGACCCCCCGGTGCGATCGGGTGCGAAGGGTGGCCAGGAGAGGGCCAGATCCCCGGCTGCTGCCCCGGCAGTCCCTGGTCGGGATGCGGTGGAGCTACCCCGCCCCAGAAGCCTGGAGGCTGACCTCCCGGTGCGATCGGGTGCGAGGGTCCTGGCCCTCCGGGCATCGGCCCGCCGCCGACGCCGATGTCGGAAAACGTAAGCACGCCTTGGAATACGACTGGAATAGATGCCATCGGCAGTCTCCGTTTGCTTTACGAGGTTAAGATTACTTGAGGGGAGGAGCTGGATTGTTACGCATTTCATCTTCACTGACCGACATGAAATAACAAGTTTTATAGTCAGTCGTCAGCCGTACCCAATTGGCCATCCCCGCGCCAGGATTTATATCCATTTGTGCACTGGTGTTCTCCCACCAATCTGCTCCCATGTTCGCGATAAGATGCACGTTGGATGAACTGACCTTGATGTCGGCGCAGGAGAACACCGCGTCGACTTCGTCGTTCTCGCTGAAGCTGGCACGGTCGCGATGGTACCAGTGCACATTGCGGCCGCCCTCCTGGGTCGGGCACTTGACGCTGTCATCAGACTGCTTGTCGAAGTCCCAGCTGATTGATGAACCGTTGAAATCGCCGGGGTAGCTTGAGCCGTAGAGCTGATTGTCTGGCTGGTTCTGCGCCAGAAACCATTCGCCGCTCTTCTTCCTGAGCCAGCACTGCTCGTTCTTGATCCAGAATTCGCCCTGGCCGACCGGCTTGCCTTCCTCGTGGTACACTTGCCCCCAGCCGGTGACGGCGTGCCAGCCATCGGGTGGCGGATTGGGGACGGGATCGGTCTTGCCGGAGTACCAGTCCCAGTCGCTCGGCACCCCCATCGGGCGTCCCTCGCTGTTGCCCTTGGTGTTCTGCTTGATGCAGGCGTCGAGCTTCTCGGTGCTTCCACCTCCGCCCCCGCCGCCATTGCCACCGCCTCCGCTGTTGCCGTCGTCGTAGGTCATGGTGCCGCTGGCGTTGGTGAAGGTGATTGTCTGCTGTGCCATTCCTGATCTCCTCGTGTTATCCGGACACTTCTTCGGACCAGATGAAGTCCCAGTCCACCTCGCCCATGCCGTCAATTCCCAGCGCTTCAGCGAGTGCCGGTGAAAGGTCGATCCCCGCACCATTAGTTTTCCGTCCGCTCATGTCGGTGCCGCTTTCGGCCTGCGGGCGGTCGCCGGTCTCCCAGTACGGGTCGTTGGTATTCCAGGGTCCTACGTCCCAGATCTCGGCGATCTCACAGATACCGAGCTCGCGGTTGCAGACCTTGACCAGCGGTCGCTCGCCTTCGAACCGGTCGGGCAGTGCGACATACAGGTCATAATCGTTGAGCACCTTGTCCTCGTCATAGGCCGAGACATTGTAGTCGTCCTCGCCGCCGAACACGGTGCAGACGATACCGCACTGGTTGGCAGGAATGGAGGTCTCGCTTTCACTCCTCACCGTAGACCACCTCACCGTTGACCGCGACCGAAACGGCGCTCATGCCGGTGGTGCTGATGTTGACATGCACCGTGGCCAGCTCCGGCTCGGGCTTCGGCGAGGGCTGGGCCGAACCGCTGGCCCACTCTGCGAGTAACTGCTCAGGCGTGCCCTGGTAGGAGTTGATGTCGCAGTTGCCGATGCCGTCGATCGAGTGCGGCGTGGGACCGTAATTGCCGTCAGTGAACTGCCACAGCCAGTAGTCGTCCCAGGCTTCCGGCAGGCTCGGGGTGGAGCCGTACTGGCACAGCCACAGCCGACGCGAGCCGAAGAACTCGTCGTCGCCGACCAGCTCCTTCAAGGTGTTGCCGCCATAGATCACGCACTCACCGGGCCGTCCCAGCTGGTCCTCGACTTGCGTGATCCAGTCCTTGGCCTGGGCCTTGCTCATCCTGCCGTTGCCGGATGGGTTGTCCTCCCAGTCGAGCACGAACACTTCGTCCGGATCGGGACAGGCAAAGGACATGAAGTTGCGTACCTGTCCATCAGTATTGGAGGCGTCGGCGAAGTGGTAGGCGCCCCACTTCAGCCCGGCCTTTTTTGCTGCCTTCTGCTGATCGACGTAGGTCGGGTCATTGTAGGTCTGGCCTTCCGTGGCTTTGTAGATGCAGGCGACAACGCCATCGGCCTTAACCTTGTCGTAGTCCTGGGCCGGTATCCAGTGCGACAGGTCAACTACAAGTGGATTGATCTTCTCGCTCATTGCTTGCTCCTCAGATCATTCTCGCGCCGGTCGATCTCGGTCATCGAGGCCACGAACGCCTTGCGGGCCTGGGTTGCACCGGCAACCGCGCGCGCCGGCTGCCCGCGATCATCTGACATCCAGACCTGCCACAGTTGGGTGATCTTGGCGCGGAACGCGTCATTGATTGCCTCGCGCTCCAGCCGCAGCAAATCGGCTTCGTACTTGGTGACGACGTAGGGCGGTATCTGCTGGGACGGCTCGTTCGCCGCCACGAACATCAGGATGATGGCGATCGGGACCACGGTTGCTGCAACCTTGCTGATCATGGTTCACTGCGTGCAGTATTCGGTAACGATGCATATCCCTGGCGCACCGTTGCCGCCGGTACTGCCGTTACCAACTTTGTTTGACGAGCCGCCACCGCCACCAGATCCGTATCCAATGCCACTGCTCCCGGTCGCCGCACTGCCAGAACTGCCACCGCCGCCGCCTCCGGTGCCAAACCGGCTGTTGCCGCCTTTGCCCCCCAGTCCGACAGTCATGGCCGCCGACGTATCGCCGGTGGCGGCGCCGCCAGTGTCTCCCGCCAAGGCGATGTCGCCGATGCCGGCAGCAGCAGAGCTGCCGCCCGCCACGGTGTAGTTGTTATACGATCCCGCTGGCCCACCATTGGCGGTCACCAGCGTGCCGCCAAACGTTGTGGCACCGCCAGCAGTCCCGGCCGCATTGAAAACGCCAATTCCGTTGGCGCCGATAACCACGGCCTTCGACGCACCCACCTGTGCCGCGGTCAACATCGACATTGAATAGCCCCCGCCGCCGCCGGGGGCGCCAATCGTCGTTGACGTGGCGGTTGCGGCAGAACCGCCGCCGCCACCGCCGCCGCCGACCACCTCGACCATGCAGCACACCATGTTGGGATGCGGCGTGTAGGTGCCAGACGCCGTGAATTTCTGAATGCGAATAGCGCCCAGCGCAAGGATGTTGACTTTCGCCTGCAGCTGCTGTGGCGCGGTCAGGCTCTGCGCGGTGTCGTAGCGCACCGAACCCGGCATATCGAGCGAGGTGGCGGTGACCCACTTCTCGCCGTCCCAGCGATACTGCGGCACACCCGGGGTCGGCGGGATCGGATGCAGCTGGTTGAGCACGGGTGAGGAAGGGAAGTCTATGCCCATCTAAAGCCTCGCGTCCAAGCTGAGAACTCCGTTACGCCATATCACTCCCCATCCAGCTGTCAGTCCTGAAGCAACGGTAAAATCCGCCTCACCGTCGGAAGGTGATGTTCCGACAGTATTGATCGTGCTTACTGCGGTGGGAGTAAGTACCGAGGATGACGCGATCAGATTGCCGGCGGTGACCAGCGCGAGGCTGGGAGCCGTTCGTTTAGGCACGTACTTGAGTATCATCAAAGCCGTTGTTGCGTTGTACGCCTGCCCCGAACTGCTGCTGATCCGCTCGTAGTAGCGCTGGCACGCCCGCAACTCCTGGTCGTAGGGCCGCATGATCAGGGCCGAGCGCGCCGCGGACGGGACTTCGATGCCGGGCAGCACCACGACGCCGGTGATCTGAGCAATATTGTTGGCAGTGGCGAAAAAGTTGGTGGTCGCTGATGTTCCGGTACCTACGGCGGCTCCGAGCCATGATCCGGCAGCCATTGCATTGGTAGTACCGGTACCGAACGAGAAGCGAAGGATCAAACCGATTGTATTATCCTTGGTCCATGTCCCGCTTGTATCTCCCGGTATGGTGAGGGTCTTGTACTCCCAGGTGGTTGCAGCGTTGATGGCGATGTTGACGGCATAGCTTCGATTGCTCGGCGAGTTGCTGAGCAGCACGCTCATAGTTCCAGGTATGGTCGTCTGGACCCAGAACCCGATCGACAGCGGTTGCGCATTCGTTGTGCCCCAGCCAAGCCGCGCGATCCGGTAACCTTCGATGAGGTGTTCAAACAGGGCGAGGTCGCCTGCCGCCAGCACCGGCTTGCCGGTTGCCGCCTGCACCGTCAGGCTATAAGGCAATCCGGCGAGGCCGCTGCTATTAGCGGGGAAGACGGATATTGCAAGCGGCGCGGAGGTGAAATGCATTTTCCAGCCGTCCTGCAGGTACATCCCAGAAGTTGCAGTGAAAGACGTGGTGCCGCGCTCCTGACTGACTTCCATCGAGCCGTTCACCTGCATTCCTGAATACGACAGCGCGTCCATCGGCGCGCTGTATATGTTCCTGCGCGCCTGCGCCCGTTGCGTCATCAGCGTGCCGTAAGGCGGGGTCTCGCTGGTGAGCGTCTGCGCCTGATCGTAGCGCACCGCGAACTGCGAAGCGTCCGCCAGCGGCATCGCCATGGTCCACTGCGTGCTGCTGCCGTCGTTATAACGGACAAACAGGATGCCGGTGTCGCTCTCCCACCACAGCGAATTATCCGGTGCACCTACCGGTGGTGTATCACTGATGTACACCGCGCTGGCACCGGCAGCTATCGCCGCCTTGACGAACGCGGTAGTAGCTATGGATGTGTCACTGTCCGATGTGACGGGAGTAGGCGCCTGCGGGTCTCCCGTGAACACCGGCGAAGCCAGCGGTGCAAAGCCCTGCCCCTTGACGAACGCGGTAGTTGCGATGGATGTGTCATTGTCCGACACAACCGGGGTCGGTGCGCGCGGGTCTCCCGTGAATACCGGTGAAGCGAGCAGCGCCAGATCCGAGATCAGCTTGCCGCCGTCCTTGATCAGCTTGCCGGTGGTGTCACTGTAGGTGGCGATGCGATCAGTCACGGCACTGGCTGGGCCAATCACATCGCCGGTGCCGCTTCCTGACGGGCCAGGAGGACCGACCGGCCCCTGCGGCCCCGGAACACCCTGCGGCCCAGCAGGGCCGGTAGCGCCGGGTGGACCGACCGCACCGGTCGGGCCCTTGATGTTGGTTTCGACATCCCAGCTCATGCGGCAGTCCCTTTGAACGCGGTCCAGGCGCCCTCGCTCCAGCGCCAGACATCGCCGTTGCTCTCATCGAGATACATGTCGCCTTCCATCCTGACATCGGCCACCGTGATCGGAGCGCCAATCCCGGTGTACCAGCGCGAGCCGCGCACGCCCTGCTCGCCCTGCACGCCGCGCGGGCCCATCGGTCCGGCAGGGCCCATCGGGCCGGTCGAGTAGGTTGCAGGCGAGAGCGGCCCGTATATCGCGTAGCCATAGCCGGTCAGATCGATCCGGCCGCAGGCCAAGAGGTCGAGCGGCCGCGCCTCGACATCGCGGGTGTAGACCTCGATGTTGAAGCGGTCGTTCATCGCCGATCCCGGAATGGTGGCGATCCCCGAAGCTCCGGTGACGTCGTTGACCACGATGTCGTAGCCGAACGCGCCGCTTGAGGTGAACGGCCGCATCACCAGCTGCGGGTTGAGATCAACGATCTCCGTATACGGCAACCCGGACGGGTTCTTGAAGTAGAACCGCACGTCACCCGGCACGCCGGCGGCCTGCGCAAAACCGATTTCATCCGGCAACGTGGGGTTGACAAAGATCGTGGCTTGATGCATCTCTAGCTCTCCACGCACGAAGGACGAAAACCATGAAGACCCTCATTGTCGCGAGCCTGCTGCTCGCCCTTATCTCTTCCGCTCATGCTACCGAAGACCCTGGAGGACCTCGACCGCGCCGGTCTTTGATTGAGCAGGGTATGCGCGACTACCGCGCAGGCCAGTGCTTCCGCGCCCGACCCTACACCGATGGGCCAGAGGAAAAGCTCTGGATCAAGGGCTATTACGCCCAGCAGAAAAAGGAACATAACAAGCGTGACTGGTCTCATTGTTTTCGCTGAAGCTCGTTGTAGTGGTCTGCCCATATCTTGATGAAGTCGCGGCTGGTGACGTTGCTGACGTCGTTGTTGAACTGCGCCTTCATCGCGGGCGTCATGTTCTTCCAGATTGCGGTCTTGGATCTCTCCTCGCTGTTGCCTGACGCCTGCTGGAAAGATTTCCATGCAATCTGATCAGGATTGGCGAGGTGCGCCAGGGTTCCGTAAAGCCCCTGCTGATGCACCATGTACTGCTCGGGCGGCGTCAGGGCGCGGCCGAGCCGGTCCTGCGCCTTCTGGCCCTCGTCCATCATCTTGAGCGTGGCAACCCTCGCATTCTCATCGGGATCGAAGATCGAGCCTTTGCCGCCATACCTGCGGAATTCTTCATCGGAGAGCTGATACAGGCCCTTGTATTTGCCGGTAACATTGTTGGGGTTAAAATCGCTTTCTACCTTTGCAATTGTCTGCATGAATTCCGGCGTCGGCGCGCCCATCTCCGGTCCTACGCCGCCCTGGCGCAGCTCGGGGCTGGGGCTGAAGCCACCGCCGAAGGTCATGCTCTTCCTGTTAGGGTCGGCCACCAGCGACGCCAGCTCAGCCCGGCCGGTCATGCCACCCCTGCCAGCCTCGCCTTCGATCTCGGCAGGCTGCTTGAAAGCGTCGAAGGTCGCGTTGAAATCGGGCCCGCCCCGATCCAGCAGGCCGAGGTCCCTGCCCAGCGGTGTGGATGCCGGTTCGGGCAGTGTATTCGGATCGTATCCGAACCCTCGCGCCTGCAGCGCTGTAAGTTCAGCTCGGCCCGGCTGCTCGTCGGCACGGATATCGACATTCGGGCTTTCCCTCCAGCCGGGATAAGGCGTGAAGGCGCCAGCACCCGGCAGCTGGCCGCTGAACTCGCCGCTCTCACCGAAGCCGCCGGCCCTGGGCGGCGCGGCACTGGCACCGGCACCCAGGTTCGGGTTCGGGCCCATCCTCCCAGTGATGGGGTCCACGACTGTCTGCGCCGGAACAGGGACAGGCGCGTTGCTCCAGTCGAAATTGAACAGCGGAGGACGCGACTGCAGGATGTCGCGCGCTCCGGTAAAGCCTTCAGCCTCGCCCTTGCCGCCCTCGATCTCCTTGTGACCGTACGCTGGCGTATCCGGATAACGTGCAGCCATGAACGCTACGAGAGCTGCTCTCTGGGCCGGCGTCACGTCCTGGTCGTTCCTGGCGGAAATCTCCATGCCGACGATGTTGCGGTTAGTCAGCCCTATCGTGCCCGGCTGGTTGGCATCGTAGGTCTGTCCAAGCCCGGTGTAGCCCGTCTCCGCACGGATGTCGTGAATGCCGCCCTCGCGGTCCATGAAGTACTGCGTCCCGAGCCGGCCCTGACTGCGCGGATTAACCCTCCAGTCCTGAACCATGCTTTCGAGCGTGGGACGGCCCTCGGTGTGGTGGACAATGAAAGCCTCCGGTGCCTGTCCGCTGCGCGCGAGCCGCGCGGCTGGGAATATTTCTCCTGGTGGGCGCGGTACATCTGCGGCTGGATAGAGTTCGGTTGCCGGGCTGGGTGCCTCCCGGGCCGGCGCTTCAGCGGGTCTCTCCCTCGGCAGCGGCACCCCCGGTTGGCCTTCGGTCGGGACCGGCTTGTCACGGGCGAACACTTCATCCGGAGTAGGTTCTTTCGGCGCCATCAGCTTGCGAAGCTGCTCTCTGGCCTTATCCGACAGATCAGATGCCTGCAGCCCACCGCCTGGGGTCAGCGCCCCGTCAGCGGCGGACGTGCGTTGGGTCTCATCCTGGGAAACACCGGTAGCGGTGGTGCCACCAGCCGAACCGGCGCCAGCCCCGCCCCCGGCTCCGGCCGGGGCCGAGCTGGGTGCGTAGAGGTCCGGGTTGTAATAATAGTCGGAGAAATTACGACCACTCACTGTCGGCGCTGCGGTGTCGGAGGCAGCGCCGGGTGCCGCTGCTGGAGCAGCAGTCGCATTACCGCTGAACAACTTGGTGAAATCGAGCGACGGCGTGGCGCCGTAGTCGGTCAGGCTCGGCTGCGCCGTCTTGCCGGCGACATCGAAGCTCGGCGCGGCAGGCTGCGGCGTGTTGGGCGCTCCGGCGGTGCCGCCGACACTTCGCCCGAACAGCGAGCCGAAATCCTGCGGCTGCTGTTGCGGGGTAACCATTGGTTGGTTCAGTCCACCCGGCATCGCCATGTTCGGATACGGGTCGGTCCTGGCACCACCACTGGGATACAGCTTGGTCCAATCGAGTGCACCGGCTCCAGGCGATGCGCCAGTCCCTCCCAGACCGCTGAACATTCCGGCGCCGAAATTGGCCGCGCTGGACTGTGGAAGGTTCTGCGCGATCCTGGAGATGCCACTCCAGTCGATATTGCCGGCACCGGGGTACTGAAAGCCTCGTGCCCCGGTGTCGAACACGTTGGGCGTGGTCTGATATGGTGACGCACCGAGGCTTCCGATGCCGCCACCAAAACCACCGTCAAAGATGCTGCCACCCATTCCGCTTGAGCCGCCGCCACCCCGGAACGGTGCAGCTCCAGTATCCCAGACGTTGGCTGAGGTCTGGTACGGCGAAGCGCCACCACCCCCACCCTCGCTGAATACGCCGAACGGGCTCATGCCAGCCGCAGCATAGTGCGCGCCAAGGCCCGAGTAGTAGTTGGTCTGCGTGCCGAAGCCGCCGCCTGATCGGTACAGATCGTTAATGGTCTGCTGACCTTGACCAAAGACGTTCTGCAGGCTGGCGTTGTTATATGCCGCCGGGTTGGTGAACGAGGTGGTGTAGTTCAGCGGCTGGAAGAAGCTGCCGGCGTCGGGGGTCATGCTCATGGCGCGATCCCCAGCTTGATTTCGATCGCTGTAATCCGGTCAAGTATCGGTTGCAGCGGGTTCGGCGCCTGCAGCGGCGGCCGGGTGCGCAATCTGTGAGTGTCCGGCTCGTAAAGCTTCTCGCCCAGCTCGACTTCCGGATCACCACCGCGATAGTCGATGATCTCCCGCACCAGCATGTCCGACGGAAACAGCCGAGTCGGATCGCGGGTGGCGGCGCCCACGGTGAAGCCGTTCCAGGCGTCCTGCCAATACGCGGTGAACTTGACGCCGTCAGCAGTGAAGCTGTCGGGGTTTCTGACGTAGTCGTACCAATCAACGCCGTCGCTCTCGCGCCGGACAAACAGCGTATT
>Ga0207644_10001466_pt1 | contig 15207 bp, 11 predicted proteins | sample KBSS73metaG_FD_184326 | JGI IMG/M metagenome (GOLD analysis project Ga0207644, IMG submission 184326) | Switchgrass rhizosphere microbial communities from Kellogg Biological Station, Michigan, USA - KBS S7-3 metaG (SPAdes) (version 2) | ecosystem: Host-associated > Plants > Roots > Rhizosphere... | reverse complement strand
CCGAGGCGGCCGGAGACGCCCACGCCGCGGTCCTCGCGTATCGCGCCGAGCTGGCCGACTACCCGACGGAGATCAAGGCGCGCTTCAATCTGGGACGCCTGCTCGGCAAGATGGGGGACGTCCCGGGCGGGATCGCCGAGCTGCGGCGCGTGACCGAGCAGGCCCCGGACTTCGCCACGGGACGGTTCTTCCTCGCGCAGGCGCTTCTCGCCGCGGGGGACCTCGCCGGCGCGCGCGCCGAGGCGGAAAAGGGGCTCGCCCTCGACGACGCCTCGTCGATCGCCCCGCTCGGGCACTACGTCCTCGCGGACATCCACTCGCGACAGGGACGCGCGCGCGAGGCGGAAGCGGAGGTGCGGCGCGGCAAGGCGATCGAGGCGCACCCGCGCCGGGAGCGCCGCGAAGGGCGCGCAACGCCCGACGTCCCCCCATGAGTCCGCGCCACCGCGGCGGGAGCGCGCCACAATGCCGCGCCGGCCGGCCCCAACGCGCGCGCGGGAGCGGCGGCGCCGCGCCGCGGTTCGAGCCTTCCTAGACGCACTGTCCCAAGGCGCCACACATCGCGCGCCTGGCACACACGTTGCAGCCTGACGAAACGACAGCGCAGCACCGGTCCGGCCATTCTTCCGTTCGCCTCACGGCGCTGCGCGGAAGGAGCGCCGCCATGAGACACCCACCCTTGATGTGCCACAGGACCAAGCTCCTGATCGCCGCGATCGGCGTCGGCATCGCGATCGCGGGCGCGGGAGCCGGAGCGGCGTTGGCCGCGAACAGTCGCAATCCCCTGAGCCCTCCGGCGCCGTCGACGCCGCCGCCCTCCGCGCCGCACTCACGGTCCCCGCGCGCGCCGACCGCATTCGACTCCGGCCATGCTTCCTCACCCGTGACCACGCGCGACCACCGGCACCCGGACCGTGACGACGTCGTCGTCTTCGGCGATCCCTTCTGGGATCCGCTCTGGGACATCGACGCCGACCTCGTTCTCGGCTACGCGCCCTACGCCTACCCGCCGCGGGCGTGGACGACCTACGGACCGACGGGACCTGCGCGGCGGAGCCTCGTCCCCATCGAGCTGCACGTGCATCCCTGGAAGGCGTCCGTCATCGTCGACGACAGTACCCTGGGCGAGACGCGCGACTACAACGACGACGCGCACCCGCTGTTCCTCACGCCCGGCGACCACCAGGTCGAGCTGGTGTACCCCGGCTACGAGACGCTGCGCTTCACCCTGAACGTCCAGCGTGGACTCCCGCGCGATCTCCACTACTCGCTCATCAAGGGCGAAGGCATGGATCCGCGCTCGGAGGAACCGCGGCTAGACGGGTGAGCGCTCGAGGGAGCATGGAAGGCTCGGCCTCGGCGGCGGCGAGGACACACTCCCCCGCCCGGGTGTCCCGAAGAGCGGAGTTTCTCGCGCTCGCCGTCGGGCTGGCGATCCTGCTCGGGATCATCGACTGGATCACGGGCCCCGACTTCTCGCTCACGGTCTTCTACTTGTTCCCCGTCGCGCTCGGGGCGTGGTACGCCGGCCGGCGCGAGGCGATCCTGATCTCTCTGCTCTGCGCCGTCATCTGGACGGCGGCGGATCTGGAGTCGTTCCGCACGCACCTGCCGCTCGCGATGGATCTCTGGAACGCGGCCGTCCGCCTCGTCTTCTTCTTCATCGTCTCCTCGACGCTGGCGACCGCGCGGGCCGCGCAGAGCCGCGAGAACGCGCTCGCGCGCGACATCCAGCAGTCGCTTCTTCCCTCGTCGCTCCCCAGGATCGAGGGGATCGACATCGCGGCGGTCTACCGACCTGCGACCGTCCTCAGCGGAGACTTCTTCGACGTGCTCCCCGCCCCCGACGGCGGGCTCGCGGTCAGCATCGCCGACGTCGCGGGAAAGGGCCCCGGGCCGGCGCTGCTCATGGCCAGCCTCCAGGCGGCCATGCGCGCGCGCATCGGGGCCGACGTCACGCCCGCCGAGCTCTGCCGCGCGATGAACACGTTCGTCGGCGATCGCGGACTCCCCTCACGCTTCGTGACCCTCTTCACGTGCCGGATCAACGCTTCCCGCACGCACCTCGTCTTCTGCAACGCGGGGCACAATCCGCCTCTACTCCTGCGCGGGGACGGGAGCTGGTGCGCGCTCGGAACGAGCGGCATCGTGCTGGGGATCGTCGACCATCCCCGGTACGCAGAGGAGGAAACGACCCTGTCGCCCGGCGACACGCTGGTCCTCTACACCGACGGCCTCACGGAGGCGACCGATCGCGCGGGCCGCGAGTTCGGCGAGGCGCGGGTCAAGAGCGTCCTGCAAGAACAGCGGGGAGCCGCCGCGAGCCGTATCGAGGAACGGCTCATTGCCGAGGTGGAGCGTTACAGCAGGGGGAAATTCCAGGACGACGTCACGCTCGTGGTGCTGCGCTTCACCGACTCCGAGGAGCGCCTTCATGACGATCCCGCAATGTTCGCGACATCGACGGCGGCCGCCGCCGCCACGAATCCTCGTTGACGCGCATCGCGACGCTCATGCCGTATTCTCATTTTCGAAAGCAGGCCGCCCCAAGGGCCCTGGACCGTGATACGTTCCGCGGATCGAAGAGCGGGACGGCATCCTCGAGGAACGGGCAGGCCCGTGGGATGCCCCGCTCCCTATCCAGAGGAGGATCCATGCAACGGATCAACAGGATCGGCTTCGCCCTGTTTCTCGGCCTCATGGTAGTCGCCTTGATCGTCGCCTTCAGCGCGCGACCGACCGAAGCGCGGACACCGGGCGGCGCGTGCGAGTGCGCCGACCTCGACGCACCCGTGATCTGTGACGGCGGGAAGATCTTCCCCAACCCCTGCGTGGCCAGTTGCCGCGGTGGCACGCACTGCGTGCCCTACGGCGGCGGCGGAATCAACTAGACGATCCCCTATCCTCAGGGCGTCCCGACCCGCCCTGAGGACTCTCGACCGTCCCTCTCCCTAGAACGGACCCCACCGGATCGCATGCGCGATGAGTAGCAGCGCGAGCCCGGCAACGAGCCACAAGAGCTGCAGCGGCCACATGAACTTCGCCCATTTCACGTACGGGATCTCGACGAGCGCGAGCCCCGCCATGAAGTAGCCCGACGTGGGCGTGAAGATGTTGGAGAACCCGTCGCCGAACTGGTAGGCGAGGACGCTCGTCTGCCGCGTCACCCCGACGAGATCGCCCAGCGGCGCGAGGATCGGCAGGGCGAGCGCGGCCTGCCCGCTCCCGGACGGCACGAGATAGCTCAGCGCCACCTGGACCGCGTAGATCCCGAGGATGCTCACCTGCGCGGGAAGGCCCTGCACCAGGCTCGCGAGCCCGTGCAGCACGCTGTCCGTCACGTGCGCCCCATCGAAGATCACGAGGACGCCGCGCGCAAGGCCGACGACCAGCGCGCCCCCCGCGATCCCGGTCGCGCCCTCCAGGAACTTCTCGGCGGTGCCGTTGGGGCCGAGTCCGCCCGCGATCCCCGCGGCGATCGCCACGCCGACGAAGAGGGCCGACAGCTCGAGGAGCCCCCAATCCCAGCGCATGGAGCCGACGACGACCGCCGCGAGCCCCGCGCCGAGGACGAGGAGCACGGCGATCCGGCGGGGAGTCGCCGCGCTCGAGGCGGCCGTCGAGCCGGGTAAGGGTTCGGTCGCGATCCCCGCGCCGGCGAGCGCTGTTGCTCTTCCCGCCGGCGATGATGCGTCCGCCGTCCTCACCTTCCGCGCATAGCGCAGGACGTACACGATCGCAATCGCCGTCACGACCACCCAGACGATCATGCGATAGCCCATCCCCGAGAAGAGCGGAAGTCCCGCGATCCCCTGCCCCACGCCGACCGTGAAGGGGTTCAGGAACGCGCCCGAGAAGCCCGCGCCCGCGCCGACGAACGCGATGGCGCAGCCCGTCACGTCGTCGTAGCCGAGGCGGCGCGACAGCAGGACGAGCGCAGGGAGGAACGGCAGCGTCTCCTCCGCGAGTCCGATCGTGCCGCCGCCGATCGAGAAGAGCAGCATGAGCAGCGCGATCACCAGAGCCCCGTGGCCCCGGCACGCCCGAACGACCCCGCCGATCGCCGCGTCGATCGCCCCCGTCGCGCCGACGACGCCGAACGCGCCGCCGATGATGAAGATATAGAAGACGATCGTCCCCACGGCGAGCAGGCCGCGCGGGTACGCGAGAAAGACGTCGCCGACCCCGGCGGGAGCCGCGGGGACGGAGTGGTAGGAGCCCGGGTCCACCAGGCGCCGGCCGTCCTTCTCGATCCGGTCGTACTCCCCCGCCGGGATCGCGTGGGTCGCGATCGCCGCCAGCACGACGAGCAGGAAGAGCAGGACGAACGTGTGCGGGACGCGGAGCCTCACCGGCCCGGCTCCAGGGCGGCGGCGCGAGCCGCTCGCCGCACAGCCCCGGCGGATGGGGTCCGCCCCGTTCCCCTCTCCCTCACCGGCACAGCTCCAGCGCCGCGGCGGCGTAGATGCGCGCGGCCTCGGCCACCTCCGCGAGCGGCACGAACTCGCGCGGCGAGTGCGCGACCGCGAGATCGCCGGGACCGAGGATCACCGACGGAATCCCGCCGAAGCTCGCGAGGAGCGCGCCGTCCGTCCACGCCGGGAAGTCGCCGGGCGTCTCGGCCCGCCCCTTGACCGCCTCACACGCGGCCTTCGCCGCGCGCGCCACCGGATGGTCGGCGTCCGTCACGAGCGGGACGTGCTCCATCGTCGCCATCCCGCCCGGCATCCGGCGGATGGAGGTCGTGAGACCCGGGTGCGCCGCTTCCACGGCGCCCAGAAGCTCGCGCAGCTCCGTGAGCGCGCCGTCATAGGTCTCACCGGGGATCAGGCGCCGGTCCACCGTCATCATGCACGAGGCGGGGATGGTCGAGGGCTGATCGCCGCCCCGGATCGTACCGACGTTGAAGGTCGCGGGACCAATGAGCGGATGCACCACTCGGCGCAGGCGCGGGATGAGCCGCTCCTCCGCCAGGTTCACGAACCGTGCCGCCGCCGCGATCGCGCTGATCCCCGATTCGGGGTTCCCGCCGTGCGCGGCCCTTCCGTGGAAGACGATCTCGAGCCACTCGAGCCCGCGATGGCCGAGTGCGAGCCGATTCCGGGTCGGCTCCCCGACGATCGCGCCGTCGGCCTTCATCCCGCTCGCGATCAGCCTCTCGGCGCCGAGGCTCTCCCTCTCCTCGTCCGCCACGGCCGCGAGCGTCACGGCGCCCGCCGCGAGCGCCCCCGTCTCCTTCAGGGCGACGAGGGCCGCCGCCATCGCCGCGATCGGCCCCTTCATGTCCGCCGACCCGCGGCCGTGCAGGTTCCCGTCGCGGACCTCGGCGGAGAGCCCCACGCCGGGATCGTCCTCGTTGAGCGGGACCGTGTCCGTGTGACCGCAGAGAATCAGGCGCGGCCCCGGCCGCCGCCCTTCGACGGTGGCGATCAGGTTGGGACGCCCGGGGGCCGCCTCGTCGCGCGCGCTCGCGATCCCGCGCGCCGCGAGCCACCGCTCGAGGACGCCGACGACCGCCTCTTCCTGGCGCGGCACCCCCGGATGGCTCGGCGTCCGGACCATCTCGACGAGCAGCGGAAGCCACCCCGACCCGTCGATCGCCGCCGCCACCCGGTCCGTCAGGGGATCCATACCGCTCGCTCCCACGTGTCCTCTCAATCGAGAGGCTGCGGTTACCTCGCCTGGACGGCTGTATTCCTTCGTACCCGACGGGAGGCTCTTCGTGCCGTGCCGGGCTTGGCACGAGCCTCGCGCGAGCCGTTTGTCGCAACCCGCTCGGAGATTCTCTCGGGTCCCCGCGACTCATCCACCCATGCCAGGGCCGCGATCGGATCCAGAACAGGGACCGGAGGATCGACGAATCCGCGGGGATCACGGGTGACGACGGCATCGCAGGCCGATGCTTCCGCAGCCGCCGCGCATACCGCGTCCTCGAAGTCGGCCCACGCCAGGTCCAGCGCACGGCGAATCACCTGTGCGTCGACGGGAGCGATCCCGAACACGGAGACCAGGTCGCTCACGACCCGTCTCGCGAGCCGAGCGTCCCGATGCCGCGCGACAAGATAGAAGACGGTCGTGACTCCGTGCGCTGAAACGAATCCTTCCACCGCTCTCCGCTCTACGGCGGCCCAGAGCGCGGCCGATGCATCGACATGAGGGTGTCTCTCGAGCAATACATCGAGGACCACATTCACATCCACGAGAAGCTTCATCGATACTTCCGCTCGAGATGTCGCTTGTAGGTACGCTCGTCTGACGCCCCCTTGAGCGAGCCACGAAGACGCGCGAGCACCGGGGTATCCTTGTCGGTTGGAGCGTGCACCCTCCTGGAGAGAAGATTCAGATACCGCTCGACGAGCCGGGATATCGAGGTTCCTCTCAGGGACGCGTACCGCTTGGCACGCTTGACGACTCCCGAATCGACGCTGAGGGTCAGTTTGGCCATATACGTATGCTACATCCAAGTCTATACGTATTCCACGACCTGAGCAGCCTTACGGCAACGCCAACCCGCTGACGAGGTCCGCATGCAGCAGCCGGTGGAAGAGGTGCTCCCCCGCCTCGCGCCGGACCGAGAGCCTTCCCGCGCGATACGCGCTCGAGGTGAGACCGCGCTGCACGGATCGGCAGATGTCGGTGTCCTCGTCCTGGATCCTCTGGCCGACGTCGATGCTCGCGCGGTTGCGCGCGCGGGCCTCCTCGCCGGCGACGTCGGTGAAGTAGAAGTCGAAGATGACCTCGGTCCTGTCGACGCCGAGGGGACGGACGAGGTTCGTATCCATCACGCCCTCGTACCAGTTGATCATGAAGTTCGGATGGATCCAGTAGTAGAGCGCCTGTTCGCCCTGGCGCACCGCGCCCGTCTGCGCCTCGGCGCCCTCGCGCACGATGGGGCTCTTCTGCAGGCAGTGCCGCGCGCCGTTCTCGATCGTGTACTGCGCGTAGTCGAGCACGCTGTCGAGCCCCTTGTGGAGGTACGGGACGTGGTAGCCCCCGTCGAGGTAGTTGTCGACGAAGACCTTCCAGTTGCACTCGAAGGCGTAGCGGCGCCGCTCCTGGAAATGGAAGCGATCGAGCCCGAGCCGCGCGACCTCCGACAGGAGCTGCGGCCCGAGCGCGGATTCGATCCCCGGGCCGCCGTCGCCGCCGTCGCCGCCGGAACCCCCGCCCGTGCGCACGAACACGAACGTCTCCCAGACGGCGACGCCGATGGGCACGAGGCCGTTGGCCCCCTTGTCGAAATCGCAGACACCCCCGAAGTCGGGCGTCCCCTTGAGCGCGCCGTCGAGTCCGTAGGTCCAGCCGTGGTAGGGGCAGCGCAGGCTCTTCGCGCTTCCCTGCGGCTCGGTCATGACGGCGGCGGCGTGGTGGCGGCAGACGTTGAAGAACCCGCGCAGCGCGCCGTCCTCGCCGCGGACGACGACGACGGGCTCTCCCGCGATGACGTCCGTCACGAAGTCCCCCGGCCGCGCGAGCTGATCGAGCCGCCCCACGAGCTGCCACGTGCGGCGGAAGGTCGTGCGGGCTTCGAGCGCCGCGATCCGCGGGTCCACGTACCACGACGCGGGGATGGTCCACGCACGGTCGAGCGGCGCCGCCGGATCGTAGTCGTCGACGAGAGCGCGCAGCGCGGCGTCCGCCTTCGCGTCCATGGTCAGGCGTGCCAGGGAGGCGTGGCGGTCTTGCGCGGCGGGTTGAAGAACGGCGTCGGGACGACCGTGGCGGAGACCTGGTGGCGCACCGCCTCGACCGTCATCTCCATCCGCAGGTCCGTTCCCGTCGCCTCGTGCGGACGCGCGACGGTCGCGAGCGCGATCAGCTTCTTGAGCGTCGGCGACCAGGTCGTGGACGTCGCCTTGCCGACCTGCCGCCCGTCGCGATAGACCGGGACCGCGACGCGCGAGGCGGCGGCGGGGATCTGCGGGGCAAGGCCGATCTTCTCGTAGAGCGCCTCGATCTCGTCCCAATCGAGATCCAGCCCGACGATCCGGCGCGCGGGCCCGGTGCGCTTCTCCTCGCGCAGCGCGGCCTGGCCGACGAACGGGCCCTTGTCGAGCGCGACGAGCCGGTCGAGCCCCATCTCGTAGGGCGTGTAGCGCTGCGGGTCGATGAGCGCCTTCTTGCTCCCCTGGAAGTCGACGTCGATGAGGAGCAGCCCCGCCTCGATGCGCGCGACGTCGAGGGCGAGCATGCCGGCGGGATGGATGTCGAACGCGCGCCCCCCCGTCATGAGCGCGTCCCAGACGCGCGGGGCCTGGTCCCACGGCATCCAGACCTCGAAGCCGAGATCGCCCGTGTAGCCCGTTCGCGAGATGTCCACGGGGACCCCCGCGACCTTCCCGTGCGTGACGCGGAAGTACTTGAGCGTGGCGAGGTCCGCCTCCGCGGCCGCGCGCAGGATCATCCCCGAGGTCGGGCCCTGCAGCGCGAGCGCCGCGACGGACTCGGAGATGTCTTCCACGGCGACGTCCATCCCCGCCGCGTTCTGGCGGAACCAGCGCAGGCTCGGGTCGGCGGACGTCCAGCGATAGACGTTTTCCTCCAGCCGGGTCACGGTGCCGTCGTCGACGACCTTGCCCCGCTCGTCGCACCACGGCGTGTAGAGGACCTGACCGGGGGACACCTTGCGCATGTCGCGGGTGATGATGCGGTCCACGAGCCGCGTCGCGTCCTTTCCCGTGATCCGGTACTTGTAGAGCGGAGAGACGTCGATCAGCGCCGCCGCCTGGCGGATCGCGTTGTATTCGTGCTCGTGGTGGACCTCGTACGAGCTGACCGTGTAGTAGCCGGACCACTCGCGGTAGCTGAGGCTCTCGCAGAGCGGGAAGGTCCTGGGATGGAACGCGGTACCGATCGGCACGCTTGACCTCTTCTCGAACTGCTTCCCCGCCCGGGCTCTAACTCGACTCTCCGAGATCACCGCTGACGCATGGTCGGGCGCGCGCAGCCACGCGGTCGGCAGTTGTCGGCGGCTCGCGATTATAGATACACTCGCCGGGCTCGGGCAATCATGACAGCGCGCACTTCCTACGACGCGGTCGTCATCGGCGGCGGCCACAACGGCCTGGCGCACGCGGCGTACCTCGCGCGCGCCGGGATGAAGACGCTCGTCCTGGAGCGGCGGCACCTCGTCGGCGGGGCCGCGGTGACCGAGGAGGTCTTCCCCGGCTTCACCTTCTCGGTCGCCTCCTACGTCGTCTCGCTCCTGCGTCCCGAGATCATCCGCGACCTGGACCTGCCGCGGCACGGCCTCGAGATCCTCCCCCTGGACGGCACCTTCACCCCGATGCTGAACGGGGACTATCTCTGGCGCCTCGCCGACCATGGCAAGACGCGCCGCGAGATCGCGCGCCATTCGAAGACCGACGCCGAGGCCTACGACGAGTACGCGATGGCGATGGTCGAGATGGCGCGGTTCGTCAAGCCGATCCTCGGCATGACCCCGCCCGATCCCGCGAAGCTCGGGCTGCGCGGCGCCAAGGACCTGCTCTTCCTGCTGCGTCGGTTCCAGCGGCTTCCCTATCGCGACCAATACAACCAGATCCAGCTCATGACGATGAGCGCGACGGACTTCCTCGACCAGTGGTTCGAGACCGACGTCCTCAAGGCGACGATGTCGGCGTCGGGGATCATCGGGACGTTCCTCGGCGTGCGCTCGCCGGGGACCGCGTACGTCCTCCTGCACCACTACATGGGCGAGATCGACGGCGCGTACCGCTCGTGGGGATTCGCGCGCGGCGGGACGGGCGCGATCTCGGAGGCGATCGCCTCGGCGGCGCGCGAGGCGGGAGCGGAGATCCGCGTCAAGACCTCCGTCTCGAAGATCGCGATCGCCGGCGGGCGCGCCACCGGCGTCGTCCTCGACACCGGCGAGGAGATCGACGCGAAGGTCGTCTCGTCGAGCCTCGACCCGCGCCTCACCTTCCTCAACCTCGTGGGCAAGGAGCACCTGGACGGCGAGTTCGTCGAGGACATCCAGCGCTACAAGTTCCGCGGCTCGTCGGGGAAGGTCAACCTCGCGCTGGACGGGCTGCCCGATTTCACCGCGATGCCCGGACCCGGCAACCACCTGCGCGGCGCGATCTCGATCTCGCCCGCGGTGGACTACATGGAGCGGGCCTATGACGACGCCAAGTACGGCCGGTTCTCGCGCCGGCCGTACATCGACATGGTGATCCCGAGCCTCACCGATCCGAGCGTCGCCCCGCCGGGCAAGCACGTCATGTCGTGCTTCGTGCAGTACGCGCCCTACCACCTCAAGGAAGGGCACTGGGACGACCAGCGCGAGGCGTTCGGCGACGCGGTCATCGACGCGATCGCGCAGTTCGCTCCGAACATCCGGGAGCGCATCCTGCACCGCCAGGTCCTCACGCCGCTCGACCTCGAGCGCGAGTTCGGACTCTCCGAAGGGAACATCTTCCAGGGGGAGCTGAGCCTCGAGCAGCTCTTCTTCCTGCGCCCCGCACCCGGATGGGCCCAGTACCGGACACCCATCCGCAAGCTCTACATGTGCGGCTCGGCGACGCATCCGGGGGGCGGGATCATGGCCGCACCGGGCCGCAACGCCGCGCTCCACGTCCTCTCCGACACGCGCTTGAAGAGTCGCCGCCCTTCGACGGGCTCAGGCCCTGCCGGGACGAGCCGGATCGCGCGATGAGCTGGAGGGCCCGATGAGCCAGCTGCCCGATCCCCCGCCGGAATACGCGCGGGACGAGCCCCGCACCTCGCGCTCCGCGCCGCGCGGCGCCCGAGGCGAGGGTCGCGTCGTCATCGTCGGCGGCGGCGCGAACGGGCTCGTCACCGCATGCCTGCTCGCGCGCGCGGGCCTCGCGCCGCTCGTCCTCGAGAGGCGCGCGACGGTCGGCGGCATCGCCGTCACCGAGGAGATCCATCCGGGATTCCGATGTCCGGGCCCGGCGCACGCGGCCGGCCCCTTCCGCGCGGACCTCGCGCGCGAGCTAGGTCTCGCGGCGCACGGCCTGACGGCGATCCAGCCGGAGGTGCGCGTCTTCGCGCCGTCACTGACGGGACCTTCGGTCGCGATCTTCGAGGATCCCGATCGCACCGCGAGCGCGCTGGGCGCCGTCTCCGCGAAGGACGCCGCGCAGTACCCCGCCTTCGCCGCGTGCTTCGCCAAGCTCGGACGGATGCTCCGCCCCGTCCTCGATCTCACGCCCCCCTCGGTGGAAACGCCGACGCTTCCCGAGGCCTGGCGGCTCCTCAAGATCGGCAAGAGCTTCCGCGATCTCGGCCGCAAGGACGGCTACCGCCTGCTGCGTTGGGGACCGATGGCCGTCGCGGACCTCGTCGCCGAGTGGTTCGAGACCGACCTTCTGCGCGCCGCCGTCGCCGCGCGCGGCATCCACGCGAGCCACGCGGGACCCTGGTCCGCAGGCACGAGCGTGGGACTCCTGCTCCAGGCCGCGCTCGACGGCCAGGCCATGCTCCCGTCCGCGACCTTCCGCGGCGGGCCCGGAGCCCTCACGCAGGCGCTCGCCCGCGCCGCGACCGCCGCCGGCGCCGAGATCCGGACCAACGCCGCCGTCCTGCGCATCGCCGTCGCGGGCGGGCGGGCCGCCACCGTCGTACTCGCGAGCGGCGAGGAGATCCCCGCGAGCGCGGTCGTCTCCGCGGCCGATCCCCGGACGACGTTCCTCGGCCTCGTCGACCCCGTCGATCTCGAGCCCGACTTCCTGCTCAAGGTCCGCAACTACCGCGCCGTCGGGACCGTCGCGCAGATCCGCTATGCGCTGTCGTCGCTGCCGGCCTTCGCGGGCGTGTCGGCGGGAAATCCGAGCGCGGGCGCGGGAGGGGGAGCGGGAGCGAGCGCCCGCGTTTCCGCGAGCGCCGGCGCGCCCCACGCGCTTCTGTCCGGACGCATCCACATCGGCGCCGGCATCGACGCGCTGGAGCGCGCCTTCGACGCCGTCAAGTACGGGGCGATGTCCGACGAGCCCTATCTCGACATCACGATCCCGTCGATCGCCGATCCCTCGCTCGCACCCGCGGGCGCGCACGTCATGTCCGTCCACGCCCAGTTCGCGCCGTACAGGCTGCGCGAGGGCGACTGGACGGGCGGCGCGGCCGGCGATGCGCTCGCCGCCCGCGTCGAGAAGCTTCTCGCGGCGTACGCGCCGGGCTTCGAGAGGCTCGTTCTCGCGCGCCGGATCACGACCCCCGCCGATCTGGAATCGACCTACGGCCTCGCTGGCGGCCATCTCAACCACGGCGAGCAGGCTCTCGATCAGATCTTCTCGATGCGCCCGCTCCTCGGCTGGGCGCAGTACCGGACCCCGATCCGCGGACTGTACCTGTGCGGGGCGGGCACGCACCCCGGCGGCGGCGTCACCGGCCTGCCGGGAAGAAACGCCGCGCGCGAGATCCTCAAGGACCTGAAGCGATAGCCGCGGCCGGCGTCGAGAGGCTGCCCCCCTGCGGTCGTCCCCGCACCGGCTCGAATCGCCGCGACGAACCCCGACTCACGGCGCGGCCTTCAGCACCTCCTGCCGGATCAGGTAGCTGCACACCGGGCAAAAGGGGTCGTGCCGGAACCGCATCCGGCAGGTCGCCATCGACCGGAACCAGTTGCAGGACATCGGCATGGGCGGGTCCGGGGCCTCGCACGGGGGGTCGCATTCGGAGTGCGACGTCGCGGATCGGTCGCCCCATTGAGCGCCCCAGAACAGGCCCACCACCTTCGTCCGGTCGTCCTCTGAGACGATGTCCGCGCTCGGCATGCAGCACTGACCGTCCCCTGGCGAGCAGATCGCCGTGTAGTCCATCCCGCACCCGAAAACCGTCGCCAAAGGGCGGCCGTAGACCGGGAAGATGTCCTGCGGCCGGGCGAGCATCTTCCACCAGACGTAGTAGGGCGACGGGTTCTTCGCGATGTTCGGGTGATCCCGCAAGGGATCCTCCTCGAGGCAGGATACGTACTCCTCGAGGAGACGCGCGACCGCGTGGCCCGACTCGTGGATCGAGATGGCGTTGAAGTCGGTCGATACCTCCTCTCCCACCGCCATGAAAAAAAGATTGCTGTCCATGGGAGAGCTGCCACCCTCGTGGTTGCAGTTCGCAATCATCAGGATTCCCTCGACAGTGTCGAAGGGAGCTGCCCTCTCGACGGCGTTCCAGATGGTGCAGCCGTCGTCCGTCCCCATGTACGTCGGACTCCCGCTCCGGTGGCCGTACGGGTCGATCCAGTGCCCTGCGACGTGGTAGTAGGTCTTGAAGGTGGTGGAGTCGTCGGTGCACTGGGTGATGCCGGATTCCGTCGAGGTCGTGCGCACCAGCGTGATGTTGATTCGGTTCTCCGCGATGAGCGTCTTGTACGGCTCGGTGTCGGTGAGCGCGGCGTCGAAACGGCGCGCGTAGCGCTCGAGCTTGTCCATCTCATCCGTACTGCTGAACCCGTCTCCCAGGATCACGAAGTCGAATTTCTGATCGGAGGGGCCCGCCGTGCGGATCGGGACCGTGTCCAGATAGGCGCCCTCGGGCGACCGGCATACGATTTTCGTGACGATGATCGGGTCGAGCTTCATGTGCACCGGGAACAGATCGGCGAGCGGGAACGGGAATTTCCCGTCGTCGGGTGGAGGCGATGGGAGCGGCCGCACAGGTGGCGTACGGGGCGGCCGCCCTGGCAGGGGCGGTTCCGGCTCGGGAGGGTCGATGCCTCCGATGCCGGGCGAGGGCGGACCGCCCGATGCGCCTCCCGGCGGCGCGTGGCCGGCCCCCGCGCCGTCCGTGGGCCGCAGATCGAAGAGCCCGAGGAAGACGAGGTCCAGCCGGCGCGTGACCTTCTCTCCAGCGACGGGCCGTGGGGCGCGGCGCGACGCGACGACGCTCCCGATCGCGGGCGTGGCGGATCGCGCCTCCTCGGGAGCGCGGGAGGCGCCCACGCCCGTCGCCAGGCGAAAGAAACCGACCCAGCGCGCGTCCTCCGGCATCGGAAGGTCGAAATCACGATCGTCCCGCCGGGGAGCCGCGTTGGACGAGAGGAACTGCGGCGCCCGGCCAGGGGGCACGGCATCGTTGAGATACAGCGGCCTTCCCGAAAGGCCGTACGTCCTCCGGATACGTCGGTTCCGGTCATAGAGTGCCACGAGATACTCGGACGTGGCCGCGGGCGCCTGGAGCCAGATCTCCGGCAGGCGCGGGCCGTGGAGCCGCGCGGGATCGGGCGCGCGCCGCAGCGTGCGCGCATCGAGAATGGTCACGCTTTTCGGCTCGAACCGGAGGCGGAGACGCACGCCGGGGTCCCTCGGGCCCACGACGATGATCGGCCCCTTGTGCATCGGATCGCTCCTGACTTCCTGCGGCGTCTTCGTCGCGGCCTCGGCCGGAGGCCGGTTCGCGGGCGGGGCCTGCGGCGCGCCCCCCTCCTGCGCATCGGCGCGCGGACAGCGCCACGACCCGATCGCCAGAACAACGACCACGAGAACGTCGCGCACGAGCGATCCACCGTCGCGAAGGCGTTTCAGTTCTTCTCTCATCGGTTTTTCCCGGCCGCCAGCGCCCGCATGGACGCAGGAATCTCGAACAGACCATGGAAGACGGCGGGCGACGCGGCCATCCCTTCCCTGAGGAGCTCCGCGTGCCGGTTCGACACGAGGTTGAAGGCACACGCGAAGTCCGGGACGCGCCGCGGATCCTGGTTTCCGGGGATCTGGCCGATCGAAACGGGACAGATGTTGCAAGTCTTCAGGTAGCGGCACTCTCCGCAGCGGCCGTAGGACGAGTACTTGTCCTGCTTCTCGTCGAAGATGCCTGCTTTGCGCGCCGCATCCGGGTAGAGCGCGAGCTTCTCCGAGAAGCCGGGATTCCCTACAGCGCCCATACGCATCGAGTCGAAGCGTTCGGCGAGGAACGAGGGGAACTGCTGGTAGGAGGACACGAACTTCACGCAGCCGTGCACCTCGCCGTCCACGTCCACGCTGAGCGCCTCGCCCCGCCCCACCCCGCACATCGAGCGCTGCTGCGGCGCGTGGACGGAGGGCGAGCCCTGCCGGAAGAGATCGACGGGCACCTCGTGGGCCCTTTGCCAGTGGGACAGCGACAGGCGCCGGATGCGTGCGAACTGCCGGTCGAGGGTCCCGATCATCTCCTTCTTCCAACCCCAGTCGTGTGTCGAGACAGATCCCATCCGGATATCGCGGACCCCCTTGGCGAGGAAGTACGCCACCGAATCGGCCAGGTACCTCACCG
>Ga0207644_10001465_pt1 | contig 15207 bp, 24 predicted proteins | sample KBSS73metaG_FD_184326 | JGI IMG/M metagenome (GOLD analysis project Ga0207644, IMG submission 184326) | Switchgrass rhizosphere microbial communities from Kellogg Biological Station, Michigan, USA - KBS S7-3 metaG (SPAdes) (version 2) | ecosystem: Host-associated > Plants > Roots > Rhizosphere... | reverse complement strand
CTCGTGAATGCGCCGTGGTCGATATCGCCGCTCACGTACGCGGCAATGATCGCGGTCGCTTCCTGCTGCTCGAGCTGCTCGATCCGTCGCAGTCCCTCGAGGCGTAGCGCGTCGGTCGCGGACTGCTCGTCGTAGCCCTGATCGCGGAGGTGCTGCAGCCCTTGGTCCTTGGTCCAGTACTCGCGCTCGACGAACGTACGGACGTCGCCGGCACCGAAATAGTGGCGTTGCTCGTTGAGCAGTGCCTCGATCCGTTGGTCGCTGTAGCCCGCTCGGCGAATATCCTCGAGCCACCGCTCTTTATCGCCGAAACCGCGGGCGATCTGTCTGGCCGCAGACGATGGCGTTAGCAACGTCGGCCGGTGTTCGCGGAGTAGCTTCCACTCGAGCGGGGTAACCACTAGGTGCTTGACGAGCGGACCGTGCACCGACGCGCTCGCCCGGCCGAGCCCGAGAATGTGCGAGATCGTGTCATCGAGCTCACCGAATGATTCGATCTGCCCGAGCGAACACAGCTCCACGATGAACCCCTCGAGCCATCCCTCGAGCGCGAGCTGCGTCATGGTGGAGAGAAACGCTTTCGCCGGGGCGTCTGTCGGCTGCAGTTCGCCGCCACTGAGCCCGGCGGCGTTGCCGGCAAATGCCTTGAAGAGCATGTCGCCGACCTGATTCGCGACCTGTGTGCGCGCGGCGCGATCGCCACGCTTACCCATCGTCGCCGGCGACACCTGCACCCCGAAGAGATCCTCGACCGCCGCGGACGCCAGGTCGCCGAACGCGCCTTGCGACTCATCTTCGGCGCCGGCAACGCCGCGGGCCACCGTCGCGCCGATCTCGCCGGCCGCGAATAGGACAACCCCGAGCACCTGCTTGATTAGCTCGATTAGGTTTTGTTGGACAAACTGGCCGATTTTCGAGGCGACCGCCGGCTCGAGCACCTGCTCGATTACCGCTTTCGCGACGTCAGGTAGGATGACAGTTTTCGTACTGTCCTGAACGTCAGGATCGGGCATATACTCTTAGGGCTCCAACCAGAGAGGTGTCCATGCTCGGCACGGCGTTTAGGCTGTTCGTGGCGTTCGTGTGCTTCCTGTTGATGCTGGTTCCGTTGCTGAACCTCGTCACAATTCCACTGCTCGGCCCGGTGTTTCTGTGGTGCCTGGTGTCGGGTGTGCGTCGCATTTGGCGGGGGAGCCCTACGGCCGTTCCCGACGAAGACGCAGCTTCAGGTCCAGCACATGCTCGTCTAACGCGTTAGAGCGCTTGCCGGCCTGGCCGTGGAACAGCGTCTTCAGGTCGGTCGCCTCCTGCCGCGGGGTGCGCTTGTCGTCGAGCGTGAGCAGCGCTGCGAACGCCGCCGGATCGACGGCGCGATGGAACGTGTTCCACCACTGGTTCACAATGAAGCGCATGTCGCGCGCCGTCGAGCGCAGCAGCGTGATACGCTGCAGCATCCCGTCTAGCGTGATCACCCGGTTGACGATGTCAATGATCTCGTTGACCTTCGCCAGCAACGAGCGGAATGGTCGCTCGATTTTGTCCTCGAGCTCACCGAGCTTCGCGTCGAGTGCGCCGGCCCACTTCAGCCCGAGCGAATTGAGCACCCGCAGAAACCGCCGCGTGACGTCGATCAGGTCGAGCCACGGCCGCACGTAGCGCTGCCAGAAGTCCAGCAGCGTATCCCGCAGCCGTCGCAGCCATTTCAGGATCGGCCCGAACGTGGTATCGAGCCACTTCCGCAGCTTGTCGAACCACCGCCAGAACTTCTCCCACGCCGGTTTGAGCACGTTCTCGTACGTGACCTTCAGGAAATCCCACGCTTTGCGGAAGCCCGTCAGCAGGTCGATCCCCATCACCTTCAGCCCGTTGCCGATCTTGGTGACGACCAGCGACAGGTTGATCACCATCCAGCGGAGGACCTCGAGGGTCACCTTGCCGGCGATCTCGAGCCCTTTCCAGATGAGTGAGCCGACGAGCAGCAGGAAACCGAGAAACGCCTGGTGTGTCGCAGGCCCGTGGCCGCCGCCGGGCGCGCCGGTCAGCGATTCGCCCCCTGCGAGCTGCCACACGGCGGCCTCGACGACGGCCAACAGGATCAAGAACCAGAGCGGCGGGGCGCGGCGGGGGAGTGGCATCTAGAGATTCACCTGGCGCAAATGCTGCCGCAGCTTCTCGACGCGGCGGCCGAACTCCCCATCGTCGAAGGTCGCGAGCGGCACACGCTCCGTGAACGGCCCGTACTTCCCGAGGTAGAAGTCGTACCGCCGCACCTTGGTAAAGCTGCCGTCGCGCGCGGCGACCGACTCGTCGGTCGCCTTGAACAGGTCGAGCGTCAAATCAACATCGGGCATCGCGTGTCTCCTCAGATCGGCGGGGGCGGTTCCTTGCCGCCGTCGTCGCCGGGCGGATCGCCGGGATCGGGCTCAGGCGTATCCGGCGGGGGATCCTCGGTGTATTCGCCGCTCATGCTGTCGACGACGGCCGCGCCGCCGGCGCTGGATTCGAGCACATCGGTGATCGGATCGCTGTCGAGCGCGGCGAGCGTGCCGCCGTGGGCCTCGTCGGCGGGATCGATGAACTCGCCGAACGCGTGATCGAGATCGTCGGCCCCGGTGAACTCGATCACCGGCTGCGCGGCCGCGGCGAGGATGCTGTCATCGTGCTCGAGCGCGGCGAGCTCGCCCGCGACGAGCGCCGTGAACGCCGGATCGCTGCGCGGGATCGTGACCGCGCTGTCGTCGAGCGGCACGAGCGGCCCTTCCTCGAGCGCGAAGGGATCGTCGCCGCCGGCGGCGTCGTCGGTGACGTCAAGGGCTTGCCAACGCCGGCCGGATGCCGGACCGCCGGCGGCGAAGATGAGATCAAAGACGCGCCCATCGGGCAGCCGCAGCTTGTCGCCCTTACTGCCGAAGAGCACGCCGCCGGCGAAGTATTCCGGGCGCTCGGCGCGCGCGCGCTGCAGGTTCTCGACCGACACGATCGGATAGAACACCGTCAGCATAGCGACGAGCGCCACGGGATCGAACGGGGTCACGCGGTTACGGCACGCCGCCGCCCGCGGTGATCCGTTTCGCGAGGATCTTGTGGAAATCGACGTAGGCGTCGTTGATTTGCCCGGCCGCGGCCAGGATGGCGGGATCGTTCGCCAGGTCGACGCCCACGACCACCGACGCCGCTTCGAGCTCGGCGCGCACGACGTCCATGACCGTGCTCTTTTTCTCGGCGTTCGTGCCTCGCCCGAACGTTTGCGATGCCGCCTCGACGACGGGGACCGCCTGCGCGATCGCGCGGATCACGCGCGACGAAATGCCGATCACTTTCCCGATCGGAAACCCCACTGGACACCTCCCACGACGGCGATCTATTCGATGAACTCTTCAACCTCGTACTGCGGCGCCGTCCAGTTGTCGCCGACCTGGCGACTGGCCGTGAGCGTCGCGATCCGATAGCCGGGCGACAGCAACAGATCCCGCGGTAGCGTGATGACCGCGCCGGTGTTGCGTGGCGTCGCGATCGGCGCCCCCGCGATCGCGGTGTAGCGGATCGTCAGGCTCGCCGCCTGCGTCTGATCCGCCGGCAACTGCAGCAGCGTCGTGGTGCCGTCGTCGATCACGAGGCGCACATCGCGCGCGGCGACGTTTGCGTCGGTGGTCAGGGAGGCCGAGAACGCGACGAGGCGCCAGCGCACGCCGGCCGGGACCGTTTCGCTGATCTCGACGTTCGCCGCCGGGTCGGTGCCGGTGATCGAGCGGATCCGCCCAGCGCCGAACGTCGCCGGCAGGATCAGCGAGCCCGGCCAGGCCAGGCGCCCGTTCGTCGTCGCGTACCCCTGCAGCAGCGTGCCGAGCGCCTGCGCGTTACTGCCGCCGCCGCGCACGATCTCGAGCACGCACCAGACGCCGCCGCCGAGCAGGCCCGCGGAGCTCGCGCGGAGTTGCACGTTCGTCAGCGTGCCCTCGGACAGCCCGAAGATCTGTGTGGCCGCGGTGTAATTGCTGTTGGGCGTGTGGCGTTCGGCCAGCGGCACGACGCGCCCGTCCATCGTGACGAGGCGCCCTTCCATCACGATCGTGACGCCGGCGACGGCGCCGATCGTCGTCAGGCGCAGGTTGTCTTCGCCGGTGAGGTAGAGCCCCGGCGAGTCGAGTAAGGCGCGCTGTGCGTCAGACGTCACCATCCGCCCCCCTAAGAGAATTTCGTCGTGGGGTTGAGCCACTCTTCGACGAGCACCGTAAATGGACTCCACACGTCGCCGGCGTCCATGCCCACGGTGATCGTGTCGATCAGACTGTTCGCGGTGTCGCCCGTCGACAGGTGCAGATCGGCCGGGATCGCGCCGACGCCCATGAGCCCACTCGCGTCGGCGACGCCCGACATGCCCGCGCCCCACGCGTGCAGCAGCGTCGAGCCGGCCGCCTGCGTTTGCGTACTCGGCGCCTGCCACACGGTCTTCGCCTCTTGCGTGATCCGGAGATACGGCCGCCGCGTGCCGGCGACGCCCGAGCACGCGAGGATCCCCGACGCCCCGAGGATCCGCCAGCGCGTCCGCGTCGGGAGCGACACGCTGCGCTCCGTGCCGCCCGCAAACGCGTTGTCCGGGACCTGGCGCACGGTGCCGGCGCCGTCCTGCGGCCCGCGCAGCGGCGTCCCGGGCCAACTCAGGCCGCCCCACGATCCGATATAGCCGGCGAGCAGGACGCCGAGCACGAGCTGCGAATCCTCGCCGCGCACCACCTCGAGCCGCGCGTAAATCTGCCCCGGCGACACGGCGACGCCCGACGTACGGAGGTGGAGATTCAAGAGCGACACGGCGCCCACGTGCGTGGTCTTGGTGATCTCGAGCCGCGTCGCCGGCACGACGAGCCGATCTTCGAAGGCGTCGACGGCCTGCGTGTGCGGGAGCGCGTAGCGGCCACTCAGCACGACGGTCGCCGTGCCAAAGCCGTTGGTCACGTTCAGCCGGAGCGCGTCCTCGCCGGTCAGCGGCAGTTGCGCCGACGCGGCGAGGTACGGCGCGGTGTCGCCGGCGCGGGACGTCGCGAGCTGGATCCGCTCGCGCGCTTTCGCCACGCCCCCGCCTTAGCCCTGGCCGCCGGGCGCGCCGCCGCGATCGGCGAGCTGCTTCCGGAGCCGCTCGATCTCGGCGTCCTTGTCGTCCCGGCTCGCGCCCTGGCCGGCGCCCGGCCAGGGCCAGGCCGCCGACCCGCTCGGCTGCGCAGTGCCGGCGCCGGCGCGGCCGGCCGTGCCCGCGCGATCGGCGGTCTGCGTGCCAGCGCGATCACCGGCGCCGGCGTCGGGTTTCACGCGCGTTTTGTAGCCGGTCGCCTCGTCCACCCACAGCTCGCCGAGCTCGGCGATCTGCTCCGGTGTCGCGTTGTCGACGCGCGGCGGGAGCGCCTGCGGCGTTTCGCGGTGCGTGTAGGCGGCCCACTCGTCTTTGGTCGCGGGGCGGTAGCGCGTCAGCTCGCCGCCGCCGGCCGGACTCGGATCGCCGACCTTCCATGCGGGTTTCGTCAGTGCCATCGGTTAGACTCCTGTGTAACAGCGCACATCGTGTGTGCCCGGTGCAACTCCGGGGAGGGGCTACGGTAGCCGCGTGCAAATCGCGGAAGGCGAGTGGGCGCGAGGCGTCAGCCGTTGAGAGCGTCAGCCGAACGCCCCTCACTCATCGCACGACCGACAGCCGCTATGAGCCGAGCTCTGCGAGCCAGATCACGACGTTCGCGGTGCCGCCGTTTTCGTCGTTCACGCAGTCGATCAGCGTGCCGCCCTTGTTCGCGGAGTTGATCACCGGGATGAGCGGCAACCCGAACGCGATGGACAGCCGCTTGAACCAGTAGTTCGTATGGTGGATGAGCGCCGGCTCGCCCGGCACGCTGCAGCGCAGGTTGCCGGTATCCGGCCCGCGCAGGCAGATGGCCGCGCATTCCGTGTTCGTCGTCATGCCCATGACGGCGTAGTCCTGATTCGCTTTCAGGAGATCCGCGTCGGCGTTGATCGCGCGCGCGCCGTTGTAGCCCGCCGTCGATCCGAGCGTGATCGCGATGCGCTGGCCGATGAGATTCCGGACGCGCGACTTGATCTGATCCCACGACATCAGGCGCGCGTTTTGGCCGGGCAGATCGGAGTAATAGATCTGCTGCACCACGGACTCGATATCGCCCGCGACCGCGGAACCGGCGAGCTCCACCGTCTCGACGTCCTGTGGGTACAGCGGCTGCGCGAGCCCCCAGGGCAGCATCGGCTCGAGGATGCCGATCTGTGTGCGGGTGCGAATCGCGTCGACGTTGTCATGCATCTTCGGCGAGCGGATCCGCAGCTCGCCGGCGACCTGGACGTCGGCCCACGCCTGCAGCAAGAGCGCCGGTTGCGTGCCGTTCTGATTCTTGATCTGGAAGCTGTCACCAGTGGCGATCGTGGTCGCGGCGAGCGTCGCGCCGATCGCGGTGCCGGTCGACGTCAGCGTATCGAGCGCGGGGCCGTGGTACACGCTGTCCCACACGCCGTCGAGCAGCAGGGAAGTGAAACGGGGAAGTGTAAAGCGCATGGTCGGTACTCCTGAAAAGAGGGACTAGCCGCGGGCGCGACTAGCTGCCGACCTTGCGCGCGCGCAGTGCGGTTGCGACCGCGTTCGCGCGGGACATGTTCGCGGGCGAGCCCTTGGGCCCGCGCGGCGGGAGGTTGAGCGATTTGATGGTGTCGAGGTACGGCCCGACGCCGCGGGCATACGCGCCCTCCGCGTTCGCGACGCCCTGCGGATAGCGCTGCGTGCCGAGCTTCTGTGCGTTCTCGGAGTACTTGCCGCCCGAGCCGCGCACGCCCTTGCCGAACGCGCCGCGGCTGATCGCCTCTTGGACGCCGGCCTGATAGTTCTGCTCGGCCGCCGCGGTGTTGGTTTCCCAGTCGCCCGCGGCCGCGGCGACGCCTGTCGCGTAGTCCTGCGACGCGGCTGCCGCGCGCTCGCGAAACTTTTTCGCAATCGCGCCGGTGTCCTTCGTGCGAATCGCCATCTCAACCACCTCTCAGGTAAATGCCCGACAATCCGCACGCGGCGCACGCTGATCCGCCGCTCGCCTGGCACATGTGCCACGCGGGCAACGTGGCGCGGCTCAGCGAGTTAGCGGACTGACGCCGGCGCGAAACGCCAGAGTTTTGCACAGGGGGCTGTGGAAAACCTGTGGACACCTGTGGACAGGCTCCCCCGCGCGGCTGTTCTCCACACAGCATCCACAAACGATCCGCAGCTTTTCAACAGGTTTTGAACAGTGGGATCGAGGTTCGGGATGACGTCCGGACTTGACGCCGGCCGGGCCGCCGTGCGACCGTAAGCGCCGGGATTCTTAGGGAGTTGGGCTGGGTCTGATAATGTATGCGGCGTCGCCGCCGCGCGGTGTGGCTTTTTGCCGCACCCACTTTTCCGCAGATCCTTCTTGTACTCCCTGTACTTAAGTCTCAGATCGTACACGGGTTAGAGAGCGGCCCGGCCGCTCGCGCGTGTCGTCTGAGCCGTTGCTCGCCGCGTGCGGATCATGCGTACGGACGGTACCGCCCGTACACACCGCGTCGGTGGGAGTGGGGGTTACGCGTCATGCGTTACATTCGCCGGCTCGTTCGCAACGGCAATTCACTCCACGTGTCGATGCATCCGCGCATGGTCGATTGGCTGCAGTGGCGCCCCGGTGATCAGTTCGTCGTCGAGGCCACGCTCGATCGTGAAGTGCGGATCCGCCGCGTGCGGCCGGAGGATCTCGGCGTCGTGATCCAGCCGCTCACGCTCGACTCCGCGGTGCCGGGAGCTGGAAAGTGAGCGACGCGATCGCGCGCCCCGAGTTGCTCGAGGTGCCGATCGGGTTGATCGACGATCCCGCGCTGCCATCGCGGATCAATCCCGACGACGACAGTATCGACAGCCTGGCCGCGCGGATGCGCGCGATCGGCTTCATTAGCACACTCGCCGTTAAACGCCACGGCGCGCGCTTCGAGGTGATCGCCGGGCATCGCCGATTGCTCGCCGCGCGTCGCGCCGGGATCGCCGCGGTGCCCTGCCTGGTGTATCCCTCCGACGCGGCGCACGCGCTCGCGATCCAGCAGGCCGAGAACGTCGAGCGCAAGCAACTCACGGCCGCCGAGGAAGCGATCTGGTTTGCGGAGCTGCTCGAGCTCGAGCCGGACGGCGGGACCGACGGCGTCGCGGCGCGCGTCGGCGAGAAACGCGGGTACGTCGAGGGCCGGCTCGCGCTGCTGCACGGCGACGAGGACGTCTTTCGCGCGCTGCAGGAAGAGAAGATCCCGATCGGCGTCGCGCAGCAACTCAATCGCTGCACGCAGCAGCAGTACCGCCGGATGTTTCTCGACAACGCGATCCGCCACGGCGCGACCGTCACGATCGTGTCGGGATGGATCGCCGAGTGGAAACGCGACCTTGAGCCCGCGACGCGCGACGCGTTCGCCGCCGACGCGCCCCCGCCGTCCGGCCCGCCGATCACGAATGACTATTTCACCTGCCACGCGTGCGAGTCGACGGATCACCCGCAGCGCATGGTGCCGGTGAACTTTCACGATTACTGCCTGGCCGCGAACGTCAAGCCCGCCCTGGAGCTGTGGCACCGCCGCGGCGACTACGTGAAGAAACCGCGCACGCTCGTTGAGGCAGCCGACTTAGTGAGCGGACTGCTCGACGACTGGCCCGACTTAGTGAGGTGTCCCGATGCCGAAAACGAAGCGCAGACCCCGCAATAAAAGACCCCCACTCACGCCGGCCGAGGATGCCGCGCGCATTCAGGAGCAGATCCTCCGTCGCCAGCAGGCCCGCGCGAAACGCATTCGCGCGCTGGCGCGCTCGGTGAACCGTGAGGCGCAGCGGCTCGACGCCGAGCTCGAAACGCACGCGATGAGCATCCTGCACGACCGCGGCTTCGTCGTCGTCGATAAGAAACGCCACAACGAGCTGATCGACGAAAACATGTCCCACGGGATCCGTATCGCGGAGCTCGAGCGCGAGCTAATGATGGCGCGATCCTTCGCCGCGTCGCCGGAGCCATGAGCGGGCATCAGTGCTGACCTTCGGCAGTTTATTCACCGGCGGCGTACGGGAGCATGGCGGTGGCTTCGACGTCGGGCTGATCGCCGCCGGATTTACGCCGCGATGGGAAGTGGAGATCACGCGTGGACGATCCGTCGTCGACTACGGCGCGCGAAACCTCGTCGCGGTCGACCTCATTTGCGGAGGGCCGCCGTCTACGCGAACGTCGGCGCTATCACGCCTCCAAGGGGCGCGGACCAACGAAACCCTATGGCCTGAAATGCTGCGGATCGTCGCCGAGCTCCTCCCAGCTTGGGTCTTGGTGGAGCAACCTCGCAGCGTGGATCCCGCGATCGTTTGTCGGTGGGCCGCGGAGCTTCAACGAATTGGCTACGGGGTGTCAGGGCGAATTGTTAATAGCGCGCACTGGTTGCCCCAGCAACGTGCCCGTTGGTACCTCGTCGGCCGGCTGGGCGCGATCGGGGTGGAGCTTCGGGATCGTCTATACGCTCACGGCGAGCGAATGGCGCGGGCGCACGTACCGGGGGCTGCGCGCCTGCGATTCGATGGGGATTGTGCCGACTGTCTGCCAGGCGGAATTTATTCAAGGGTTTCCGCGCGGCGCGCTGCACTCGTCGCCGCCGGCAATGCCGTGAGCGTACCTGTGGCGCAGTGGCTCGGCGAGCAGATATGGAGGGTGCATCACGATGTCAGATGAGCAGCGCCGGCGGATGCTGAAAATCGAGCCGATCGCGAGCGATGGCAACTACGAAGCCCAGCTCGTTGCGGCCATGCAGCGGATCCAGAAAGACGTCAGCGAGATCAGGGACTCCCTCGACGTGTTGATCGTGACGCTGGCGCTGGAAGGATCGTCGCGCGCCGGTACCCCGAAATGACGCCCGAGCTCGCGAAGCTGCTCGAGCGGATGCGTCAGCGCCGGGAGCAACGCGCGCCGGATCTCGCCGGACAGCAGCCTGCATCCGCAGCGAGATCCGACGCGCGCGGCCAGGCGCATCCGCTCGGCGCGAAGGTGTTCGATCCGGTAACCGGTCAGGTTGGAGAGGTGATCAGTGGCGGAAGTGAAAACGTCGTCATTCCAACTGCCAAATAGCGTGACCGTGCCGATCACGTTCGTGGCGCTGCCGAACGGAAAGATCGTGCCGCGGCATCCCGACGAGCTGATCGCCAGGCCCACACCGCCGCCGGCCCGCGGTGAGGTGAAATAGTGGCGCCACCGAATCAGCTCGGCACCGTGCAGCGCATTCGCGCGAAGTACCCGACGCCGCTCGGCGCGCAGCATGCCGCGTTGCTGATCGAGCTCGCGCGGGGCACTGGCGCGAAGCTGCTCCGGAAGGACGCCGGCTCGAATATCCAGCTCCCGAGCGGCGTCCGTGTCTCTCAGGACATCCTGATTTTCGACGGTTTCGGGATCGACGTGCTCAGCGATGCGGAAGGTGCGGCGATCCCGACCTGGCAGGAGAAGGGACCGATCGCCGGCGAGTACGTGGACGTTGGCACCGACGAGCCCGCACCGCAGCCCGTCCCGGGCGATCTCGACGCGCGCGTCGCCGCGCTCGAGCAGCGCGTCGGCGATCTCGAGGCCCGACGCTATCGGCTCGTACTGGAGCCCGAGCGGTGAGCACAGGTTACGACTTCGACCGCGACACCCTGCTAAGCCTCTTCCTGAAGATGCAATTCCCGGAGCGCAACCTCCGGGAGTCGGCCATCATCCGCGACTTTCTCGTCGCCCACATCGACGAGTACGACCGCTTCAGTTTCAGCGTGCGTGTAGGACAGGGACTGACAGCCGATCCGAGCCATTTACCCGGCGTCCAGCGGAACACAGTATTCAGCACGCAAAAGCGGATCGACATGATGGCCTGGCAGGGACCGCAGCCGTTCCTCTTCGAGGTGAAAGAGCGTCTGAACGTCTACGTGCTCGGTCAACTGCAGTCCTACGCCCATTGGTGGATGGAGGAAAACCCCGATGCCCCGGCGCCACGACTCGCCGCCATCGCCCGATACGGCGATCCCGACGTCGAGCGCGTGCTCGAGGCGAACGGGGTCGACGTCTACCTGTACGAGCCGGCCCCCACTGATTCAGGAGATTCAACAGGCGTTGTACCACCTGGCAACGCGGCGCCCGCATGAGGACAGCGGCCACGGCATGACCGCCGAGCAATTCACTTGGTACGCGAAGGGGTATTACCGGGCCCTGGTCGCCGCGCTGCGCGCGATCGATCACGTCCTGCGCCGGCGGGCCTTGTGGGCGCAGCAGCGGCGCCTCGACGCCCGCCGCGCCGCGCTCGAGCGTGCCGCGCTAGTCGGTGCTGCTGGTGCGCGTGTCCTCGTAGAAGTCGGGACACTTGGCGATCTCGGCGTCGAGCACGTCGCGCAGACCCCGGACTGCGTGCGAGGGAATTACCAGACGCACGACGTCCACGCGGCCGGCCTCGGTGCCGGTGATCTCGAGCATGTGCAAGCCGCGCCGGGCGACAGTGGACCACACGATGCGGATCGGCGTGTCGAGCGTGGGCACGGCCCCACCTTACACCTGCCGATCACAGCTTTGCAATCGGGGGCCGCTACCGAGGGAACTTGTTTGTCAAACGGAGACAAACAGGCCGCCAGCGTGGGACTCCCTGGCGGTGAGCTAGTTCGCCGCCAAGAGTCGCACGACACTCGCAGAAACCCTAGGAAAAACACGCTGAAATTCTGAAGGAGAGGTGCCGGTGTCGGACTTGCCTTCGTTCCAAGTTTGCCCGCCGATCCGCTGCTGTCGGCAGATGCTCGACTCGCCGCTCGCGACGTGCGGATCTGAGGCTCAGTGGCAGCGGCCCGGGAAAGCCGGCCAGGCGCCGGCGTACTTCTGTTCGCAGCATCGCGGCAAGGATGATCTTCCGATCAACGGCGCGCGGTTGATCCGCCTGGTCCGCCTGCAGGTGGAAGTCCTCTATGCCGGCACGAGCTCCGTGCCGGCGATCGCCCACGCGGAGGCGCTCGCGCAGCTCGAGTCAGCCGTCGCCGCCTCCCGTGGGTTGCTGTCGATCAACTCGGCGACGTCCCAGGTTGGCCGATATGAGCCCGCCGCGCCGCCGCCTAAGCACGCCGGCGGGCGACCAAGGGCTGTGTAGCCCCCCCTGGCCGCGGACGCGTCCTAGGGCAGCGTAGGGGCTCAGGAGGTCACTATGGAGCTAGAGAACGACTCCGCCGTCGTCGTTTGGGACGTGTGGAGCGGGAAACCTCAGCAATTCGGCGACCGCAACGCACTCTTCGCCAGTTGGTCGGAATTCATGGCGACCTTACGGAAGGAACTCACGGATGGCCGCTGGGTGCTGGTCGAGCGGGTCCTCATGACACAGGCTGAGTGGGACGCGCTCGAGCCGTCGGGCGACTTCGAGTTGGTCTGATCCCGCTACACCAGGCGCCGGATCCCCAGCACGCGTGACGTCGGGTAGCTGACCAGCGAAACCGCGTCGCCCTGGTTGCCGCCGAGGACCGTCACCTGCTGCGCGCTGGCGCGGTAGTTGGAAAAGAATCCGACATGTCCCGGCGCGGCGACAACCGACGCCGGCGCGGGATTGTCGCCGCGCGATAGCACGACAATGTCAAAGCCCGCGCTCGCCTCGTCGAGCGTGATCGGCGCGCCCACGCGCAGCCAGGACCGCGCGGCGAGGGACCTCGACCGCGTGACCCCGAGCAGGAAGCAGCAGTAATTCACGAAGCCGGAACACCATGGGGTCTCATCGTCGTGGACGCTGGGGTCTACGCACTGCATCATCCCGACGATCTGCGCGTTGTGGATGTGCCCGGCAACCTCCCGCAGCCCGAGAAACCGCGCGGCGATGCTGTAGGGCGTGACCTGGATCGCCGGCGTCATGGATGTTGGCCCGTCGTGCCGGCCGGGCCGCGCCGACGTTCGTACGCGCGCCACAGCGGCTCGAGCTGTGTCTCCATCCTGACGAGCCGCTCGCGAATGTGGACGTAGGCGGCGAAGATCCCCACGACCGTGACACTCACGTTAATCGCCAGGCCAATCCAAACCGCCGCGGTCGGTGTCATACGTGCCCTCCGGAAGCTAGGCGGCACCCTTCGCCGCGATCGCGTCGAGCTGCACCTGCAGCAGTAACCCGAGCAGGGCGGTATCGTCGAGCGGCTCGTCGGCGCCCGCGGCGAGCACGAGGCGCCCGTCCTGATCGACCTCGAGCCCGTCGCCGGGGCCATAGCCCCGGGATCGCAACTCATCCAGATAGGTCGCCATCGTAATCACGCCTTGCTTGACGCCGGTTTCCAAGTCGGAGAGCGACGCCCGCGCCGTCGTCGGCTGCGCGCCGAGCGCCGCCCGCCTGGCCTGCGCATCGGGAATGATCGCCAGCTCGCGCGCGAGCAGCATCACGAGCAGCGCGGCGTCCTCGGCGCCGTAGCCCATCGCGCCCACGGCGGCCGCGAACTCGTCGAGCGAGGTAATCCCGGCCTTGACGGCCGCTTCGAGCTGGCCGAGGGACAGGTGCCGCGCGCCGGCCGCGGCGGCGATCGCCGCGCGCCTGGCGTCGGCGGCCGCGGCCGCCTGCAGCTCGTCGTCGAGCAGTTGCCCGAGCGTCGCCGCGGCGGCGTCGGACAGCCCCGCGTCGCGCGCGGCGGCGACGTAGTCGTCGAGCGACCGCAGCCCGGCCTTCACGGCGCGCGCGACGTCGCTGAGCGGAAGTCCGCGATTGCTCGACGCCTCTTCGGCGGCCTGGCGTTGCGCGCGCGCGTCGGCCGCGGCCGCCATCTCTTCGACGAGTAGATCGACCTCGAGATCGATCGCATCCGGTGTGAAGCCGGCGTGCGTCAGCCGATCGGCGTACGCCTGGACGGGCACCAGGCCGAGCCGCGCGGCGCGAGCGACATCGGATAACGGCGCGTCGCGGGTGTCCGTCGCGGCGTCCGCATCCGCGCGCCGTTGCCGCGCGGCGTCGGCTTCGGCCACGTCGGCGCGGAGCTCGGCGGTCAGCACGATCATCGCGTCGGGCGTGTAATTGTTCGCGGTCAGGTAGCGTTGGAAGTCGTCGATCGTCTGCAGCCCGAGGATTACGGCGCGTCGAATCTGCTCGAGCGACAGCCCCTTTGCGTCGCGTTTGGCGGCCGCGGCCTCGCGCTCGGCGCGCGCCTGCGCGTCCTCGTCGATCTGATCCTGCAGCAGCTCGCGCATGGCGGCCCGCGCGCCGTCGTCGAAGCCGAGATCCTGCAGCGCGCGATCGTAGTCGGCGAGCGACCGATGCCCGCGGCGTACGAGGGTTTCGATCGTGTTGAGACTCACGTGCTTGATCTTCGCGGCCGCCGCGGCCTCGTCGCGCGCCGCTTTCGCGTCGTCACGATCCTGCACGCGTGCGGCGAGCGTGGCCGTCAACAGATCCGCGTCCGCTGGGCTGAACTTCAGATCGGCCAGGCGCCGACGGAAGTCGTCAAGCGTCAGCGTGCCCGCCATCACGGCGGCGTCGAGCGCGCCGACATCGATCCCTCGTTGCGCGGCGCGCTTCGCCGCGTCGGCTCGCGCCTGCTGCTGGTCCACGTAGGCCTGCCGTTCGTCCTCGAGTAACGCCATGTAGACGGCGGCCGTATCCGCGTCGAATTGCGCCGCGTAGACTTCGGCGACGCGATCGAGCGGGATCAGGCCACGCACCGCGGCGCGCTCCAGATCGGCGCGTTGGCCCCGACGCTTGAGCGCGCGCTCCGCTTCGATCTCCGCTCGCCGTGCGGCTGCGGCTGCGGCGCGCGCCGCTTTTTCCGCGGCGCGCGCCGCCTCGAGATCCTCGCGGTGTTGCGCGATCGTCTTCTTGTCGTCGATCTTCTTGCGGAGCTGCAACTCGAGCACGGTCACGGCCGCGTCTTCGTAGCCGTCACGCTCGAGCGCGCGCCGGTAGTCGACGTACGCGAGGATCCCGTCTTCCACCATTGATGCCACTTGCGGCGCCGTCAGCCGCTTCACGTTCATCGCCTTGCGGACGTCGGCGAGCTCGCTGAGGAGATTCCGCTCCGTCTCGTTGCGAACGGCCACACCGAGCGCGCTCGTGAATGCGCCGTGGTCGATATCGCCGCTCACGTACGCGGCAATGATCGCGGTCGCTTCCTGCTGCTCGAGCTGCTCGATCCGTCGCAGTCCCTCGAGGCGTAGCGCGTCGGTCGCGGACTGCAACGGATCGAGC
>Ga0207644_10001463_pt1 | contig 15217 bp, 16 predicted proteins | sample KBSS73metaG_FD_184326 | JGI IMG/M metagenome (GOLD analysis project Ga0207644, IMG submission 184326) | Switchgrass rhizosphere microbial communities from Kellogg Biological Station, Michigan, USA - KBS S7-3 metaG (SPAdes) (version 2) | ecosystem: Host-associated > Plants > Roots > Rhizosphere... | reverse complement strand
GTCCCTACGTCAAGTATATAATTGCCGCGGCCTTGCCACAACGGCAAAAGTGTAGGACAGTCGAAAAACCTCATTGGTTAGGACAGGCGGGATGATCACGCGCATTCGGGAGGTCAGGCGGGCTCGAGGAATGACGCTCGATGACGTCGCCCAAAAGTGCGTGCCGCTCACGACCCCGCAGACGATCGGCCGTCTCGAAACCGGCACGCGGACGGTTTCGGTTGGATGGCTCAATCGCATCGCGAAGGCACTGGGCGTCGATGCGCAGGACCTGGTGCAGGCAGGTGAAAGCGCTCAGATCAACGTCGCAGCCGTCCTTGGCCCCGGCGGCGCGATCGCTCCGAGGCGGTCGGCGATCGTTGTCGCCCCTCGCATCGAGGAGAGCCAGGTCGGCATAACCGTTGCTGCAAGCATGGGCGACTACCGCTCGGGTGATGAGATCTGGTGCGACACGCTCCAGCCGGGCGACTTTGCGCACGCACTCAATCGCGACGTCCTCGTGCCACGGCCCGCAGGTCGCTTCCTGTTCGGCCGCCTGATCAACCGTGACGAAGAGAAGCTTCAGATCGTGCCGCTCGAGGCCGGTGGACGGCAGCAAGTCGTCGCCAACCCGCCGTGGCTCGCAGTCGCGTCGAAGCTCGTGCGGTCGCTCTAGCGACCAGGAAACGGTGGTGGGCGGTGACGGGCTCGAACCGCCGACCCTCTCGGTGTAAACGAGATGCTCTACCAACTGAGCTAACCGCCCGTGCCGGCGCCAAGTGCCATGCGCCGGGCCGGGCCGCAACCCGGGTCAAACCACCGCGACCGGGCCGACTTTGGCTAAATAGCGACTGAGCGCATGGCTCGTGTCCGGCCCGAGCTCCACATAAACTCGGCGCCCGCCGTGCGGATCGGGGCGGCGAATGAAAAGTCCTTGGATGACGAGCATTTTCAGCCAACGGAGCGCCGTCGTCGCCGGGACCGCGGCTCCGATACACAAGCTCGAAATCGCTTCAACTCAACCGAATTGCCGATCGGCGCGAGCAAAAAGGTCCGGGTTGGACCGAAGTCGCACCGTAGCAGCATGCAACGCGCGAGGCTTGTTAGACTCCGGCCGGGAGGTCGCCACCGCCCGAGAATGGCTCGAGGAATGGCTCGAGCCGCGGCGCCTTCCAGCCCGAAGTCGCCACGAACGCGCGGTTCAGAAAGGCACGCTTACCGTACCGCAGGGGGCCGCCATCGGGTCCGTCCACGATCCCGCCGGCGGCGAGAAGCACCGCATGACCTGCGGCCGTGTCCCACTCGCTCGTGGGAGACGCCCGCGGATAAATGTCCGCCTTGCCTTCAGCGACGATGCAGAATTTGAGCGACGAGCCTACCGAAATGTAGCCGCACGTGCCCACCGCGGCTTCTAGATAATCGATCGTCGCCTGGTTGAGGTGGGATTTCGAAGCGACTGTAGTCAACTCTTCCCCGCGCGCGCGCGTCCGGATCGGACGGCGGCCTACGCCTTCATCGACCCAGGCCCCGTCCCCCACGGATCCTCCGTACAAGATCCCGGTTGCAGGCGCGAATACGACGCCAAGCTTCGGAACACCGTGCTCGATCAAGCCGATGTTGACCGTATAGTCGTCACCGCCGCGCACGAACTCCTTCGTACCGTCGAGCGGATCGACCAGGAAATAGGTGTCGTCGTGCGCTGGGATGCGCCCCGCTGCGACCTCTTCTTCCGCAATCACCGGGACTCCAGGGGCGATCCGGGCCAGGCTAGCGAGGATCACCAGCTCGGCCGCGCGATCCGCTTGGGTGACCGGCGACTGGTCGTGCTTCGCTTCGACCTCAAAGCCGCGACGAACAACCGTAAGGATTGCCTCGCCCGCTTCCCGGGCGGCATCGGCGAGTCCGTCGATGAGCTCGCCGTAATCTCTGCTCAACGCGGCGCCATCCGGATTCCGCCATCAAGGCGTACCGAAGCGGCATTCATGTAGCGGTTCTCGACCAGGAAGCAGGCGAGCCGCGCATATTCCTCCGGCGTCCCGAGTCGCTTCGGGAAGGGCACCTGCGCGCCGAGAGCCTCCTGAACGTTGGGCGGCATCAACGCGACCATCGGAGTCTTGAACACGCCCGGCAGGATCGTGTTCACGCGCACGCCTTCTCCCATCAGGTCGCGAGCGATCGGCAGCGCCATCGCCAGCACGCCGCCCTTCGATGCGGAATAGGCGGCCTGCCCAATCTGGCCGTCCTCCGCCGCAACCGAAGCCGTGTCGATGATCACGCCCTTCTCGCCATCGTCGAGCGGATCGAGGTCGACCATTCCGTAGGAGCTGTGCGCAATGCAGCGAAAGGTCCCGATCAGGTTGATCTGGATGGCCAGCTCGAACTGCTGAATGGGGTACATCTTCGCCGCCTTGGTCCCTTTATCACGCGAGACTGTCTTGGCGGCATTCGCGACGCCTGCGCAGTTGACCAGGATGCGCTCCTGCCCGTGAGCTTCGCGCGCCCGGGCAAAAGCCGAGGCGACTTTCTCGTCGGAGGTTACGTCCACCTCGCAGAAGACTCCCCCGATCTCCGACGCAACCTTCTGTCCGCGTTCCGGATCTCGATCGAAGACGGCGACCTTGGCCCCGCGTCGCGCAAGCTCGCGCGCCGTCGCTTCACCGAGCCCTGAGGCCGCACCTGTCACGACAGCGGCCGCTCCGTTGATGTTCATGCAAATTCCTCTGTTCGCGTTTCAGCACGCGCCTTTGCGCCGAACCGCGTCGAAGACAAGGCCGCGGCGATCCGGCACGCGGTCCGAGAGGACGGCAGTCTGACATTTAGTTGAGATTAAGACCGAATGCAGGTTTGGTTTGTAAACAAGTCACGCTACATACCGTCGTGATTGGAACAAACCATGCCGAGCTTCTGCAGGTGGACCCTCAAGGGAGCGTCAGCGCTAGGGTTGGTGGCGGGCACGCCGGCGCTTGCTCAAACGGTCAGTGCACCGCCGGCGACTGTTCCCTCATCCGTCTCGGTCGCCGCAGCATATGATGCCTACCATGTCCAGCCGATCTGGTTTCGCGGCGGCGTCAACGAAGCCGCCATTGCTCAACTGACGAGCATCCTTCAGAGGGCTCCATTCGACGGTTTTCAGCAGGGCCCGCAGCTAGCCGCCCAGGTCCGGGCCGCTGTTGCTCAGGCGCGAAGCGGCAATCCGGCCGACGTCGCCACTGCCGAACAGGCGGTCTCGGCTGCATGGGTCCAGTATGTGCAGTGGATCAAGCGGCCGACCGACGGCATGATCTACGCTTATCCGGTCCTGGCGCCGCAAAGTTCTCGCCCAGATCAGATTCTGTTGACCACGGCGGCGGCTCCCTCGCTCGAGCGCTTTCTCGCCAGCACGTCGAACGTAAACAGCATCTACGCACAGCTTCGCGATGCCGGGTGGGCTCAGGCACAAGCGACCGGCAATCTGGTGCCCGATCCGCGGTTGCTCGCTAATCTAGATCGTGTGCGTTCGTTGCCGGCCAGCGGCCGCTTCCTGTTGGTCGATTCCGGCTCCTCGATGCTGACGCTGTATCAGGACGGACAGCCGGTGGATTCGATGAAGGTCATCACCGGCACGAAGGAACTGCCGACGCCGCTGATTGCCAGCATAATGTATTACATCACCTACAATCCGTACTGGCACGCACCCGACCATCTCGTGCGCAAGACCATAGCGCCGACCGTTCTGCGCCAAGGCATGGGTTACCTGAGATCGCACGGCTACCATGTCATCGACGAATGGAGCGAGACGGCGAACGTGATCGACCCGACCACGATCGACTGGAAGGCTGCTGCAGCTGGTACGCTGCACCTTCACGTCCGTCAGGATCCCGGTCCGCTGAATTCGATGGGAAACCTGAAATTCCCATTCGCCAATCCCGAGGATATTTATCTCCACGACACACCCAACAAGGCGCTGTTCGCCAAGGAGCAGCGAAATCTCAGCAACGGTTGTGTGCGTGTCGAAGATGCGAAGCGGCTGGGGCGCTGGCTGCTCGGCCAAGACCCAGTCTCGCCAGGCACTGACGCCGAGACGCGCGTTCGGGTGCAAAGCGGCGTGCCGATCTATCTCACCTACATCACGGCCCAGGTACGCGACGGGAAGTTGAGCTACCTCCCGGACTTATACGGCTGGGACCAGGCCGCGCCCCATTTCGCCTCAGCGAGCTAGTCGCCCGCGGCGATGGCGTCGCGCCGTTTTCGAAGACTTAACGCACAAAAGAAAACCGGCCCGGGGATCGCCCGGGCCGGTGTTTCTTTGCTCGCGTTGCCGCTTAGAGGCCGCGCTCTGGCGCCGGTGGCGGCGGCGGAGGCGGAGGCGGAGGCGCCGGGCAGGTGTCTGTCGCCGGGATCACCGATCCATCCGGGCACGTCTGCGTCGCCGGAGGCGGCGGAGGCGGCGGAGGCGGCGGAGGCGGCGGCGGCGGCGGTGACCAGAAGTTGTAGATCACGCTCGCCATGATGCTGTGCGAACGCCAGCGGCCCTTGAGGTCGAAGTCCGTCAGGCCGTCCGCGCTGTGTCCGCCGAACCTGAGGTTCGTGGCGTTGAAGAAGCGGTACTTCAGGCCGACGTCGATGTTCGGCGAGACGGCATAGCGCAGGCCCGCGATACCCTGCCACGCGAGATTGGTGTGGCTGTCGGAGAAGCCAACGATCCCGTTGGGAGTATCCGCTTCGGGGCTCATATGGACATCTGCAATGCCGATACCCGGCCCGACATAACCGCTCAGCCCGTCTTCATTGCCGAAGTCGAGCAGCATGTTGATCATCAGTGAAAGCGCATGGCTGCTGCCATTGGCATCGAAATTGCTCAGCGGACCGGCACCGGAAAGCCGCGAGTCGAGCCTGATCTCGTTGACCCCCGCGTGCTTGTATCCAAGCTCACCTTCGAGCCTGAGCATGCCGAAATCGTAGCCCGCAATGGCATCGATATCGTAGCCGCCATTATTAATCACCGTCACGCCGGACGTGATGGTTAGGCCGTTCGAGTCCGCGTAATCGAAGTCAGCGTCTTCGATCCACATCGCACCGCCTTCGAGGCCTGCGTAGAATGAATGGTCCCGAGCGACAGCTGGTGTCGCCAGAGCCGTCGATGCGAGCGCGACCGCAAAGGCCAGCTTGCGCATATATGTCCCCTTTCAACTTGCGTTCTAAGTTTGAACCGCTCCGACACATTATGAGAGGGCGTTTTGCCGCGCAAGGTCGGCCGCTGTTGCGCAAAAGCCTCACTTCATCTGGAGGCCTACGCGGAAGCGCTTGTGATCATTTGTCTTTTTTACGGCGCGATCAAACCGTGCTGGCGCATCGCGACAAGAATTTGGTCGAGGACCGCTTTCGCTTGGGTGTCGACCGTCGCTCCGCCCGAGGCGGAAGCGATGGGATTGGCCTGGCTTCCGACGACCTACTGACCACAGATTATGACGGCTGAAGCGCGCACCTTTCCGAGTTTCCGAACGTCCGTCCAATACGCGGTAGTCGTTGCGTCAGATCGGACGTAAAAACTCATTCCCTCAGCCAGGGCGACGAACCTCCAGCCCGCATTCGTATAGGCCGTGATGGAGAGCGGATTGCCTGCTCACGCACCTGTCGGCGCAGCTCCCACGATGTAGCATGCGCCGATCGCCGGCGCGCTTGGAGGATGGTTCCGCGGCGGTTTTTCCACGCTTCCGGCGACGAGACTATCCAGCGTCTGCAAGCTCTCGTTCACAAAGATTTCGTTTTGCGGCTGGCCGGCGCTGAGGAGCCATCGCTCGCTCCTTAAGTCTTGAGTGCCCGAGCATAAGGACGCGATTGCGAAGCAAGCGCGGTCTTTATGTCGAAGAGTGCACGAAAGCCGGCCAGCCGGCGCCGCAGGCGACCGGACTGACGTCACGGATTTACCCCGTGACGGCCTTCACTACCGTCCCGTTAGTAATTCAGCGGCTCAAACGCCCATGATCTGCCGCGCCGTCACATGCCACATTGGCGTATCCCACAGCAGGTTCACTGCCACCGCGAACGGGATCGTGACGGCGAACCAGATCAAGTATGCCTGGTGAACGCTGCGGTTGCGGATCACGTCCCAGGCGAGCATCGGCGAAATCGCCAGTACCGTATAGAAATCGACGAAAATCGGGCTCCCCGGCATCGCCGACGGCAGCCACGGAATGCGGTCGATCCCCGCAGGCAGCGCCATCACCGTCGCCAGGATCATCATTCGTTTGTGTAGCCCGGCATTCCCGCCTCGCGCTCGCAGACCGATCGCCAGGAAGAGCGGGAACAGCATCCCGATTCTCAGCTGCAGCAGCAGGATGTTCTCTTTGATCGAGAGCAGTTGCTGTAGGTCCGCGCGCGCACTCGGCGGAGCCGATTGGAGCGCGTTCCAGGTCTCGTAATACATCGTCGGCGCGAGCACCAAGCCCACGGCCACGAGTGCGACCGCAAGCGCCATCCCAAGGATCCCGATGCGCATGTGCAGCGCTCGGCGTCCGGTCGCCATCAACCAGGTCTGCGTCAGCAACATCAGCAGGAATGACCCCATCAGCACCGCGTGCATATGCAGCACGGCCGGGAACGACGGTCGCGCTCCCGCGCGAACCATCCCGACTTTCATGATCGAATCCGGAATGAACCCGGCCAGCGTGATCGCGATGAACCACGCGGCCATAAACACGAAGATCCATCGGTCGATTGCATGCGCTCGCGGTGTCCCGGACAAAGCGTCCGGAGCCCTTCTCTTCTCGTAAAGCGGTGCTGCTACAGTCGCCATTGCGTACCCCCTCGCATTTGGACTGAAAGCTCACCCTAACACCCAAATTAATGAGTGAAAATGCCGCAAGTCGACTGGCCGACATGGGCCAGTCACAACCTCCTCACCCGCGCCAACCCGCTCCGCGTTTCGCTCAGCACCGTCATCGCCCGCACCATCGCGTCCGCCCAGTCGGGCGAGCGCCCCGGCCCATCGTAACCGCCGCCTGCAGTCATGCCGCCACGCTCCGCCTCCAGCTCCGGGAACGCACCCGCGAAGAACGCCTTGCCCGCCTCGAACTTCAGCGCGATCGTCGCCTTCGCTCTTCCGCTTCCCCGCAAACGCCCCACTCCCAAACGAAATCGGGCGGCCGCCCCGAAAAGCGCCGCCCGAATCACAATTTTTCACTGTGCCTTCCATGTACCTAAACAGCGTCATGATGTTAAGCAATATTTTCCCTATTTGGTTAGTGCGAGCAGTCAGATATCCCATTCAAATCTAAGCAGGACAGCAGCATGAAGCTAAAGTTGTTAGGGTGCGAGTCCAGCGGACAAGCGAACGGCCCAGATGCACCAGGAGGGGAATCCTTTTCACCCGGGCCGCTCTTTGCCGCGCGGACCTTGGAGTGCCGACGCGACGGCCTTTGAATGCGCCCTTTCAAGCCGATCAAATATCGGGATTTTTCCTTAGGCGTTCATCGCTTGCGGCGCTCACCAATCCACATTGGAGGATCGAAGTAGTTAGGCCGCGAGCGGTGCATTGAAAATGAAGGGTAACGGCTCGGCGGGGGCGACCCACGCCGAGCCGGAAACTCGCCCCCGTGTCGAAGCGGATTGCGAGTCTCGGACGCCGCTATAATCGTTTCGATGCCGTAATCGAGTGATTTAAATTAATGCGCGAACTTTCGCTTGCGGCGGGGGCGCGTGGCCGAAATGGGTATCAAAAAGCTAATGCACTTTGTGGCGGCAGGCTAACGTTGGTCTTACGACTCAGTGATGCCCAACAAGACACCGTGGGAACGGGCACGAATTTGTCGCATCGAAGCGGCATGGACGCTGCACCCGGCAACAAGAGCCCTCCTCTTGGAGTTGGCGAAAGAATATGAAGCACTTGGAGCGAACATCTGCGGGCCGTTGCGCCCGGAGTCTGGGCTGAGCGGCAGCTAACGCCAAGTCGTACGCCACCTTAGCACCAACTAAAGAAAAAGGGCGACCCGGAAGGCCGCCCCAGAAGTTGACGCTTATCGCAGGGAGGCGAATTGCGTGCGACCGTGTTAACGCTACAATGGTTAACCAGTTCCTACCCTCGAAATGCGGTATTGGCCTTTTCGCTCAAACTCGAGGTTCTCCCCCCTACGACTCTTCCGACAGCCATGCTAAGCCGCGCGCCGCAGGGGATCAGGAGTTGCTAATGACCGGTGTTCGTCTTCTCGCACTTGCCGCAGTTTCGGCGCTTTCGCTTGCTCCCGCTACGGCGCAACCTTCTCCGTCCGCTGTACAAATTCGCGTCTGGAGCTTCGGCTTCGCGCCTAACCCGATCCATCTCGTCGCCGGCCAGCCGGTCACGCTGCAGTTCGTCAATCAGTCGGGCTCCAGCCACGACTTCACCGCGCATCGCTTCTTCGAAAGCTCGAAGATCGTCGCCGGCGCCGCTCCCGAAGGAGAGATCGAGCTTCAGGGACATGAAACGAAAACCGTGACTCTGATCCCGCGCGCAGGAACCTATCCGGCTCACTGCAGCCACTTCCTGCACGAATCGCTCGGCATGAAGGACGACATCGTCGTTAGCTAGGTTGCGCTGAGAAGCCTTGACCTCAGGCCGTCGAACGGCACGATCAGCGGAATGGCGACGGCGGGCTCGATCCAGGATCACCTCAACGCGGGCATGCGAGCTCGGCAGTCCGGCCGCACGTCCGAAGCGCGCCGGCATTTCGAAGCGGTAATTGCGCTCGACCCCACCCAGCCGGTCGCCCGCAACGTCCTCGGCCTCGACGCGATCGCCAACGGCGACCTCCGTGCCGGCGCCGATCATCTGGAGCACGCCTGCCGCGGCGATCCCAATGCGCCCGAGCTGTGGATCAACCTCTCGTCGGCGTACAAGGCGCTCGAAAACGCCGACGCGGAGCGCGCCGCGCTCGAGAAGGCGCTCGCGCTCGATCAGCGCTACCTTCCTGCACTCGTCCGTGTGGCTGAGTTGCACGAGCGGCTTGGCCAGGATGCGGCCGCGGCCGAGCGGTGGAGCAATGTCCTCGCGGTGACCGCTTCGCTCGACCAGTCCTCCCCCGAGATGCAGCAGCTGCTCACTCACGCCCGTGACTATGTGGCGCGCCAACGCGAGGGCTTGGCGAGCGCACTCGAAAAGGCGCTGGCAGACGATCTCGCGACCGCGTCAACTCGGGAAAATCGCCGCGTGCACGCCGCAGCGGACGTGATGTCCGGTCGCCGCCGGGTCTTCGTGAACGAGTGTCACGGACTTCACTACCCGTTCCTCCCTGCCGACGAATTCTTCGATCGCGACCATTTTCCTTGGCTCGAGCAACTGGAAGCCGGCACCGATGAGATCCGTCGCGAGCTCCGGGCGATCCTCGCCAACCCCGACCCCGGCCTCTTGCCCTACATCACGCAACCGTCCGGCGTGCCGAAGAACAAATGGACCCCGCTCGACCGCTCGCTCGACTGGAGCGCGCTGCATCTGTGGTTCGACGGGAACCGCGTCGACGAAGCCTGCGCCCGCGCTCCGAAGACTGCAGCGCTCGTCGACCAGCTGCCGCTGTGCCGCATCCGCGGCCGCGCCCCCGCGGTATTCTTCTCGATCCTGAGGGCCGGGAAGCACATCCCGCCCCACACCGGCGTGACCAACGTCCGCTCGATCGTTCACCTCGCCCTGATCGTTCCCGAAGGCTGCACTTTCCGCGTCGGCGGCGAGACCCGGCCATGGGTTGAGGGCGAAGCGTTCGTTTTCGACGACACGATCGAGCACGATGCGCACAATCCCACGGCCGAGGACCGTGCCGTGCTGATCATCGATACCTGGAATCCCTATCTCGGCGAGACCGAGCGCACGGCGATCTGCCGCATGTACGAAGTCGTGGATGCCCAGCAAATCCGCTGACCCGGCGACAGGCCTGTACGGCCTCGTCCGCCGCCTCGGCCTGTTCGACGCAACCATGCTCGTCATGGGCGGCATCATCGGTTCCGGGATCTTCGTCACACCGGCGGAAGTCGCGCAGCACGTCGATACCCCGCTTCTCATCGTCGGCGTGTGGATCCTTGGCGGCCTCGTCGCCCTCGCCGCCTCCTTCGTCTACGCCGAGCTTGCCGCCCGCCGTCCTGAGGTCGGCGGCCAATATGCCTATCTTCGCGACGCCTACGGACCGATGCCGGCCTTCCTCTACGGCTGGGCGCTGCTGCTCGTGATCCAGTCCGGCGGAATGGCCGCCGTCGCGATCACCTTCGCGCGCTATTTCGGCAATCTGGTGCAGGTGTCCGTGGGAGATAATTTCATCGCCGTGGCGGTCCTCGCGCTGCTCACGCTCATCAATTGCCTCGGCGTCCGCTCCGGCAGCAACGTGCAGAGCGGGCTGATGGTGCTCAAGATCCTCGCGATCGCCACGCTCGTTCTCGCGGGCCTGCTGTTCGCTCCGGCAAGCGTGTCGCAGCCTCTTCCGGCGCACACCGCGTCCATCTCGACGCTCGCCGCGATCGGCGCCGCCATGACGCCCGTGATGTTCTCCTACGGCGGCTGGCAGACCTCCAGCTTCGTCGCCGGAGAGATGCGCGATCCGCAGCGCGACCTCGCGCGCGGCCTGCTGTTCGGCGTAACCGGCGTGGTCATCCTCTACGCGTCGGTCGCCTTCGTCTGCGTCCATGCGCTCGGCCCCGCCGGGCTTGCCGCCTCGAAGACCCCGGCGACCGACGTCATGCGCCTCGCGCTCGGCGAACGCGGCGCGACCTTCATCGCCATCGGCATCGCGATCTCCGCCCTCGGCTTTCTCAGCCAGGGCATGCTCACCGCGCCGCGCGTCTATTTCGCAATGGCCGAGGACGGCCTCTTCTTCGGCAGCGTCGCCGCGGTGAGCGCGACCACCCGCGTGCCGGTGGTGGCGATCGTCCTGCAGGGTGTCGCGGCCGCGGTAATCGCTTTGTCCGGGACCTTCGGCCAGATCCTCGGCTACGTCGTCTCCGTCGATTTTATTTTCTTCGGCCTGACCGGCGCGGCCTTGTTCGTGTTCCGCCGCCGCGATCCCCGGCAACCGGTCGCGTTCAAGGCCCCGCTCCACCCGATCACGACAGGCCTGTTCGTCGCGGCCTGCGCGATGACGGTCGTCGCCACCGTCTGGAACAACCCGACGAACAGCCTCATCGGCTACGCGATCCTGCTCGCGGGCGTCCCGGCCTGCCTCTACTGGCAGCGCAAGAACCGGCGGAGCGCTGCGTGAGAACAATGCAGTCGGATTACATGCACTGGGCGAAGTTCAAGCCGCTCGTGCGCTTCCCACTCACCGCTAGCGAAATCCCGCACTTCCGCCTCGATCGCTTTCCGATCACCCCCGCCGACCTCGATCTCGATGGCGCCAGCCACCCGCGTTACGCCCCGCTTCGCGCCGCCATCGCCCGGCGCTACGATGTGACGTCCGAGCAGGTCGTCGCTGCCGACGGCACCTCGATGGCCAATTTCCTCGCGATGGCGGCGCTGATCGCCCCGGGCGACGAGATCCTCATCGAAATGCCGACCTACGAGCCGCTACTCGGCGCCGCGAGCTTCCTGGGCGCCGAAATCAAGCGGTTCGAACGCGTCGCCGAACAAGGCTTCAGCATCGACCTCGACAAGGTGGCCGCCGCGATCAGCGAGCGCACGCGCCTCATCGTCATCACCAATCTCCACAACCCGAGCAGCGCGCTGACCGAGGAGGACGACCTCCGCGCATTCGCCGAGCTCGCCCGCAGGTCGAATGCCCGCATCCTCATCGACGAAGTCTATCTCGACTCCGCCGTCCCGCCGCGGCGAAGCGCCGTCCACTTCGGCCCCGAGTTCGTCTGCACCAACAGCCTGACCAAGGTCTATGGCCTCAGCGGCCTCCGCTGCGGCTGGATCCTTGCCGAGCCCGCGCTCGCCGAGCGGATGTGGCGCCTCAACGACTTGTTCGGCGTCAACCAGGCGCACCAGGCCGAGCGCCTGGCCTGCATCGCCCTCGAGCGGCTCGACGAGGTGCTTGGCGACACGCCGGCGATGCTCCAGCGCAACCGCGAGCTGTTCAACCGCTTCGCCGCCGCCCGCGACGACCTCGCCTGTATGCCCGCCGAGCACGGCATCGTCGCCTTTCCGCGCTGGACCGGAGGCGACACCGCCACGCTCGATGCCTTGCTTCGCGAGCGTTACGACACCGCCGTCGTCCCCGGCCTCTGGTTTGAAATGCCCGACCATTTCCGCATCGGCTTAGGCTGCCCAACGGCCCTGTTGAGCGAAGGCATCGATCGTCTCGGTGCTGCCCTCGACGAGCTTCGCTAAAGCTCCGAACTACACAAGCCGCCGCGATCCTTTATTGCAGAGAAGCGAGCTGCATCTGGCTGCGCAGATCAAGATAGCTGATCGTGATCGGCACCGGCTGCGGCAGGAGGATGTTCTCCTCCGGCGCCGAAGCCGCCGGCGGATCCTTGCCAAGCAGCCACCGCGCCAGCCTCTGCGCGTCCTCCAGGCGGACGCAGCCGTGGCTGAGGTTGCGCGCGTCCTGCGCGAACAGTTCCTTCTTCGGCGTATCGTGAAGGTAGATGCCGTCGCCGTTCGGCAGGTCGAACTTGTAGTGACCGAGCGAATTGGCCGGGCCCGGCCGCTGGCGAACGTAAACCTGCGCAGTACCCGCCGCGACCGCTTTCCAGTCGATGCTGTCGGGCGAAATCACGTGCGCATCAGGTCCCCAGCCGGACAGGACCTCATAACCGCGCTCGGTCAGATAGGCGTCGCCGCCCTGGAGAACCCGCGGAGCAATCAGTGTCTTCGCGAGATCGGCAGTCACGTGCCAATAGGGATTCAGCGTCTCATAGTTGATAACGCTTTTCAGCTCCGGGGTCGGCGTATCGGGTTTCCCCACGATCACCTTCATCGAGTCCCGAACGCGTCCGTCCTCGATCATGTACAGCCGGGCGGACGCCGCATCGACCAGCACATAGCGGCCATGGACGGGGATTTGCGCACCGGGCAGCGAATCGACGTACAATTGCGGAGTGACCGCGCCCGCGATCGGCCCGAGCGCCGGGTAAAAGCGCTCGAACCCGTAAGCGCTTGCGCCGAGGGCAATAATTGCCCCGGCAGCGATCAGATACCTGCGGCTGTGTGCGTTGGATGCAGCCATCGGACTCCCTCCAGATCGCACGCATAATGAACCGCTCGCGCAACGACCACAATCAGCGATTCCCCTGACCCGCCGGCGTCAGCCTTCGACCCAAAGCTGACATTGGCCGCTTAAGGTCGAGAAATGGACGAGTCCTGGGCAGCTGCGGCGCGCTCTCGGTTTCTACCGATCTGGGGTGGTTGGCGCAGAGCTTCGATCTGTGCGGCAGTGTGAACTCCGCTATCGGTCACGATCTGCTCAACTACCCGCAGTCGCTGCTCGATCTCGCCAGTCTGCGCTGCGTATTGCGCAGCCTTTTCAGCGGCATTCATCGCTTCGATCTCGAGCTTCCTTTCCCGCAGCCTGAAGAAGCGATTGGCGATGTAGATGATCACGATCGCCGGAATGACGAAGACGGTCATGAACGCGATGAACTCTCCGAGGCTCACACCCAGGTTCATAACTCGTACCTCCAGCTGTATTAATCGTATAACACGCACAGGGCCCGAGACTCAAGCCACAACCGGGTGCCCGAGCTGTCCGCCCCCGCGCGCGAGCTGATGTATGCGGAGCGCGAGCTGCCTCGTTTCGGCCCTCCCGACAATCCCAGTCATTTGCGTGAGTGGACCATGGCGGAATTCAACCGGTTTGCCCGCCGGTACCTCGCGATCGAGCGGCACGAGCTGAGCAACGGGATCCAGGGCACGCAGCTGCTTATCGCCAAATTGAAAACTGCTCAGCGGCCGGCCATCGCGCGGCTCAGTTAAACGACATGCTCCTGATGGCCGTAGACGAGGATCGTCATGTACGCCTGCCGCGGCGCGGCGTGCGCGGTTGACGCGCTTGCCTGGAATTTCTCGGCCGACGCTTCCTTGCAGCCGTAATCCGGCTTCATTTCGCCGGACGCGGCGACGATCTGGCAGCCTTCGACCGTGCCCCTGGCGCCGATCGCCAGCGACATCACCTGCCGTCCAAGCAGCATGTCGCCCGTCGGCGGCTCGTTGGCCTGGGGCTGCCAGCTCGGATTGAACCGCCGCTCGAAGGTCAGGCGGGTGTAGCTTTCCTTCGATCCGGTCGAGGTCTTGGCGACGGCTGCCTGACTGGCCTCAACCTGGCAGTCCTTCGCCGTCTGCGGACCAAGACTGGATTCGAAGCGGCAGGACTTGGGCTGGCCGTCACCGGCGATGGTGACCGTCACCCGTTCCCACCAGGGCGAAGTTGAATCGAGGGTCGAAAGATTGGCGGTTGCTGCGGTTGCGATTGAGGTGACCGAAGCCAGTGCGAGAGCAAGCGTTGTGCGGAACACGTGTCACTCCTTCGTGCCCCGCCGCTCCGCCGGCAAAATGCCGATCCCACCTGACTCGCCAAACGCGCAAGTCGAAGTTTGTTTCAGTGCGGGTAGCGAGAAATCGTCCGGTCGCGGCCGCACCAGGCTGGCCGACCCCACGCGCCGCAAGTCGCCGCTAACGACCGAACAAGTTGATCATGAAGTATGCCGTGAACGGGGCCGGCGTGCCTTTCGCGTCCTTCTTCCTCGCATATTGCTTCGCGGTGATCAGACAGGCGCGGGAAAGCTGAGGAGGAATCGTGCCGGTTGTTTCGACGACCTTACAAGATGAGACTTTGCCCGCAGCATCGATATCGAGGCGAGCCAGCTCCCGGCCGATGAACGTATCTGCGGGTGCCAGCGTGACGGTGGGTGATGCGCCCACGGAGAAGCGCTGCGATAACAATATCGGAAGCGTTCTTGGCGCTTCCCGGTAGGGAGGCCGGAATGCCTGCAATATAGGGAGGGCATCGAGTTGCTCCAGCACGGTCACTCTCGGCGGCGCCGCCCAATTCCGTCCGGCATGGTAATCGTCCTGCCATCCGCCGACGATCCAGCGAACCATGTAAGGATCGCTCTCTCGCCTTCGTCATCGTCGCCGATCGCCCAGGGAATGCTCTGTTGGTACGTCGATGTTACCGGCACACCGCTGGCGTCCCGCACCGGGGTGAATTTCGCTCGCAGCCAGACCACTCGGCAGGTTTGCGCATCGAGAGCGGAGAACCCCGAAGACGTGACCATGCAATCGCTCACGGCGCCTTTCGGATCGACGCGCACGAGCACTCCGACGCTTCCTTCCTGATTAAACGGTTGAGGCGCTCCATCAGCG
>Ga0207644_10001459_pt1 | contig 15252 bp, 13 predicted proteins | sample KBSS73metaG_FD_184326 | JGI IMG/M metagenome (GOLD analysis project Ga0207644, IMG submission 184326) | Switchgrass rhizosphere microbial communities from Kellogg Biological Station, Michigan, USA - KBS S7-3 metaG (SPAdes) (version 2) | ecosystem: Host-associated > Plants > Roots > Rhizosphere... | reverse complement strand
GGGGACGAAGCTGCCGGCCTGCGCAAGCACGGCGATCAGGGCCGCCTGCCGGAGGAAAGTCGACTTGCCGCCCATATTGGGGCCGGTGATCAGCCACAGCCGGTCGCTCGGTCCGATCGAGAGATCGTTGGCGACGAAGCGCTCGCTCGAGTCGCGCAGTGCGGCCTCCACGACCGGATGGCGGCCTCCCTCGATCTCAAGACAGGGCTGGTCGGTCAGTTTTGGGAGCGTCCAGCCGCCTTCAGCAGCACGATGGGCATGGCTTGCGGCAACGTCGATGCGGGCGATGGCCTCCCCGGTCGCCGTGATCCGCGGCGCGGCCGACACCGCCAAAACAGTCAGCTCCTCGGCATGCGCCGCCTCAGCGGCGAGCGCATGAGAGCCCGCTTCGATGACCCGGCTCGCTTCGTCGTGAAGTTCGAGCGAGTTGAAGCGGACAACGCCCGCCAGGGTCTGGCGGTGCGTGAAACCGCTGTCGGGCGACATGAGCTTGTCGGCGTGCCGCGCGGAGACCTCCACATGATAGCCGAGCACGGCGTTGTGGCGGATCTTCAGTGAACCGATGGTCGTCGCATCGCGGTACTTGGCCTCAAGCGAGGCGATCGCGCGACGGCCGTTCGACGCCGCTTCACGCAGCGCGTCTAGGTCTGCGTCATAGGCTTCGGCGATATAGCCGCCCTTCGACGAATCGATCGGCGGTGAGGCGACGAGCGCGCGAGAAAACCGGTCGATGAGTTCATGATGCCCTGCCAGTCGGGGCAGGAGCTGGTGGAGAAGCGGTGGCAGGTCGACGTCTTGCTCAATCTGCTGCTTCAGAGTGTCCGCTGCGGTGAGGCCGTCGCGAATGAGTGCGAGATCCCGGGGACTCCCCCGGCCAGCGGCGAGGCGGGCGAGGGCGCGCGCGAAATCGGGCATCGCCTTCAGCGCCGAGCGCACGCGTTCGCGCCGGATCGCATCCTCGTTGAACCAGGCGACGAGCGCCAGACGCCGCTCGATCGCGGGCCGGTCCGTCAGTGGTGCGGCAATGTCTTCGGACAGCAAGCGGCGACCGGCCGCGGTCTGGCAGCGATCCACTTCCCCCAAGAGGCTTCCCGAAACGCTTCCGGCGACGGACCTGGTCAGTTCAAGGCTGTCACGGCTGGCCGCATCGATGGCCATATGGTCGGCCCGGGCGATGCGGCTGGGCAGGTCGAGAAGGACGCCGGCACCCTTCTGGGTCGCGTCGAGATAGGCGAGGAGACCGCCGGCGGCGGACAGCTCCGCCCGTGACGGCGAGCCAAGGCCGTCGAGCGTTGCAAGGCCGAAGCGCGACTTTAGCGCCTGCTCCCCCGCAATGCTTTCGAACCCGCCCTTGCCCACATTCGACCGAACTCCCGGAACTGGGCCATCGGCGATCGTCTCGGCGGGTGACAGGCGCCCAAGCTCCGCCGAGAGTTCGCCCGGTCCGCAGCTCACCAGCTCGAACCGACCGGTCGAAATGTCGGCTGCCGCAATCGCCCACTCGTCGCCGACGCGCCCGATCGCCGCGAGCCAGTTTGCAGCCGAGGATTCGAGCAGCGTGTCCTCGGTAAGGGTTCCGGGTGTGACGAGCCGGACGATGGCCCGTTCGACGAGCGCCTTGGAGCCGCGCGCCTTGCGCGCTTCCACCGGGCTTTCGGTTTGCTCGGCGATGGCGACTCGATGACCACCCTTGATGAGGCGCGCGAGGTAGGATTCGGCCGAATGAGCCGGCACGCCGCACATCGGGATCGGCTCGCCCGCATCCTCACCACGCTTCGTCAGCGCGATGTCGAGGCAGGCCGCTGCGATCTTCGCATCGTCGAAGAACAGCTCGAAGAAATCGCCCATCCGATAGAAGAGCAAAGCGTCGCCGGCCTCTTCCTTGAGGCGGCGATATTGAGCCATCATCGGGGTCGGAGCATCGGCGCGTGCCATTCGCAAAGTGGGTAGCCGGAAAGGCTGCGGCGGGCGACTAGAATCCGGCCTGACTCGCTCCGCTCGTCCCGGCAAACGGCCGCTCGTCGAACGTGGTCCAATTGGCCGGGCAGGATTTGACCGGTTCAGGCCGCTTCTTGCGATTGTCGGCTACCCAGCAATCGTCGAATACGGAACAGTAGCAACTCCTCACGACGACCTTCCATCGCTCCGCGTTGAGCCGCTCCCAGATCGCACTGTTGGCGTCGGTGCGCGCCAACCGAATGAATTTCGTTTGCTGGCCGGGCCGAAGCACTCCCGTGACGGGCTCGCTCATGAAAACGAAATTGCTGTTCCACGCGCAGCAGAGATTCAGGAAGTCGCGCGGGTTCGCCATCGGCTTGCCGTTGTAGAAGAATTGCATCGCCTCAAGCCGTGCTGGACGACGCCATTGTTCGTGAGGCTCATGGAAATCTCGGGCTTGCCATCCGGGCTCGAATTGTCCGTTCCGTACGACACATAGGGCCAGGTTTCGGACTGCTGGATCTTCCGCGTCGCATCGGCCTGGACATAGGTTGCGTACGCAAGGGTCAGCGAAATGACGAAGGTCGGAATCGTCACGAAAATGTGGCTGATCATGAAGACCGGGAGATACTTGAGCAGCCGCTGCATCAGCGGTTTTTCTTGCGCTGTCGCAATGTCCTGTGCGGGCTCTTTGGTCGGCTCCACCGAACGGCTGTAGCAGCAACGATCAAATTGCGGGAGCGCGGACGCGTGACTCTTTCCGCTGCTCTCCGCTAAGGCCCGCAGCCATGTCGGAAAGCAACGTCAAATATACCGAAGCCGAAGCCCTCGACTTTCACTCGCGCGGCCGCGCCGGAAAGATCGAGATCATCGCGACCAAGCCGATGGCGACGCAGCGAGATCTGAGCCTCGCTTATTCGCCGGGCGTCGCGGTCCCGGTGCGCGCGATCGCCAACAATCCGACCTGCGCCTACGATTATACCGCCAAGGGCAATCTCGTCGCCGTCATATCGAACGGCACTGCCATCCTTGGTCTCGGCAACCTCGGCGCGCTCGCCTCGAAGCCGGTGATGGAAGGCAAGGCGGTGCTGTTCAAACGCTTCGCCGACGTCGATGCGATCGACATCGAGGTCAAGACCGAGGATGCGCAGCGCTTCATCGATTGCGTCGAGCTGCTCGAGCCGAGCTTCGGCGGGATCAACCTCGAGGACATCGCGGCTCCGGACTGCTTCATCATCGAGCAGACGTTGCGCGAACGGATGAATATCCCCGTCTTCCACGACGACCAGCATGGCACCGCGATCATAACTGCCGCAGGCCTCATCAACGCCTGTCACCTGACGCATCGGAAAATGTCCGAGGTGAAGGTGGTGGTGAATGGCGCCGGAGCCGCAGCCATCGCCTGCACGGAACTCATCAAGGCGATGGGCGTGCGCGGCGACAATGTGATCATGTGCGACCGCAAGGGCGTGATCTTCAAAGGCCGCACCGATCTCGATCAGTGGAAGTCGGCTCATGCGGTCGAGACGGACCGACGCACGCTCGCCGAAGCTCTGAAGGGCGCGGATGTCTTCCTCGGCCTCTCCGCCGCCAACGTAGTCAGCAAGGACATGGTCAAGTCGATGGCGAAAGAGCCGATCATCTTCGCCATGGCCAATCCGGACCCGGAAATCTCGCCGCCGGACGCCAAGGCCGCGCGACCGGATGCCATCATCGCCACGGGCAGGTCGGACTATCCAAACCAGGTTAACAACGTCCTCGGCTTCCCCTTCATCTTCCGTGGTGCGCTCGATGTCCGGGCGACTGCGATCAACGACGAGATGAAGATCGCAGCGGCGGAGGCTCTCGCCGAGCTGGCGCGCGAACCGGTGCCGGAAGAGGTCGCCGCCGCGTACGGCGGGCGCGCGCACAGTTTCGGCAACGAATATATCATCCCGGCGCCGTTCGATCCGCGCCTCATGGAAGTGGTCGCCTCCGCGGTCGCTGACGCCGCGGTGCGAAGCGGCGTCGCGCAGAAGCCGATCGCCAACATGGAAGCGTATCGCCAGGAATTGCGTGGGCGGCTCAACCCGACTGTTGCAGTGATGAGCCTCGCTTATGAAAACGCGCGACAGAATCCGAAACGCGTGCTGTTCGCGGAGGGCGAGGAGCCCAACGTGCTTCGGGCAGCGATCGCCTTCAAGGAGGCGGGCTATGGCACCCCCATCCTTGTCGGGCGGGAAGAGGTCTACGACCTGCTGAAGGAGTTGGGCGTCGAGAACCCGAAGGATTATGAGGTGCTCAACAGCCGCAATTCACCTCTCGTCGGGCGTGCGGTCGACTATATCTATCAGAAGCACCAGCGCCACGGCATGCTCCGCCGCGAGATCGAGCGGCTGGTGAACCAGGATCGCAATTACTTCGCGGCCGCCATGCTCGCACTTGGCGAAGCCGATGCGATGATCACCGGTACCACGCGTCCGTTCAGCCAGTCGCTTCGACAGGTTCGCCTGGTGATCGAAGATGAGCCCGAGGCGACGCCGTTCGGCGTCACCGTCGTCGTCGGCCGCAATCACACGGTGCTGGTCGCCGATACGGCCGTGACGGAGCGTCCGACGGCCGAGCAATATGCGGCGATCGCCATGCGCTCGTCGGCCTTCGCCCGGCGCATGGGCCTGGAGCCGCGGGTCGCGTTCACCAGTTACACGACCTTCGGCAATCCGCCTGGCGTGCATATCGAGGAGCTGCGCGGAGCGGTCGAATTGCTCACCGGCTTCAAGGCGGATTTCGAGTTCGAAGGCGAGATGGCACCGGACGTCGCGCTCAACTACGACATGCAGAAGCGCTTCTATCCGTTCACGCGCCTCAGCGGTCCCGCGAACATCCTCGTCATGCCGGGCCTCCAGTCGGCGAGCATCTCGGCGAAGCTGCTGCGAGAGCTCGGCGGCGAGAGCGTGATGGGCCCCTACATGCTGGGCCTTGAGCATCCGATCCAGATCGCACCGATGACGGCGAGCGCATCAGACCTCGTGATGTTGGCAGTGCTCGCGGGCGGCGACGCGCACGCCCGCCATCAGCGCATCAAGGCGAGGGCTAAATCCGCTCGACGGAGCTGACCGGCTCAGCATCGCGCAATGCCGCGATGATGGCGTGAAGGTGCGCGAGGTCGTGCACCTCGATATCGAGATGAAACGTCTGGAAGCTGCCATCGCGATGCGCCAGCTGAAGGTTGATGATGTTCGCGTGCTTCTGGCCGAGAATGCCCGACATGGTCCCGAGCGCGCCCGGAATGTCGCGCAGGATCACTGCGAGGCGGGCAGCGCCGCCGTCCGAACCCTCGCCCCATGCAAGGTCGAGCCAGTCGGCGTCGATCCCGCTCGCCAGCGTGTCGCAGCCGATCACGTGGACCTCGATCTCCTCATCCTCGCGGCGCAGGCCGACGATTCGGTCGCCCGGGATCGGATGGCAGCATTGGGCGAGATGGTAGGCGACTCCGGGCGTCAGGCCCTTGATCGAAATGGCTGTGCGCTGGCCCATAGGGCGAGGTGCCACATCGCCGCCCGCCGATCCGGGCATCAGAGCTTCCATCAGCGATTCATCGCTCACGCGCTTGCGCGCGATGGCGATCATCAACTCGTCCTCATTCTCGATCTTGAGCTTCTTGAGCGCGCGCTTCAGCGCGTCCTTGTCTAGTTCGGCCGGGAGCCGCGCGACGATCTCGTCATAGATCTTCCGGCCCAGCTGGATCGTCTCGTCGCGCTCCTTGTGGCGGACGAACCGGCGCACGCCCGCCCGCGCCTTGCCCGTAGCGACGAAGCGAAGCCAGCTCGGTTGCGGGTGCTGTGCTTCGGAGGCCAGGATTTCGACCTGGTCGCCATTCTCGAGCATGGTCCTCAGCGGGACGACACGGCCGTTGACCTTGGCGCCGACGGTCCGGTCCCCGAGGTCCGTGTGCACCGCGTAAGCGAAATCGACCGGGGTCGCGCCCTTCGGAAGCTGAATCAGCTCGCCCTTGGGAGTGAAGGCGAAGATGCGATCCTGGTACATCGCCATCCGAGTGTGCTCGAGGAGCTCTTCGGGGCTTTCGGCATGTTCCAGGATCTCGACCAAATCGTCGACCCAGGGGATCGTGACGTCGTTCTTCGGCCGTCCCTCCTTGTACGCCCAGTGAGCGGCGAGCCCGCGCTCGGCCTGCTCGTGCATGTCGTGGCTGCGGATCTGGATCTCGATCCGCATCTTGGAATCGTGGATGACCGAGGTGTGCAGCGAGCGATAGCCGTTGCGCTTGGGCGTTGAGATGTAGTCCTTGAACCGGCCTGGGACCATCGGCCAGCGACGATGGATGAGGCCCAGCGCACGGTAGCAATCGGCGACGTCCGCGACGATGATCCGGAAGGCCATCACGTCCGACAATTGCTCGAAGCTGATGTGCCGCTCGGCCATCTTCTTCCAGATCGAATAGGGATGCTTCTGGCGGCCCAACACTTCGGCGGTGAGGCCATTGTCGGCGAGATAGAGCTGCAGGCCGAGCCCGATTCGGCTGACGAGATCGCCGCCCGATTCCGTCAGCTGCTTCAACCGCCGGGTGATCGAGGCATAAGCGTCCGGCTCGAGTTCCCGGAATGCCAGCGTCTGCATCTCGGTCATCATTTCGTACATGCCGATGCGTTCGGCGAGCGGCGCATAGATATCCATCGTCTCCCGGGCGATCCGGCGGCGCTTGTCTTCGGACGGGATGTGATGGAGGGTCCGCATGTTGTGGAGCCGGTCGGCGAGCTTCACGAGCAGGACCCGGATGTCGTCCGACAAAGCGAGCAGGAATTTCCGGAGGTTCTCCGCAGCGCGCTCGTTTTCCGACTGCGCCTCGATCTTGCTGAGCTTGGTAACCCCGTCGACGAGTCGGGCGACGCTCTTGCCGAAGAGCTTTTCGATCTCCTCGGTCGTCGCCAGCGTATCCTCGATCGTGTCGTGCAGAATGGCCGTCGCGATCGTCTGATCGTCGAGCTTGAGGTCGGTCAGGATGCCGGCAACCTCGATCGGATGGCTGAAATAGGGATCGCCTGAGGCGCGCTGCTGGTCGCCGTGCGCCTTCATCGAGAAGACGTAGGCGCGGTTGATCAGCCCCTCGTCCGCATCGGGATCGTAGGAGCGGACTTTCTCGACCAGCTCATACTGTCTCAGCACGGGCCTAAGATGGGGGAGTGCAGCGCTATTGTGCAAGCGCGAAAGAAGGGAGCGCCCAGAGGGAGTGTGCGGGCGCTCCCGAACTTAAAGCTTATTGAGCCGCGAGCGCCTTGCCGCCTTCGGCCTTGGCGGAGGCGTTGCACTTGGCAAGATCGGCTTCGCTAAACGCGCGGCCGTCGACGAGGAAGCTGTCGAGCTTGCCCGTACGCTTCACGAGGCCCTGGCAGATGACTGCCGGGCGGCTGTCCTGCGTTACGCCCTGGCAGCTGTCGCCGGCGCAGGCCCAATTGATGTCGCGCGACACGATATGCCCGGACGTAGGTGCGGAGAGCTTCGCGGAATAGGAGGCGGCGGTGGCCGGAACGGCGATCACGCTCAGGATGGAGAGCGCCAGAAGTCGACGGATCATCACTATTCACCTCAGTGAAAGTTGCGCGATGAAACTTAGTAGCTTAGTCAGTTTCACGCGGCAACTGTTTTTTGGAACCGAATTGTGGTTTGATGAGATTGGACAGGGGAGAGAGGCCGCGAATGCCGGCAGATAGCGTCACGTCGGGTATCGACGAGTTCAAGCGCGCGGCTTTGTCGTGCCCGCTTCCGGCTGCCGTCGAGCTGATCGGGGAAAAGTGGGCGTTCCTGATCCTTCGCGGCGCCCTCAACGGACTCAAGCATTTCGAGGAGTTCCAGGCCGGCCTCGGCATCGCTCGCAATATCCTTTCGGACCGCTTGTCGAAGCTGGTCGCCGGAGGAATCCTTCAGCGTCAAGCCGATCCCGATGACGGCCGCCGGGTCATCTATTCGCTCACGTCGAAGGGCGAGGACCTGTTACCGGTCGTGCTGGCTCTGCGCCAATGGGGAGAGCAATGGGGCTACGGCAGCATGACGGTGGCATTAGCCGATGTCCGGGACCGCAAGCCCGTACGGAAGATATGCGTGCAGGCGCATGACGGGCGTGAGCTCAAGCTGAGCGACATGACCTGGATCGAGCGCGAAGGCGCCAAGGCCCTCAGGACCGCCGCAGAATAATCATTCCATTTCGAGGAAGTGATCGCGGAGCGACCTCGCATCGTGGAGCGCATTGTGCGGCACCTTGCTGTTCGCGGCTGTGCTGAATCCCGTCAGGGCAAGGAACTCAAACCGGAGCCGCGGAACTTCCGCCATCATACCCGGCCCGGTCACAAGCAGCGCATTCAGCAAGGCGATGTCTTCTGGCCAATCCGCCACGATGAGCGGATCACGGTCGCCGGCGAGATAATGGGCGAGCGTGCGCGCCGCATCGCCCCGGCTCATTCGGGGTGAGGCCAGTCCGGCAGGAACCATGTCGAGATAGGGTATGACATTGCGCTCAACCCACTCGTCCAGCTCTCCGTTCCAGTCGAGGGTCAGGTAAAGCTCCTCGCCCGAATCCGGAACGAGCGCGAGGCTGAGGAGCGCGCCGCCCCATCCGTTATATTCGGTGTCGAGGAAGTAACGCATCCGCGGCAGCTATCGCGTACGCGCACTTTGCTGTCCATCTGGACTTTCCCGCCAGTCGCCCGCTAGCCTCCGAGCGATAACGAGGGGGAACGCAACATGAGGATCGGGGCACTTTCTGCGGCCTGTGTGCTGCTCCTGTCGACGTCCATCACGGCGCAGACGCCGAATCGGGGCCAGCTTGAAGCCGCAGTGAAGGCAGGGCATGCGACAAATGTGAAGCGGCTCCGGGACTGGATCGCGCTGCCGACCATCGCTGCCGAAAAGCGCAACGTCCCGGAAGGCGCGGAGAATATGCGCCGCCTTGCCCTCGACGCAGGCTTCCAGCATGCGGAGATCATTGCGACGGACGGAGTGCCAGGCGTGTTCGCCACGTTCGACGCCGGCGCGAAGGACTGCGTCGGCGTTTATTTCATGTACGACGTCAAGCAGTTCGATCCGGCGGAATGGTCCTCCCCACCATTGGAGGCCAGGCTGGTCGACAGGCCGGGTGAAGGCAAGTCGATCGTCGGCCGCGGGGCCGTCAACCAGAAGGGCCCGGAAGCGACCTTCCTTGCTGCGCTCCACGCGTTCAAGGCCACGAGTCGGAAGTTACCGGTCAATCTCGTGCTGGTCGCTGAGGGCGAAGAGGAAATTGCGTCCACCCACTTCCCACAGGTCATTGCCAACCCGAAGGTACTTCCCGCAATCAGCAAGTGCGTCGGGGTCTTCATTCCGACGGCGGCGCAGTCGGCGACGGGTGCGGCAACGATCACGCTGGGCAGCAAAGGCGCTGTCGAGCTTCAGCTGATCTCCAGCGGCGCGAAGTCCGGAAGGGGTCCGACCAACGACATCCACTCGAGCCTGATGGCGAGCGTCGACAGCCCGGCCTGGCATTTGGTCAAAGCGCTCGACACGCTGGTGGCGGACGACGGCCACACGCCGGCGATCGACGGCTGGTTCGAGCATGTCCGGCCGCTGACCGATCGGCAGAAACAGCTGATTGCTGAGGGCGTTGCCAAGCAGAATGAGGCCGCCGTGAAAAAGGGTCTCGGCATTCAGCACTGGGCTTTCGACGAGGACTTCCTGACCAGCCAGCTGCGCCTCGCGTCGCAGCCGACGGTGAACATCCAGGGCCTCGTAGGCGGGTACACGGGCCCTGGCGGAAAGACGGTGCTGCCGGGTCGAGTGGAGGCGAAGATCGATCTTCGTCTCGTCCCGGACATGACCAAAGAGGAAGCGGTCTCGAAGCTCAAGGCCCACCTCGCCAAGCGCGGCTTCGGCGATATCGAGGTCAATGTCAGCGGCGGATACGGGCCGACGCAGACGGACGAGAACAGCGTACTGATCCGCGCGCAGCAAGCAGCGCTCACCAAGGCCGGCATCGACTATGCGATGAGCGCGCGGTCGGCGGGTTCATGGCCCGGTGTCGTGTTCACGGGCCCGCCCGCGAAGCTCGCGGCCGGGCAGATCGGGATCGGGCGCGGGAGCGGTGCGCATGCACCCAACGAATGGTTCCTGGTCGATAGCAGCAATCCGAAAATCGCCGGGCTCGACGAGGGCGCGATGTTCTACATCGACTTCCTGTACGAGCTCGCCGGGGCCGCGCGCCGCTAGTCAGCGCTGTACGGAAGCGCAATCGTCGGTTGGGAGCGGCCTGCCCTTGCGGCAGCGCTCCTGCGCGAGCCGTACTTGCTTGCCGCGTTCCTCATCCAGCTTTCGAAGCTCCCGACCGCGCTTCTCGTCGGCTTCCTTCTGGCTCGTCGTCACGGCATCGACGCCCGCCGATGCCACCTTCACGGGCAGGGTGACGACGTCCACAGCGGCGCTTGCGACAGTGCCGACGACACAGCCGGACAACAGAGGAAGAATTGCAACGACGACTAGGGATTTACGCATGCGGCATATTTGCCCGGCACGTGGAGCCACGCAACGCTAAAGCGACGAGAAGAAGCTCCACATCAGGTCGTTTGCGCTGATTGCGGTCGAGGGTTGCTTCCGGCCTTGCTGGCTTCCGCCGCCGGGCCAGCTGTGACCGCCGCTGTCGGTGACGCAGAGTTCGACCGGCGCGCCACCCGACTTGGCAGGATGTAAGTCGCAGTGGGCGCCAGGAACGGTGAGGACTCGCTTCGTGGCCGGGTCGGCGCGATTGAGCGCCACCCATTTGGCCTGGCTTGCGGGAACCGAGTTGAAGTCGACCTGCACCAGCGACATCGAGCCTTTGCCGCCGTTGAACGGCACATGGTCATCGTCCACCGCATGGAACTCGATCACCGGGACGGCCCGCGAGGGGCGACAGGTCCTGGTATTGTCGCTCGCGGCGACGGGGGCGATTGCCCGGATCTCGGGCGCCTCGCAGGCAAGCCGCCAATTCATCATGCCGCCGTTCGACATGCCGGTCGCGAAAATGCGCCGCCGGTCGATATTCGCCTGGGTCTCCGTCCGGGCGATCACCGCGCGGATGAAGCCGACGTCGTCGACGTTGTTCTCCTGTGCCCGAGCGCAGCAATTGCCGGCGTTCCACGTGGCCAGGATGCCGCTCGGCATTCGGCTGTATCCGTTCGGAAAGACGGCAATGAAGCCTGCCTGCTCGGACTTGGAAATGAGCTTGTATTTCGCATCGTCGGACTGGAAGTCGGCATCGCCGCCGCCTCCGTGCAGAGCGATCAGCATCGGTGTCGGCCCGCCTCGATAGCTACGCGGCACATGCACGAGATACTGCCGCGTCAGTCCGTCGTGAACGAAACTGAAGCGATAATCGCCCGGCGATTTCAGGGGCGTGGCGTTGGGATCGTCAGATTGCTGGGCGCGACGTTCCTCCGCGTGCTGCATGATCTGCTGAAGCCTGCCGAGTCGTTGCGCGACTGCTGTTCCACCGATTGTCGCTCCAACGGCGGCGAGCAAAGCCGCGCCGGTGAGGAATCGAGATTGCATGACCAGACCCTTTTTCATGCGCGAGCTCGACCCTGAGTTTCGTTTCGGCGGTTGAACGAAAGCTGAGACGGCTGTTGGCTGCCGTTCAGCTTTCGCGTCGATCGATCAAGCCAGGCCCATGGCCGCCTCGGCGAGGGCTTCGGCCTGGGTCAGCAGCGCCTCGTCGGCTTCCGCGCCGGGCGGCAGCGCTTCGCGCCCGACGATCACCATCAACGGCACGGCCATCGGCGTAATGCGCCCGGTCTCGACGTGGAGCATGGTCGCCGAAGCCCGGTCGACCAGCCGGACCAGCCGGCCAAGCTCCGTCATGCGCCGGCGCGCATCGTCCCAGGCGGCGCGCAACAGCAGGTGCTGCGGCTCATAGCGGCGGAGCACATCGTAGATGAGGTCCGTCGAGAAGCTGACCTGGCGCCCGGACTTCTTCTTCCCCGGATGATGCCGTTCGACCAGCCCGCCGATGACTGCCACCTCGCGAAACGCGGTCTTCAGGAGGTAGGAGCTTTCGACCCAGTCGACGAACTCCTGTTCGAGGATGTCGGCGGAAAATAGCGACTTGGGGTCCGTGATTGGCTCGAGGCCATAGCAAGCGAGCGCATAATCGTTGGCGACGAACCCCAACGGCTTCAGACCCGCTTTCTCCATGCGCTTGGTGAGGAGCATGCCGAGCGACTGATGCGCGTTCCATCCTTCGAAACTGTAGGCGACCATGAAATGCTGGCCCTCGTGCGGGAAGGTCTCGACGAGGAGCTGGTGCGGCTCGGGGAGTACCGAGCGCTCCGACTGCACCTCCAGCCATTCGCGAACGTCGTCCGGAAAACGGTGCCAGTCGTTGCGGTCGCAGAGCATGTGTCGGACGCGGTTGGCGAGGTGCGTCGACATCGACATGCGCTGGCCGCCGTAGGTGACGACCTGCCCGCGCTTGGACGAGGCATGGACGATGATGTCGGTATCCTTGAACTGCTCGACCTCCAGGCTGAGGCCGGCGAAGAAGAAGCGATCGCCGGGCGCGAGGGCGGAGGCGAACCCTTCCTCGACGGTGCCGAGCTTGCGGCCGTTCTTGAAGCGGACGCTGAGCAATGGCTGCTCGACGATCACGCCGGCGTTGAGGCGATGCTGCTGAGCGATCGCCGGTTTGGCGATGCGCCAAATACCGCCCGTTTCCGGCACCAGCCGGCGAAAGCGGTCGTAGGCCTTTAGGGCGTAGCCGCCGGTGGCGATGAAGTTGAGAACCTCCTCGAACGTCTCTTCCTTGAGCCCTGCGTAGGGCGCAGACGAGCGGATTTCGGTGAGCAGCTCTTCCTGCTGGAACGGCGCGGCGACGGCCATCGCCAGGATGTGTTGGGCGAGGACGTCGAGCGCCCCCGGACGAAAGACCTCGGGGTCGAGTTCGCCGTCGTCGATCGCATCGAGCGCGGCTCGGCCTTCCAGATATTCGAAGCGGTTCCCAGGGACGAGGATACCCTTCGACGGCTCGTCGAGTCGGTGGTTGGCGCGGCCGATTCGTTGAAGCAGGCGCGAGCTGCCCTTCGGCGCACCCATCTGGATAACGAGGTCGACGTCGCCCCAGTCGATGCCGAGATCGAGGCTGGCGGTCGCGACGAGGCCACGGAGCTTCCCCGCGGACATTGCCGCCTCGACCTTGCGCCGTGCCTCGACCGACAGGCTGCCGTGGTGGATTCCGATGGGCAGGCCCTTGTCGTTTTCGTCCCACAGCTTCTGGAAAATGAGTTCGGCGAGGCCGCGCGTGTTGGAGAAGACGAGCGTCGTCCTGTGCTGCTCGATCAGCCGCATGACGTCGGCGATGGCATGGTAGCCGGAATGCCCACCCCACGGGATTTTATTCTCCGGGATCAGGATCGAGAGATCCGGTTCCGCCCCCGGATCGCCAACGACGAGGTCGACGAGCTCCATGTCGGCATCGGGCGCCAGCCAGGACCGATAGACGTCCGGGTCGCTGATCGTCGCAGAGAGGCCGACGCGGCGGAGGCCCGGCGCGAGCCTGTGCAGGCGCGACATGGACAGGGACAGCAGGTCGCCGCGCTTCTCCTTGGCGAACCCGTGAAGCTCGTCGACGACGAGGGTTCGGAGGTTCTCGAACATCATCGCTGAGTCGGGATAGCTGAGGAGCAAGCTTAGCGATTCCGGAGTCGTCAGCAGGACCTGCGGAGGCTTCAGCCGCTGCCGCGCCTTGCGGTCCGAAGGGGTGTCGCCGGTGCGCGTCTCGACGCGGATGGGCAGGCCCATCTCCTCGATCGGACCGATCAGGTTGCGTTGGACGTCGACCGCGAGGGCTTTCAGCGGCGACACATACAGCGTGTGGAGGCCCTCGGCGGGCTGCTCCGCAAGCTCGCAGATCGTTGGCAGGAACCCGGCAAGGGTCTTGCCGGCGCCAGTTGCTGCGACCAGCAAACCGCTGCGTCCGCCGCGCGCCAGCTCCAGCATTTTCAGCTGGTGCCGGCGCGGCTGCCAGCCCTTCGACTCAAACCACTGCCGAACGACTGGCGGAAGATCGTTCAGAGCTGGTCAGTCCCGTCGCGACGGCGCTGCTCCTCCTCGGCATAGAGATCGCGCGTCGCTTGCTCGGTGTGTTCGGTCGTTCCCGTCGAACGGCGCCGCATCACCAGCCAGATGAGGATGATGAGCAGGATGGCCGGCCCAACAATGTCGATAAGCCACCACAGCGACTCGTCCATGTTCTTCTCCTCCCGTCGGGAACTTGTTCTGCTTCCTGCCTATATAGCTCGCAATGGCGCGCTTAGGTTCCTGGATCGAGTCTCATCCCGAGGGCATTTACGTGCGCCCGGCGGATGCATGGATCGATCCTTCCCGGCCCAAGGCAAAGGCTCTCGTAACTCACGGTCATTCGGACCATGCACGCGGGGGACATGAGGCGGTGCTGGCGACGCGGGAAACGCTGGCGATCATGGAATGCCGTTACGGCCCGCAATCGGGCGGGCAAGCCATCGGCTATGGCGAAACCATCCGTGTCGGCGAAGTCGACGTAAGCTTCGTGCCCGCCGGCCATGTGCTGGGATCGGCCCAGATCGTCCTCGACCACAAAGGCGAGAAGGTCGTGGTCTCGGGAGACTACAAGCGGCGGCCCGATCCGACCTGTCCGGGCTTCGTCCCCGTGCCGTGCGACATCTTCATCACCGAGGCGACGTTTGGGCTGCCCGTGTTCCGTCATCCCGAGACCGGGAGTGAGATCGACCGGCTATTGCACCGGCTGCATGCCGATCCGAGCCGCTGCATCCTCGTCGGCGCGTATGCCCTCGGTAAGGCGCAGCGGATCATTACCGAGCTGCGCGCGCGGGGCCATCATGAGCCGATCTATTTTCACGGCGCGATCGAGCGGCTCAACCAGCTTTACCAGGACTGGGGAGTTGATCTCGGCGAGCTGCGCCACGCCGGCGGCGCAACCAAGCAGGAGATGGCAGGCCACGTCGTCATCGCACCGCCCAGCGCTCTCAACGACCGTTGGTCGAGGCGGCTACCGGACCCAGTCACCGCGATGGCGTCAGGCTGGATGCGCATCCGGCAACGGGCGCGGCAGCGGAATGTCGAGCTTCCTCTTATCATCTCGGATCATGCGGACTGGGACGAGCTGACGATGACGATCCGGGAGCTGAAGCCGGCCGAAGTGTGGATCACGCACGGGCGCGAGGAGGCTCTGAAGCATTGGTGCATGACGCACCAGATCAAGGCGTGCGAGCTGAACCTGGTCGGTTACGAAGACGAGGACGACTGAGGGGCCTTCTGCAATGC
>Ga0207644_10001457_pt1 | contig 15258 bp, 15 predicted proteins | sample KBSS73metaG_FD_184326 | JGI IMG/M metagenome (GOLD analysis project Ga0207644, IMG submission 184326) | Switchgrass rhizosphere microbial communities from Kellogg Biological Station, Michigan, USA - KBS S7-3 metaG (SPAdes) (version 2) | ecosystem: Host-associated > Plants > Roots > Rhizosphere... | reverse complement strand
CGCTGTGGCGTAGCTGATAGAGGATGTGCGCTGCGAGCATCAGAAGCACGGCAAGGAGCGACGCGGTGAGCGCGGTTTCCTTGGCGTGCCGCCAGGTCATCCTTCGTAGCTCGCCGTCGTCTTCTCGCGGATCTCTTCGGGCGTCACGCCCGGCGCTGTCTCGACGAGACGGAAGGGACTCATGTGCGTCGAGCGCTGGAAGACCGCGAGGTCCGTGATGATCATGTCGACGACGTTCCTGCCGGTGAGCGGAAGCGTGCATTCGGGGATGAACTTCGGATCGCCGTTCTTGGAGACGTGCTCCATGACGACAATGATCTTCTTGACCCCCGCAACGAGGTCCATCGCCCCGCCCATGCCCTTGATCATCTTGCCAGGGACCATCCAGTTGGCGAGGTCGCCGTTTTGGCTGACCTCCATGCCGCCCAGCACCGCAAGGTCGATATGGCCGCCACGGATCATCGCGAAGCTGGTGGCGCTGTCGAAATAGCTGGACTGCGGAAGCTGGCTGATCGTCTGCTTGCCCGCATTGATCAGGTCGGGATCGACCTGGTCCTCATAGGGGAACGGCCCGATCCCCAGCATTCCATTCTCGCTTTGGAGTGTAACCGTCATCCCCTCGGGGACGTGATTGGCGACGAGCGTCGGGATGCCGATGCCGAGGTTCACATAGAAACCGTCCTGCAGCTCCCTCGCAGCCCTCGCGGCCATCTGGTCGCGGGTCCAGCCCTTGGTTTCAACCTGCGTTGCCATCAGTCGGCACTCCCGTTCTCAATCTCGCCGTCAACGGTCAATCGCTGCTCGTTCGGATGGCTCATGCTTCTTCCCGCTGCCGGACGGTCCGGAATTCGATCATCTTGTCGTAGGGCGCTCCGAGGATCAGTCGGTTCACGTAGATCGACGGAAGATGGATGCAGTCCGGATCGAGCGATCCCACGGGCACGATCTCCTCGACTTCGGCGACGCAGACCTTCCCGCATGTCGCGGCCGGAAGATTCAGGTTGCGGGCGGTTTTGCGGAACAACAGGTTCCCGCTCTCATCGGCCTTCCAGCCCTTGATGATGCTGAGGTCGGCGCGGATGCCGCGCTCGAGGATATATTCCTCGCCGTCGAACTCTTTGACCTCCTTGCCGTCGGCAACGACAGTTCCGACACCAGTCTTGGTATAGAAGCCGGGGATCCCCGCTCCGCCCGCGCGAAGGCGCTCGGCCAGCGTGCCTTGTGGGCAGAATTCGATTTCCAGCTCGTGCGCCAGATATTGCCGCTCGAACTCCTTGTTCTCGCCGACGTAGGAGGAGATCATCTTCTTGATCTGCCGGGTGCGGAGGAGCTTGCCGAGACCCTCATTGTCGATGCCCGCATTGTTCGAAGCGATGGTGAGATCCTTCACTCCGCTTGCCACAAGGGCATCGATCAAACGCTCGGGAATTCCGCACAGTCCGAAGCCGCCGGCGGCGATCGTCATTCCGTCGAACAGCAGCCCATCGAGCGCGCTCTCGGCATTGGGATAGATTTTCTGCACTTCGCCCCTCCTGAGGCTCGGCTATGATAAGTTGAACCGACTTTCAACTTTGTCGCTTCGGCTGGCGCGAAGTTCGGCTGCGCCATAGGAGCGCGTGCGAAAGGGGGTCAAGCCAAGCTTGGTTATTTGGCGCCCGTCGAAGGCCTGTATGTGAAGTCGAACGACGGGCTCCAGTTCTTGCCGTCGTCGGTCGATTGCTCGCCGAACTGGCGCACCGAACCGTCCCCATTCTTGCTGTAGGTCATTCGCACCAGGGGCCCGCCCCATTTGCCCGTGATCACCATCGCCTTGCCGTTCCAGCCACCGGTAAAGAATGCGCGCGAGCCGCTGGAATCGATCCAGAACTGCTCCCAATGCTTTTCAGCCGGCACGTAAATGCTCAACGAACCGCCGCCCGCCTTGCCGAGCGGCATCCAGTTCTCGCGTATGCCGCAGCCATAGACCGGTTCGACCAGGCTATGGGCCACCATCGCGCCCTTCGGATCGTAGACGTCCCATCGGCCGGCCCAGAAGTCGAGCCGATGAAATTCGGGGTCGGCGCAAGGCGCCGCGGAAGCCGCTGGCGCCGCTGTCTGTTGCGCCGCCGTTGACGTCGATGAAATAGCCAACAGGCTGAGTGCCGCGACGAGTTTCCGCATTCTCCCACCCCCGTCATTGCGAGCGTAGCGAAGCAATCCAGATGGCGCCTGGATTGCCGCGTCGCTGCGCTCCTCGCAATGACGTATCGACGAAACGGCGAACGGCAGCCTCAGCTTTTCAACTTCGCGAGCACTCCCTGCAGCTGCATCGCATTGCTCATGTCGCCTTCGACCTTGAGCTTGCCCATCATGAATGCCGTCATGCCGTCGAGCTGGCCCGCAGCCATTTGCTGCCAATCGTCCCAGCCGATCTTGATCGTCGTTTCCGCGGCTCCGTCGTCTTCGCTGACCTGCTGGGCGGCGCCGTCGAGCATGATCGCGCCTTCGCTGCCGCCAAAGTCGATCTTCACGCGCTTGCCGGGGATCCAGGCCTGGCCCTGCTGCATCCGCTCGACGAGTTCCTGCTTGGTCATCGCTTGCTTTCTCCTTTGTCAGTAGCGGTAGCCTGCCGTTGCTACCGCTTCAAGGCGCGCCTATCTGCGCTCGCATGGGATACGAAACCTCGCTCCAGCTCTTCATCGATGGCGTTTGGAAATCAGGCGAAGGCCGAGATTGCCACACCGTGGTCAACCCGGTCGACGCAAGCCCGATCGCCGAAGTCCCCTACGCAACCAAGGCCGATCTCGACGAGGCGCTTGCCGCGTCCGAACGTGCGTGGCCCGAGTGGCGCTCGACCGACGTCGAGAAGCGCGGCGCGATCCTCCACAAGGCGGCGGCGCTGCTGCGAGAACGAGCGGACCAGATCGGCGCGACCCTGACCCAGGAGCAGGGCAAGATCCTGGCCGAGGCAAAGGCGGAGGTCCTTGGGTCGGCGCAGCTTTTCGATTGGTATGCCGAGGAAGCGAAGCGCGATTACGGCCGAACGCTCGTTCGCCCGGCCGGGCAGCTCAGCCGGGTTATCCGTCAGCCGGTCGGCCCGACCGCGACCTTCACGCCATGGAACTTCCCGATCTATTTGCTCGCGAAGAAGGTGAGCGCCGCTCTTGCAGCGGGCTGCACGGTCATCTCGCGCCCCCCGCACGAGACTCCGGGCTGCACCACCGAGCTGTTCCGCGCGCTCGCCGACGCGGGCATCCCCGCGGGCGTCGCCCAGCTTGTCCATGGCGACGCAAACCTCATCAGCGAAACGCTGATCGCCAGCCGCGTCATCCGCAAGGTCAGCTTCACCGGCTCGACCGGCGTCGGCAAACATCTGATGCGGCTCTGCGCCGACAGCATGACGCGTGTCACGATGGAGTTGGGCGGCCACGCGCCCGTGCTGATCTTCGACGACTGCGACCTTGAGAAGACCCTCGACATGGTCGTCCCGCAGAAGTTCAGGAATGCCGGACAGGTTTGCGTCTCGCCGACCCGATTCTATGTCCAGCGCGGCATATACGACGCATTCGTGAAAGGCTTCGCGGAGCGAACTCAGAAGGTGAAGGTCGGCAACGGCCTGGAGGAAGGCGTGAAGATGGGCCCTCTGGCCAACAGCCGCCGGCCCGATGCGATCGAGACCCTCGTGCAGGACGCCAAGGCCAAGGGCGCGCGCGTCCTTGCCGGCGGCGAGCGCGGCGACGGCGGGTTCTTCTTCCAGCCTACCCTTCTCGCCGACGTTCCCAACGAGGCGAACATCATGAATGACGAGCCGTTCGGCCCGGTCGCCGTTTCGCGCCCCTTCGACACGTTTGAAGAAGTGATCGAGCAGGCCAACCGCCTGCCCTACGGCCTCGCTGCCTTCGCCTTCACCGAAAATGGCCGCCGCGCGAACCTGATCGGCGACCTCGTTGAAAGCGGCATGGTCGGGATCAACACCTTCGCGATCAGCGTCGCCGACGCTCCGTTCGGCGGTGTGAAGGATTCAGGCTTTGGCTCCGAGGGCGGCAAGGAAGGCCTTGAGAGCTACCAGGTCGTGAAGGCGATCCACCAGGCCTGATACTCCTTCGCACGTCAGCGGGATTCCCGCTTTCGCGGGAATGACGGGCTGAGTAAGACCCGCAACAATGCCACCTTCCCCCACACTCCGCTCCGGCGGCCGCATCCTCGTCGACCAGCTCAAGATCCAGGGCTGCGATCGCATCTTCACCGTTCCGGGCGAGAGCTTCCTCGCCGTCCTCGACGCGCTTCACGACACGCCTGAGATCGACACAATCGTCTGCCGCCAGGAAGGCGGTGTGGCCTATATGGCGGACGCCGACGGCAAGATGACGGGTCACCCGGGTGTGGCCTTCGTCACGCGTGGTCCGGGCGCAACCAATGCGAGCGCTGGCGTGCACGTCGCCTTCCAGGATTCCACGCCGATGATCCTGTTCATCGGCGACGTCGCGCGCGGCGACCGCGACCGCGAGGGCTTTCAGGAGATCGACTTTCCAGCCTTCTTCTCACCAATCGCCAAATGGGCCGCGCGGATCGAGGATGCCCGGCGCATCCCCGAATATATCGCCCGCGCGTACCGGGTTGCGACGGCCGGCCGACCCGGTCCGGTCGTGCTCGCGCTTCCCGAGGACATGCTGCGCGACGAGGTCGACGTGCCCGACCGTCCCTGCGTCCCGCCCCTCGCCGAGGAGCCCGATCCAGGGGCCATCCAGGCCATGTTCGAGCTTCTGAAGGAAGCCGCCTCCCCCGTCGCGATTGTCGGCGGAGCCGACTGGAGCCCGCGCGCATCGCATCATTTCGCAAACTTCGCCTTCCGCTACGGGATCCCCGTCGCGGCCGCATTCCGGCGCCAGGACGCCATCTGCAATACCTGCCAGGTCTATGCCGGTCAGCTCGGCTATGGACCGAACCCCAAGCTGCAGCAGCGCATTCGCGAAGCAGACCTGATCCTCGCCATCGGTCCGCGTCTCGGCGAAGCGACCACGGACGGCTACACCCTCATCACACCGGATCATCCGGGCCAGACGCTCGTCCACGTTCACCCGGATCCCAACGAGATCGGTCGGGTCTATCACGCTGACCTGCCGATCTGCGCCGATATGGGCGAGTTTGCCGAGATGCTCGACGAATGGATCGATCCCGATCTCGTGCGCTTTTCTTGCGGCGACGACGCGCACCGGGACTGGCTCGAGTGGTCGGAGCCTAAACCGCGTGACGGCGTGAAGCTCGATCTCGGGCCTTGCGTCGCCGCGATGCGCGAGCGGCTCCCTGACAATACGATCATTTGCAATGGCGCCGGCAATTTTTCGGGCTGGTGGCACCGCTATTGGCGCTACGGCCCAATGCCGACCCAATTGGCGCCGACCAGTGGTACCATGGGTTATGGCCTCCCCGCCTCGGTCGCTGCTGCGATTCGCTTCAAGGATCGGCCGGTAGTCTGCGTCGCCGGCGATGGAGACTTCCTGATGAACGGTCAGGAGCTGGCCACCGCGGCGCAATATGGGGCTGACCTGCTGGTCATCGTCGCCGACAATGCGAGCTACGGCACGATCCGGATGCACCAGGAGCGTGAGTATCCGAAACGCATCTCGGCGACGGAGCTCCGGAACCCCGACTTTGCGGCACTGGCCCGCGCATTCGGCGGCTGGGCGACGACCGTCGAAACAACGGAAGGGTTTGCCCCGGCACTCGACGAGGCCCTGAAGCTCAAGGGCATTCGCCTGATCCACTGCAAGACCGACGTCGAGCAGATCAGCAACGCGACGACCATCACCAAGCTTCGCGAGAAGGCCAAGGCCTAGAGCGCTTGCCGCTTTCGTATTCTCTGACTAAAGTCAGAGAATGGCCGACGCCTGGATCGAGCGAGTCCGCAGCTTCAACCGTATTGTCACCCAGACGATCGGGGCGTTGCAGCAGGATTATCTCGGGCGGCAGCGCCCCCTCGGCGAGTCCCGCCTGTTGTTCGAAATTGGAGAAGATGGCGCAACAGCATCCGAGCTTCGCGCGCGACTGGGGCTCGACTCCGGATATCTCAGCCGGCTCCTTCGATCCCTGGAGCAGCAACAGCTTGTCGTGACGGGCCCAGACGCCTGCGACAAGCGCGTCCGCCGTGCCGAGCTGACGACCTCCGGATTGAGAGAGCTGCGTACCCTGAACCGGGATTCGGACCGATTGGCCAATGATATCCTTGAACCGCTTAACGGAGCGCAGCGGGCAAGGCTCACGACGGCCATGGCCGAGGTGGAGCGCCTGCTGACGGCCTCCGCGGTCCAGGTCGAACAAGTCGCGCCTACAAGCCGCGACGCGGAATTTTGCCTTGACCAATATTTCGCCGAGCTCGCCATACGTTTCGACGTGGGCTTCGATCCTGCGCTCAGCCTCTCGCCCACCCACGAGGAGTTCGCTCCGCCGAGCGGCACATTCCTGGTGATGCGGCTTCACGGCCGCCCGGTCGGATGCGGCGGTTTCAAGCGAGAGTCTGAAGGCGCCGCCTACATCAAGCGCATGTGGGTTTCGAATGATGCGCGCGGGCTCGGCCTTGGACGGCGGCTGCTGCAGGAACTTGAGCGGCGCGCGCGCTCGCTAGGCTACCGCAAGCTGAGGCTCGAAACCCAGAAATCCCTGACAGAAGCACAGCAACTCTATCGCTCGTCCGGATTTCGAGAAGTGTCGCCGTTCAACGACGAGGCTTACGCCCATCACTGGTTCGAAAAGGCGCTTTGACGCTGCGATCGCCGATGAGCTCACCGATCGGCGTGCCAGGCGCAGCCACGGCGGCCAGCTGGTGAGGCCGGAGCGCGGGCGACAGGTCATCGTCATCTTCAAAGTCGCCAGAAGGCAAAAGCGCTGCTCCGATAGTCGCCCCGAACAACGCGCCTAAAGCGTGGATTCTTCCCTAAACGAACATCCGAAGTGAACCCTTCGCATCGGACGCCTACCAGCCTTCTTCCCCAATAAGGGGAACGAAGCGAACTCCGCCGAGATCGGTCTCCTGAAGTGATCCATCCCTGCGCTTCGTTACCTTGACCAGCTTCTGCACCCAGCCGGGCTCGCCCAAGGGCATGACGATGGTTCCGCCGGGCACGACCTGCTCGATCAGTGCCTTTGGAACATGCGAGCCGCTCGCCGCAGCGAGGATGGCGTCGAATGGCGCGTGATCGCGACAGCCTTTCGTCCCGTCGCCCTCGACGATTTCGACCTTGTCGAAGCCGAGGCGCCGAAGTCGCTCGCGAGCGGCCACGACCAACTCGTGCTGCCGCTCGATGCCGACCACCTTGCCCGCAATCCGGCTGATCACCGCCGCCGCGTAGCCAGACCCGGCGCCGATCTCGAGGACCTTGTCTCCGGCTTTGATGCCCGCGGCCTGAATCATCAGGGCGACGATATAGGGCTGCGAAATCGTCTGGTTCGCCTCGATCGGAAGCGGATGGTCGCCATAAGCGAGATGCGCATATTCGTCGCTGATGAAGGCTTCGCGCGGAACTGCGCGGAACGCATCGAGGATTTCGGGCTCGGTAATGCCGCGGCGCCGCAACTGCCGCTCGATCATCGCCTCGCGGTCGACTGCGAAGTCGGTCAGGCTCGTGGACATGGTCCAGCTCCGAAGCCTCAAGAGAACCCGCCATATTGGGTCCACGTTTCCTCCGCGATAACGAGACGGCGGCACGACTCACATAAGGATCGTTCCTTACCGTGCTCGGGAGGCCGATGAGATGAAAGACATGGAGATCAGGTTCACCGGCTCGGTCCCGGCAAGTTACGACCGGCTGATGGTCCCGCTGATCTTCCAGCCCTACGCCGATGAGCTCGCCCGTCGCGCGACGGCGCTTCGGCCGAAGCGCATTCTTGAGACTGCGGCCGGAACGGGCGTCGTCACTCAGGCGCTCCACGAAGCGCTGCCCGATGCCGAGATCGTCGCCACGGACCTCAACCAGCCGATGCTCGACGTCGCCCGGGACCGGATCAGTGTCTCAAACGTCCGCTTCCAACAAGCCGACGCGCAGGAACTGCCGTTTGACGACTGCAGCTTCGACCTGGTCGTCTGCCAGTTCGGTTCGATGTTCTTCCCGGACAAGGTGCTGGGCCATTCCGAGGCTCGGCGCGTGCTTCGCGAAGGCGGCAATTACCTCCTCGCCATCTGGGACTCGATCGAACGGAACGAGGCCAGTGCCGTTGCGCAGCGGGTGCTCATCGACCTGTTTCCGGAGGATCCGCCGTTATTCCTGTGCGAGGGGCCCTTCGGTTATTCGGACCCGAAGAGGATCGACGGCGACCTGCGTGATGCGGGCTTTGCGAATGTCGAGATCGATACGGTCCAGCTTCGCAGCCGAAGTCCAACAGCCCGCGAAGCAGCTTCCGCGCTTTGTTACGGCACGCCGATGTCCGTCGAGCTCGAAGAGCGCGAACCCGGCAGCCTCGACCGTGCGTTCGAACAAGTCGAGCGATCGCTCCTCGCGTTCGAGGGACCAACCGGATTTGACGCGCTTCTGTCGGCGCACATCGTGACCGCGACTAGATAAGGCCAGCCAGCGGACAAGTCTTGATTAGATCAGTCCGGCAAGCGGACTGCTGGGATCGGCATAGCGGCGCTTCTGCATCCGTCCGGCCAGGTAAGCGAGCCGCCCCGCCTCTACCGCCGCCTTCATCGCCCGCGCCATCAGAACCGGATCCTGGGCTTCGGCGATCGCCGTGTTCATCAGCACGCCGTCGCATCCGAGTTCCATCGCCTCAGCTGCGTCGCTGGCCGTTCCCACGCCCGCATCGACCAGCACCGGGACATTCGCGCCCTCGACGATCAATCGGATCGTCACCCTGTTCTGGATCCCAAGGCCCGACCCAATCGGCGCACCCAGCGGCATGATCGCGACGGCGCCTGCTTCTTCCAGCTGCTTGGCGGCGATCGGATCGTCGACGCAATAGACCATTGGCTCGAAGCCTTCCTTCACGAGGACTTCGGTCGCTCGCAGCGTTTCGCGCATGTCGGGGTAGAGCGTCTTCGCTTCACCCAGCACTTCGAGCTTCACAAGGTTCCAGCCGCCGGCCTCGCGCGCCAGCCGCAAAGTGCGGATCGCTTCCTCGGCCGTGAAGCAGCCTGCCGTGTTCGGCAGATACGTGATTTTCGCAGGGTCGATGAAATCCGTCAGGCGGGGCTGGCTGGGATCGGAGATGTTCACGCGCCGAACCGCGACGGTGACGATCTCGGCCCCCGAGGCTTCGACCGCCGCCGCATTCTCCTCGAGGCTTTTGTACTTGCCGGTGCCAACGATCAGCCGCGAGCAGAAAGTGCGTCCTGCGACGGTCCAGCTGTCGGCCTTGATATCCTGCTGCGCCGTCACTCACCCACCTCCAACGAAATGCACGATCTCATAATCGTCCCCGTCCTCGACGCAGACCTCCCGGAGGCTGGAGCGCGGTACGATCTCCAGATTCCGTTCGACCGCGACACGTGATGGGTCGAGCCCGAGGCCATTCACCATCTCGGCTATGCTGATCCCACCGGGAACGCGTCGGTGCTCGCCGTTGACGCGAATCCCAAGGCTGTCATCGAGGCTCATCGCGGCCTGCCAATAAGAGCCGCGCTAACCCGTTGCAAACGCTTCGAACGACTGTTCAGGGTGGACGTACAGCGCGCCGCGTGACAGAGCGCACCGCCAAAGGGACAGGGATTAGTATGGCTCAACCGAAAGACCCCGCCGGCAGCGGCGACAAGGGCGGAATGCGGATAGACACGAAGCTGGTGCGCGAACTCGCAGCGCTTCTCTCCGACAATGAACTGACCGAGATAGAAGTTGCGGACGGCGATCGCAGGATCAAGGTGAAGCGCGAGGCTCCGGGCGTGATCGGCGCCGCGCCCGCCGCGTTCATGGCATCTGCGCTAAGCGCGCCGCCAATGCAGGCGAAAGAGGATCTGGGCACCGAAGCACCCGCAGAGGACCTCGGCGGAACCGCGGTCAAGTCGCCGATGGTCGGCACCGCCTATCTGTCGCCAGAACCCGGTGCCAATGCCTTCATCGCCGTCGGCAAGCCGGTGAAGGCGGGCGACACGCTTCTCATCGTCGAAGCCATGAAGGTAATGAACCCGATCACGGCTCCTGCGGCCGGGACGATCAAGAAGATCATGATAAGCGATGGCCAGCCCGTCGAGTTCGACCAGCCGCTGGTGATCATCGGCTGATGAAAATCCAGAAGCTGCTGATCGCCAATCGCGGAGAAATCGCGCTCCGCATCCATCGCGCTTGTCACGAAATGGGCATCAAGACCGTCGCGGTTCACTCGACTGCCGACGCCGATGCCATGCACGTTCGCCTGGCCGACGAGACCGTTTGCATCGGCCCTCCGTCCGCGACGGAATCCTATCTCAACATCCCCAACATCATCTCGGCTGCGGAGATCGTCCACGCCGACGCGATCCACCCCGGTTACGGGTTCCTTTCTGAGAACGCGCAGTTCGCCGAGATCGTCGAAAGCCACAACATCATCTGGGTCGGTCCGAAGCCCGAGCATATCCGGACGATGGGCGACAAAATCGAGGCGAAGCGCACAGCCGCGAAGCTCGGCCTGCCCCTGGTGCCCGGCTCCGACGGCCCGCTTACCAGCATCGCGCAGGCAAAGAAGCTGGCCGAGGACATCGGCTATCCTGTCCTGATCAAGGCGGCCTCGGGCGGGGGCGGCCGCGGAATGAAGGTCGTTCCGTCAGAGGACCAGCTCGAAAGCCTGATGAGCCAGGCGGCATCCGAAGCGCGCTCGGCCTTCGGCGACGACACCGTCTACATGGAAAAATACCTGGCCGATCCGCGCCATATCGAGTTCCAGGTGTTCGGCGACGGCAACGGCAAGGCGATCCATCTCGGCGAGCGCGACTGCTCGCTCCAGCGACGGCACCAGAAGGTCCTCGAGGAAGCGCCTTCACCGGTCCTCACTCCCGAACAGCGCTTCGGCATGGGGACATTGGTCGCCAACGCCATGGCCGAGATGGGCTATCGGGGCGCCGGCACGATCGAGTTCCTGTACGAGGACGGTGAGTTCTACTTCATCGAAATGAACACCCGGCTGCAGGTCGAGCATCCGGTCACGGAGATGATCAGCGACATCGACCTGGTACGCGAGCAGATCCGCGTCGCGTCAGGCGAAGGCCTCTCCTGCACGCAGGCTGAGGTGCAGCTTCACGGTCATGCGATCGAGTGCCGGATCAACGCCGAGGACCCCGAGACCTTTGCGCCATCGCCGGGCCTTGTGACGAATTACGTCGCGCCAGGCGGAATGCACGTCCGCGTCGATAGCGGCCTCTACACCGGCTACAGGGTGCCGCCTTATTACGACAGCATGATCGGCAAGCTGATCGTCTACGGCATGACCCGCGACGACTGCATCATGCGCCTCCGCCGAGCGCTCGAGGAATTTGTCGTCGAGGGGATGAAGACGACCATCCCGCTTCACCAGAAGCTCGTGCGCGACCCCGAGTTCCAGTCCGGCGTCTATACCATCAAATGGCTGGAGCAGTGGCTCGCGAGGAACGCCGAAACCGCCGCCTGAGCCTCACTTGCCGTGGCGATGCTTCGTGTCGTGCGCCGAGCCCTTTTTCTTCGCCGAACTCTTCTGTTTCGCCGAGCTCTTCTGATGCGTCGAACTCTTGTGGCTGGACGCCTTCTTGTGATGCGCTGAGCTCTTGCCCTTGGACGCGTGATGCTCGGACTTTGCGAGATCGTCCTTCATCAGATCCCGGCAGCCGCTGCTCTTCATGATCTGCGTGTAGGTCATCTTGTGGCACCGGCTGATCGTCTTCTTTGAAGCCTTCGCCGTCTGCTGGTGCTTTTCCGCCTTCGCGCGATGCGTCCCTGAAGTCTTTTCGTGCTTCTTGCTCGCCTGCTTCTTCGAGGCCGCCGCCTTGTGGGAGCTCGTCGCTTTGTGGCTCGATGTTTTCGACTTGTGGCTCGAGCTCGTCGTGTGATGGCCGCTGACGTCGACCCAGCGACGGCTCGGCCGCGAGCTGGGCATAGGCGGAAACGGCGGCGGCACCGGGGCGACCGAAGGCGGCGTTTGCTCCTGCGTCGATTGGCTGGATGGCGGGCTCTGCTGCGCAGCGGCGCCCGACGAGTAGATTGCGATTGCAAGAATTGCGCAGGCAAGCGCGCCACGTTTCATGAAAGTCTCCCCCACCGGCGCATTTGCGTCCTGCAAAGCGCCTGCAGAAGATAAACCGCACTGCCCGCGCGGGCACCGGAGGATCTGGAATTCAGCCGAACAGATGCACGGTCTGGCGCAACCCCTGACGGCTTGCGCAACGCCTCACCCGAGGCCACACATCGGCACACTCTGGGGAGCCATGAATGAGCCTGATTGCTGACATGAAGTCGCTCGAGCCGTCGCAACGCAACGCGATCTGGGCAAGCTATCTGGGCTGGACGCTCGACGCGTTCGACTTCTTCCTGATGGTCTTTATGCTTTCCGCCATCGCGAAGGAGTTCGGAACGGACGTGAAGGCGGTCGCCGAGGGCGTCTTCCTGACGCTCGCTGCGCGTCCCATCGGCGCCTTCGTCTTTGGCTGGCTCGCCGAGCATTTCGGGCGCCGGCCGGTGCTGATGGCAGACATCATACTCTTCTCATTGTTCGAGTTCGCTTCCGGTTTCGCCCCTACGCTCACCAGTCTCCTCGTGCTTCGCTTCCTGTTCGGGATCGCCATGGGCGGCGAATGGGGCCTCGGCGCAAGCCTGGTGATGGAATCGATCCCGCCAAAGCTTCGCGGCCCCGTCTCGGGGCTCCTGCAGAGCGGTTATCCGTCGGGCTATTTCGTCGCCAGCCTCGTCTACTTCCTGCTGTTCGATCACATCGGCTGGCGAGGCATGTTCATGGTCGGCATCGCGCCCGCCCTGCTCGTGATCGCCATCCGGATGCACGTGAAGGAAAGCCCGGTATTCGAGGCGCGGCGCGGCAAGCCGAAGGTCAATCCCGTCGCCGAGCTGGTCCGTCACTGGAAGATCGCCCTCTACCTCGTCGTGCTGATGACCGCCTTCAACTTCTTCAGCCACGGAACGCAGGACCTCTATCCGACCTTCCTTCAGAAACAGCACCACTTCGACACCCACACCGTCGGAATCCTGACGGCGGTGATGAACGTCGGCGCCATCGTCGGCGGGATCAGCTTCGGCATCTGGTCGGAAAGGCTGGGTCGTCGGCGAACGATCATTCTGGCAAGCCTCCTGGCCTTGCCGATCATCCCGCTCTGGGCCTTTTCGACCACTCCGCTGCTGCTTGGCCTCGGCGCCTTCCTGATCCAGGTCGCGGTGCAGGGCGCCTGGGGCATCGTTCCTGTCCATTTGAACGAGCTTTCGCCGCCGCTCGCCCGAAGCCTGTTCCCCGGTTTCGCCTATCAGCTCGGCAATCTGATCGCGTCGAAGAACGCGCCGATCCAGGCGGGGTTCGCCGAGGCGCGCGGCGATAATTATTCGCTCGCGCTGGCAATCGTCTGCGGGATCACGGCAGTCGTGATCGCGATTTGGACCGCGCTCGGGCCGGAGCGAAAGAACGCCGACTTCATGGCAGAATCGCGGGCGGGCCCGACCTAGGGTAATGAAGCAGGATGAAGACCGGGGGTGCCGCCACCTTTCTGCCGATCGCCGGCTGGCTGCCTCATTACCGGCGTGACTGGCTGACCCCTGACCTTCTGGCGGGCCTTGCGATCTGGGCGATCATGGTCCCGGAAGGCATGGCCTATGCCGGCATTGTCGGCGTGCCGCCCATCATGGGCCTCTACACAATCGTTCCGCCCCTTTTTGTCTACGCACTCTTCGGCACATCGCGGCGGCTCGTTGTCGGGCCGGACACGGCGACTGGCGTAATTTCCGCGCTGACGGTCGGTGCGCTCGTAGCGCATGGTTCGGCTGAATTCGCCACACTAACGAGCACGCTCGCGCTTTTGATTGGCGGCCTCTTTTTGATGTTCGGAATGCTTCGAACCGGCTGGGTCGCAGCGTTCGTCGCAACGCCGGTGATGCGCGGCTTCATCGAAGGGCTCGTCTGCGTCACGATCATCGGCCAGGTCGCATCGTTGCTTGGCCTGCTCGGCGCCCACGGCAACTTCATCGAGAAGCTGCTCTTCATTGGCAGGAATTTCGGCGACGTTTCGATGCCCGCGGCGATCATCGGGCTCTTGAGCCTGGCGGCGATGCTGCTGCTCCGCCGATACGCGCCAAAAGTGCCGGCGGCCCTTGTCGTTGCAGCGGCCACCACGATTGCCATGGCCCTGCTGGGTCCGATCGCGGGAGTGGAGCTCGTCGGGGTGCTTCCGTCGGGCCTTCCGCATTTTCAGCTGCCGACGCTCGATCCCTCGACGCTCGAAAGGCTGTTGCCCGGAGCACTCTCAATCGTTCTGGTCGGCTATGCAGAGGCATTGGGGGCGGCGAAGGCGGCAACCGCCGGCGAGCGCATCGATCCGAACCAGGAGCTCGTCGCACACGGATTCGCAAATGTTTCGAGCGGAATCTTCGGCGGCTTCCTCGTTGTCGGAAGCTTGTCGAAGACATCGGTCGCGATGAGTGCTGGGGCGCGTACCCAGGTTGCGAATGTCGTCGGCGGCCTGCTGTGCCTCGCGACGCTGATCTTCCTGACACCGTTGTTTCGCACGCTGCCCCATGCTGCGCTCGCAGCCATCGTCATTGCGGCGATGCTGCATCTCTCGAAGCCCGCATATTTGCGAAAGCTCGCGAAGCAGGCGCCAATCGAATTCTGGGTCGCCGTGACGGTGATCGCCGGCGAGCTTGTGCTTGGAGTGCTCCAGGGCATTGCGCTCGGCGTCGTGATCTCGCTCCTGATGCTCATTTATCGGACCAGCCATCCGCTCAGCGCCGTGCTCGGCAAGCTGCCGGACGAGGACGCCTATCGCGACGTTCGACTTCATCCGGAGGCGCAGACGTTTCCCGGTCTGCTGATCTGGAATCCGGGCGGCCCGCTGTTCTTTGCCAATGCCGACCGCGCCGAAGATGACCTGAAGGCGGCGATCGCGCAAAACCCCACGCCGGTGAAGCAGGTGCTGATCGATGCCAGCTCTATTACCTTCATCGACAGCAGCGCACGCGACGTATTCGCAAAACTGATCCCGCAATTGCATAGACGCGGAATTTCAATGTCGTTCGCGCGGCTGCGCGATCCGGTTTTGGTTACGCTCGAGCACGACGGGATTGTCGATGCGATCGGCAGGTCGTCATTCTACGATCGATTGACGGACGGAGCGCGGCCGTTCTTCGATTC
>Ga0207644_10001452_pt1 | contig 15278 bp, 14 predicted proteins | sample KBSS73metaG_FD_184326 | JGI IMG/M metagenome (GOLD analysis project Ga0207644, IMG submission 184326) | Switchgrass rhizosphere microbial communities from Kellogg Biological Station, Michigan, USA - KBS S7-3 metaG (SPAdes) (version 2) | ecosystem: Host-associated > Plants > Roots > Rhizosphere... | reverse complement strand
CCTGGCCCGAATAGGCGCTCGCGGCGATCACGACCGCTACGAACGCGAAACTCGATCCGAGATAGCTCGGGACCCGGCCGCCGACGACCAGAAAGAAGATCAGCGTGCCGACGCCCGAGAAGAGCAGCGCCACATTCGGATCAAACCCCATGATGAGCGGGGCGATGATCGTTCCCCCCGCCATGGCAACGCCGTGCTGGAGGCCGGACACGATCGTTTGCGGCCAGGGCAGGCGCTCTTTCGGCATGATCACGCCGCCGGTCTTCAGCTTCCAATGCGGGAAGTACCTGTCCTCGCCTTTTGCTGGGGCAACAGTCGACACGATCGCCTCCCCGGATTGCGTGGCTGAAAATGCCGTCAATTGTTGCTGCGGTTCGCCGCGCTGGCCGCACTCGTAAGAGACGCCTCTTGACCCCCGTCGATGCGGTCTGTGTCTCTCGGTGCACGTCGTTCAATCGCCGCATCCGTCTGCGGGCTGCGCGCGCCCTCGGTGCCGTCTCCTCGCGGCGACGACTCACAAGCTAGCACACTGCGGAAGAACACCGCGGGCGAAATCGCCCGCTGCTGTCAGCCCTGGGACGTCGCACGCAGAGTGTCCGGGTGATCAACTCGACATGTCGAGTTCGAGCCCGATATTGTTCGCCCGAGCCCGTTCCAGCAAAAGGCTGCCTATCGCCAGATCTTGCAGCGCAATTCCAACCGAATTGAATAAAGTGATTTCATCGGCGCTCGAACGCCCGGGCACTTTGCCGGAGATGACGTCGCCCAGCTCCTGCTGCACATCGTCCTCGCCGATGGCGCCTTCGGCGATCGCCAACAGTACGTCTCCGGACTTCTTCAGCGCAGTAGCGACGCTGTCCACGAACAGCTTGGCGCGCGCAATCCCGATCGAATCGATTTCCCGATGATCGGCGCGCGGCGGAGCGCCCACCGCGTTGATATGCTGGCCGGCCCGAAACCATTCGCCACGAACGAGCGGCTCGCGTGACGGCGTAAGCGTGCACACAAGTTCGGACCGTCGTACAACGTCCTCGGCCGATCCGGCAGCCTCCACTTCGAGACCGGGATGAAGGCTGTTCACGCGTTTGATGAAGCTGTCGACAGTCTGTTGGGTTCGCGACCAAACCAGCGCACGCTCGATCGGCAGCACGGCGGCGATCGCGCCCACGTGTTCGACGGCGAGATTTCCTGCGCCGACCAGTCCGAGCACACGGCTATCCGGTCGGGCGAGATGGCGCGACGCGACGGCGCTCGCGGCAGCAGTGCGCTGGCGCGTCGGGATTCGCCCGTCGATGATCGCCTCGCACGCTCCGGTCTCCTCGGACACCAGCACGATCACCGAGCGCTGCACCGGCAGGCCTCGTGCGGCGTTGCCGGGGATGTCGGACAGGAGCTTTACGACCGAAAGACCCTGCCGCTTGGCGCGCGCCGCCATCGGCAGAACCGCGGAGTCTGACGGGTCGAAACTCAGGGTGCTCGGCGCCGGCTGGATCGCCTGTTGCTTGGTGAGGTCGGCGTGAGCGAGTTCCACCGCATCAATGACTTCGCGGATGGTCAAAAGTCCTTCGACCTGCGTGCGCGTCAAAATGCGAGTCATTGTCGTGGCGCCACTCGAAAGCGGTTTTCACCTTCCCCGGCACGAAATCGCGGCGCGGTCGATATTCGAGGTCAGCAGCATGTGACAGCGCGCGAGGCGGACCCTTCGACAGACGTGAAACGCCCGACGGTAAATCGAGCCGGGCATCAAGCGCTATCCGCCTTGTTGGAAATCACCGGTGCGCCGCTGCTTCCGGCAAGGAAGCGTTCCTCCCACCACGAGAACAGGACATCGCGTAGCGCCGCGCCGTCGTCATCGCCGTAGATCGGCTGACGAACCGCCGCGAGGGCGGCCATCTCATTGGCGCTCAGTTCGACCGCAACATCCTCCACCGTCAGCGGTACGTTCCTGAATTCCGGCTGGTACATCGGGTCGGCACGGAGCTCGCGATCGGCCTTGATATTGCGAACGCGAAAGGACTCCGGGGTGCGCTGGCTGCGCAGGATCGGCGTCGGCGGGGCGGCGGCGCGCTCGGCGTCCGTTGCCGGGCGCACGGACAGCCGCAGCGGCTTGAGTGAGAAATTGCTGGTCCGCATGACGTCGGCGCCGCACACATTGGTAACCGCGAGCACGTCGATCAACGCCAGCAGGTCGACGTAGTCGCCGGCCCGGCTCTCTTGTCGCGTGATCTGGGCGCGGTGCGGACCGCTCACTTCCGTGCACATGAAGAAGTTGAAGCTGTCATGCACGTCGTCGGGAGTGAGGCCGTATTCCCGCTGCGCTTCAGCCTGGATGTCCTGGCAGTTGGTATGAACGTCGAAACCGTAGGCGCTCTCGTAGAGATAAGCGCTGCACCGCGGAAAGAGCACGTCGTTGCGCCCGTAGGTATCCTCGAGGATGAACATCATGGCGCGTTCGCGCGGCGGCCCGGACCAGAGAAACGTCCCCTTGGATGGGTGAAAGCCGTGCACCGTGCGGGTGCGGCCGCAATGCATGAATTCCTTGTAGTCGTTGAGATTGAAGCAGTTGAAGTCGACGCATTGGCCGCCCTCGACCTGCTCGATGCGCAGGATCTGACCAGCGCGCACTTCGACCGCCTTGCCGGTGCCCGGTTGGATCACATGCTCGAAAATGACTTTGTTCGCAGCCATGCGTCAGGTCCGTTGCTTTGGCTGATTGCGGGAGGCGGCATATTCTTTCAACGCCAGCCGCACGAGGCTGGCGCGATCCGGGGCCACGCCGCGGGCGACGGTGCGATCAATGAGCTCGAGCTGCTGCCGATTAAGGCGCAGCGTCACGGTCTTCGCAGTGGGTTGCCGGTTCGTTGGCTCGGCCATAACGATCTTCCCGTTGAGACACCGTATCTTGTACACAAGAATGGATGGGCGGCAATGCTTCGCTGCGGCCCGCCTCGGTCAATTTTGCTGCAGAATGCCCAAACCTTTGGCAATTCCTGCTCAAAAGTTGAGATTGCGCTTCCCAATCTTGTATGCGAGCCTTCGATACCGTGGGCACAAGATGATAGTCCCGCCAATTGCGCTTCTGGGGACTGAGGCGCCGTCGAAGCGGAGTGCGCGGACGTGAAGAGGGCCTCCGAACGTGCGGATGCGGCGTATCAGACGCTGCATCGCGCCATCATCGAGCAGGCGCTCGAGCCAGGTACCAAGCTCCGCGAGGATCAGCTCGGCGCACATTTCGGGATCAGCCGGACGCTTGTCCGCATAGCGCTGGCTCGCCTCGTCGGCGAAGGTCTGGTCGAGCGGCGCCACCGCCGGTCCGCAATCGTGGCGCGGCCGACCCTCAAGGAAGCGCGCGATGCCTTCGGCATGCGCGTTGTGCTCGAGCGGGAAGTGATCCGCCTGGTGGTCGCGGGGTGGCGCCCGGAATTCGGTGCCGAGCTCGAAGGCGGGATCCGCGAAGAAGAAATTGCCGCCCGGGGCAATGATCCGCGTGTCTCGATCCGCCTCGCGGGCGAATTTCACACAGCGCTTGCGCGGCTCACCGACAACGCCTTGCTCGAACGATATCTTGGCGAGGTGGTGTCGCGCTGTTCGGTGATCCTGGCGCTCTATGGACGACCGCATTCCTCGGAATGCGCCGTGAACGAGCACCGTGAAATTTTGGCGGCGTTGCGGCGGAGCGACGAAGCCGCCGCGTCACAATTGATGGAGCGGCATCTCGCGTCGGTCGCAGAGCGAGCACGGCTTTCCGATGAGCCCGCCGCCGAACCGCCGCTGGGGGCGATCCTGTCAAGGTATTCCGCGCCGATCACGGCCCGATCGAGCGCGGTGGAGTTTCGGAAAGTTCAGGGCCGAAAGGGGCGATGACGCAGGACGAACGACAACGCGTGTTCAATCGAGCGCCGCGCCGTGGGTCATCAGTCGCGGCCCAACAGAGAGGAGACTAACATGACGCACTCGCTCATCACTCGGCGCGGTGTGCTCTCGGGTGCGGCAGCCACCGGCGCGCTGGTCGCCGGCGGCTCTTTCAAGGCGCATGCGGCCGACACGGTCGTCGGCTTCGTCTATGTCGGCTCGCGCACCGACTTCGGCTGGAACCAGTCCCATGCCGTCGCCGCTGCCGCCCTCAAGAAGATTCCCGGCATCAAGGTCGTCGAGGAAGAGAACGTTCCGGAGACCGCGGCCGTCGCCAAGACGATGGAATCGCTGATCACGCTCGATGGTGCCTCGCTCATCTTCGGCACGTCGTTCGGTTACTTCGATCCGTTCATGATCGACATGGCCAAGCAATTTCCCAAGGTCCAGTTCCGCCATCCGACCTCGCTCTGGAACAAGGACAAGCACCCGGCAAATCTGGGCGGCTACTTCTGCTACATCGAGCAGGCGCACTACGTGAACGGCATTGCGGCCGGCCTTTCGACCAAGTCGAACAAGCTCGGCTACATCGCCGCCAAGCCGATCGCGCTGGTGCTGCGGACGATCAACGCGTTCGCGCTCGGCGCGCGCAAGGTCAATCCGAAGGCCGAGGTGCATGTCGTCTTCACCGGCGATTGGACACTGCCGGTGCGGGAAGCGGAATCGGTCAACGCGCTCGCCGGCGCCGGCTGCGATGTCATCGCCTGTCACATCGACAGCCCGAAGGTGGTGATCGAGAACGCCGAGGCGCGCGGCGTCAAGACGTGCGGGCACAATACCGATCAGGCGAGCCTCGCGCCGAAGGGATTCATCACCGGGGCGGAGCTGAAATACATCACCATCTACAAGTCCTACTCGGAGAAGATCGTGAAGGGAGAGACGCTGCCCAATCTTTACGAAGGCGGCTTTGACCGCGACATGGTGCAGAACACGGGCTTCGGGGCCGGCGCATCGGAGGCCGCGCGGGCGGCGGCGGTCGCGGCGACGGCCGAGATCAAAGGGGGAGCGCCGATCTTCGTCGGCCCGCTCAAGGACAACAAAGGCAAGACCGTTCTCGAAAAAACGGCCGGGCTCTATGAGCCGAGCCTGTGGGGCATGGACTATCTGATCGAGGGCGTCGTCGGATCGGTCACCTGATCGGGATTGCATCCGTGCCGGTCCATCCGACGGAAGTCTTGAGAACTGACGGTGGCACCGACCGGCACCGCTGCGTCGTCGCCACCGTCATTTGTTCGGGCGGACCGATTCGGTGGTAGCGCCGTCCAAACCCGGCAAGTGGCGCCGGAGTGTCGGCACGTGGCTGCACTATCGCGCCGAGACTTTCATCATTCCGGTCTTGGCGCTTCTCGCCGCGGCCGTATTTTTCTCCATCTTTCTGATCGCCCTCGACAAATCGCCGGGGGAGTTCTTCTTTCTCATTGGGCGCGGTGGGTTCGGGACGCTGTTCTCATGGCAGAACACGCTGGTGCGGGCCGCGCCGCTCATTCTCACGGCGCTTTGCGTCGCCATTCCGGCGCGCATGGGGCTGATCGTCATTGGCGGTGAAGGAGCGCTGGTCATTGCCGGCTTTGCGGCCGCGGCAATCGCCATCCCTCTCGATCAATCGATTCCGCCGATGTTCACTACGCTGGCCATGGGGCTGACCGCCGTCATCGTCGGAGCGTGCTGGATCGGCCTGGTCGGCTGGATGCGGCACGCTCGCGGCGTCAACGAGACGATCTCGAGCCTGCTGCTGACCTATATCGCGATCGCCATCGTCAACTTCTTCATCTCGGGTGTTCTCCGCAATCCGGCCGACCCGAACCGGCCCTCGACAAAACCCATCAATCCCGATGCGATGGTGGGCGTCATTCCCGGCCTCCATGTTCACTGGGGGCTGGCAGCGGGCGTGGTCCTCGCAGTGCTTCTGTATCTGCTGATGGACCGCACCACATTCGGTTTTGCCGCCCGGATCGCTGGCGGGAATCCCCGCGTTGCCGAAGCTCAGGGGCTCTCAGTCGGCAAGCTGATCGTGACGGGCTGCTTTATTGGCGGCGCTTGCGCCGGTCTCGCCGGCTTCTTCGAAGTCGCGGCGGTGCATGGGCGCGCCAATTCCGCACTTCATGCGAACTACGGGTTCACAGGTATCCTGGTCTCGTTCCTGGCTCGGCATAATCCGTTGGCGATCATTCCCGTAGCCTGTCTGTTTGGTGGCATTGGTGCGGCGGGCGGCCTCATCCAACGACGGATGGACCTTCCTGACGCGACCGTCCTGCTGCTGCAAGGGGTCGTGTTCGTCACGTTGCTGGCGAGCGAAACGCTCTATGGCAGGCTGCCGTTCTTCCGGCCAACCCAGGAGAGCCGCACATGAGCGATCTCTGGGACGCCATCGCCCTCGTGCTCATCGCTCTGGTCGGTGGCGTCGTGCGGGTGTCGACCCCGTTTCTGTTCGTCTCGCTCGGAGAATGCCTCACGGAAAAGTCCGGTCGCATAAATTTGGGCCTCGAAGGCACGCTGGTTCTCGGGGCGATGAGCGGATACGCCACCTCCTATCTCACCGGCTCGCCGTGGCTGGGGATTGCGGCCGCTGCGCTCACCGGAATGGTGTTCGGTGGGTTTCATGCCGTCCTGTGCCAACTGCCGCGCGTCAACGATATCGCCGTCGGCATTGCGCTTATCCAGCTGGGCACCGGGGCCGCGTTCTTCTTCGGCAAGCCGTTCATCCAGCCGACCGCACCGCACATGCCATTGATGGCGCTCGGTTGGTGGAGCTCCGATCCGCAGCTGCAGAATGCCCTGATGATCAACCCGCTTTTCCCGGTGGGGATCGCGTTGGCGCTCTTCCTGCGCTGGGCGTTTCGCAACACTTATTGGGGTCTGATCGTGCGCACGACCGGCGACAGCGAGCCGGCAGCGCGCGACCTTGGGGTGTCGATCAACGGCGTGCGGCTTGCGGCGACCAGCATCGGAGGTCTGCTCGCGGGGATCGGTGGCGCCTTCCTGTCGCTGTCCTATCCGGGGAGCTGGAACGAGGGGCTATCGTCCGGACAAGGCCTGATGGCGGTCGCCTTGGTCATTTTTGCCCGCTGGGATCCGGTGCGTTGCTTCTACGCCGCAGTCCTGTTTGGCGCAGCCGGAGCGATCGGGCCGGCGCTGCAGTCGGTGGGCGTGACTCAGGGCTACTATTTCTTCAACGCCGCGCCTTACATCCTGACGCTACTGCTGATGGTCGCTTCCGGCCGCTCGAAGCGTGCGGCGCGCGACATACCGCGTGAACTGGCGATCACGCGATGACCATGCCGACCGACCAGACTGGTCCCGCCCGGGCGATCGGTCTCGACGTCTCCGGCGTTTCGAAAGCGTTCGGTTCGTTCGTCGCTTTGAAGGACGTCGATCTGAAGGTGCCGGCTGCGTCCTTTCACGCCATCCTCGGCGAGAACGGAGCCGGAAAAACCACGCTGGTGAGGTGCATCACCGGGTACTATCACCCGGATCACGGACAGATTGCGGTCGACGGTCGCGCCGTCACCATCGCGAGCTCGCGCGACGCGCACCGCTTTGGCATCGGCATGGTGCATCAGAGTTTCACCTTGGTGCCGTCCCTGACCGGAGCGGAAAATCTCGTCATCGCGCGAGCGGAGCGGCCCGCAGTGTTTCGCTGGGATTCCGAGCGCAAGCGGATGAAAGAGTTTCTTGCGCGAATGCCCTTTCGTGCGCCGCTCGACGTCCCGGTATGGACGCTATCGGCCGGCGAAAAGCAGAAGCTGCAAATCCTCAAGCAGCTTTACCTGAACCAGCGGTTTTTGATTTTGGACGAGCCAACCTCCGTCCTGACCCCCGACGAGGCGGAGGAGTTGCTGGGCCGACTGCGCGACATGACCCGCGCAGGCGAGCTCACGGTGTGCCTGATCACCCACAAATTGCGCGAAGTGCGCGCTTTCGCCGACGAAGTGACAGTGTTGCGGCGGGGCGAAGTCGCGGGGGTCGGGCGCACGGCCGATCTGACCAATGCGGACATTGCCAAGTTGATGGTCGGGGATACTCCGCTCCCGTCGCGTTGGACAGGCCGCAAGCCCGCACAGCCGGCTCCTCACCCCGCCTTCGAAATCCGCGGGCTGGCTGCGAATCGAGATGACGGAACGGCGGCTTTCCGCGACATCGACCTTGCCATCCAGCCCGGCGAGATCGTCGGCATTGCCGGGGTCTCCGGCAATGGGCAGAGCACTCTTCTGGAAGCGTTGTGCGGTCAGCGCGCGCTCGTCTCCGGCGAGGTTTTGGCGCACGGCGAACGGGTGCTGCCGACGAGGGCCGCGTTTGCGAAGCACCGCATGTTCAGCCTGCCGGAGGAGCCGCTGAAGAATGCTGCCGTGGGCACCATGACGGTCGCGGAGAATCTGGCGTTGCGAACATTCGATCGTCCGCCGCTGGCCAAAGGCGGCTGGCTCTCATCGGCGGCGATGCGGCGGCAGGCAAACGTTCTGATCGACCGCTACCGCATCAAGACGCCGTCACCTTCGGCGCCGATCAATACCCTTTCGGGCGGCAACATCCAGCGAACGGTACTAGCCCGAGAGCTTTCCGGCGATGTGGGAATTTTGATCGTCGCCAATCCCTGCGCGGCGCTCGACTTCACGTCGACGGAAGCGATCCACGCAGAAATCATGGACCAGCGCAACCGCGGGGTGGCGGTGCTTCTCGTTTCGGAGGACCTCGACGAGATCCTGGAGCTTGCGGATCGCGTCGTCGTCATGTCGGGGGGACGCATCACCTACGCCGCACCCATCGCGGACACGGATCGCGCGACCATCGGGCACTATATGGCCGGCGAGAAGACGGCGGAGGCTGGTGTCTGACGAAAGTGGAAACGCCCGCTTGGCGAGGCGGAAATTTCGCGGGCGCGCAAGTTTCAAGACGCTTATTCTCTATCGGGCGGCCAATTTGCAAGATTCCACCGCCCGGCGCAGGCGTTGTTGCGGTACTATGACCCTTGCCGGATATTTGGCGAGGAGTCGCATAGTGCCCACCTCACATGCAGAGGCGTTTAGCTGTCCGAACTGCAACTCACATTATAAGTTGGTTCGCGCCGAGGCTGATCCGAAATCGTCCGAAGGCCAGGTTGCCTGCCGCCGATGCGGCGCGCCCCTCAACGGCCGCGAGGGTCACTTGGTTCTCAAGTATTTCTTCGTGGATCATCCGCGGCGGCAAGCGAGAGTTCGCGAGCTAGGGAGGTCTGCGCAAATCGCAGAATAGTTGGTCAAGCACCAGCTTGCCTGAAACATTCGATCTTATTTGCTTTCGAGATCGGCGAATGGACCGGCGGCGTAGACGATCCTGCCGCCGACCATGGTGAGCAGCGACTGCAGACGCGCAATTTCCGCGACTGGCATGGTCAGATAATCCTGATCAAGCACCGCGAGGTCGGCAAGCTTGCCGGGCTCGAGCGAACCGCGGCGCGCCTCGTCCTTCGCGAACCAGGCGCTGCCGAGCGTGTAAAGGCGCAGTGCCTGCAGGCGGCTCGGCGTCTCCTCCGCGCTTCGGAGCGGCGTTCCGCCGACGGTCTTGCCGTCGAGCATCCAGCGCAGCGCGACAAACGGATTGTAGCTCATGACGCGATGCGCGTCGGTGCCGGCGCCCATGATCACGCCCATCCGCAAGCCGGTCGCCAAAGGCGGGGCGCGGCGCGCTGCCTCGAGGCCGGCGGCTGCGGCGTAACGGTCGCCGGAGAAATACATCGCGTCCTGGAACGCCCAGCCCACGCCGAGATTCTTCATCCGGGTCAGACTTGCGACCGACGCGTCGTCGAGGTGGTCCACGATCCAGCGCAGCGGCGCGATCCTGAACTCCCGGTCGACGCGCTCGAAAATGTCGAGGAGTTCGCCGACCGAGGAATCATGCGGCCAGTGCACGCGCAGCAGCATTCCACGCTCCGCCGCCCAGCGGGCCACCTCATAGAATTGCTCCTTCTGCGCCTCGGTCGGGTGGTCATTGTTGTAGAGACCCCAGGTCACGATCTCGCCGATGCCGGTGAAGCGCAGCATGTCGTCGCCGAAGCCCGGGGGCAGAAGCTGGGTGAGGTCCGCAAAAGTCTTAAGCTCGTCATGCCCTGGCGCCAGCGCCGAAAGGCTGTAGGCGACGCGCAGGCTGAGGTCGCGCGCGCGCCAGACGTGGAACAGCGCCCGGTAGCTTTCCGGCGTGACGCCGACGCCGCCCGGATCGACGATTCCGGTCACGGCAAGCCGGTTGAGCTCGCGAAAGAATTTCCTGGTGCCGGTGATCTGCTCGGCGTCGGTCGGCGCCGGCAGCTTTGCAAACAGGGCGCCGAACTCGCGGATGCTGCCGGTGATCGCGCCGGTCGGGTTGCCGTTCGCGTCGCGTTCAAGCTTTGCGCCCGCCGGCAGATCGCTGTCCTGCGCTATCTTGAGCGCCTGCAAGGCGAGCGGCGACAGCATCGCCCAGCGATAGAACAGCTGGACGTAGACCGGATGATCCGGCGCGGCCGCCGCGAGCTCGGCCTGCGTAGGCCGCCGCCTCTCGGCAAACTGCTCTTCCGTCCATCCTCCGGCGACGACGATCCACGCTCCGGGCTTGGCCTGCCGCGCCGCGCCGCGAATGCGTTCGAGCGCCTCGTCGAGGCTTCCCGCATCGATCCAGCTCACCTCGGTTGCGAAGCTTTGCGCCGCGCGGATGGCATGGATGTGTGAATCGATGAGACCGGGAATGACTGTGCGCCCGCCGAGATCGACGATCCGCGACTGCGCGCCCGCCAATGCGCGGACCTCGTCGTTGCTGCCGACGGCGAGAATTTTTCCGTCGGCGATCGCGATCGCCTGGCGCACCGCATCCTGAGCATCCACGGTGACGATCTTGCCGTTGGTGAGGATCATGTCGGCCTCGGCGAGGGCTTGCGGAGCTGCAAACAGCCCCAAGGCGGTGGCCAACAACCCAGCGAGGGGCCAGCGCGCACCGCGGCAATTCATCAGAACATGCCGTTGTCGTTGGCAGAGTGCTCGGGAACGTCCTGGATCACATCCCAATGCTCGGCGATCAGGCCGTCCTTCATGCGATAAAAGTCGGCGATGGCACGGCCCGGCTTCGCGGGGTCGGCGATGGAATGCGAATGGATGATGACGAAGTCGTCGACCGCGAAGATGTGCTTTATGTCTACGTGCATGTTGGGCGCGCGCGTGCGCAGGATTTCGGTCAACTTCCTGATGCCCTCGGGGCCGTCGGGTAGCGTGGGATTGTGCTGCCTGTAGTTCGGCGCGAGGAACTTGGCGGCCGCATCGAAATCCTTGTCGTTGAGCGCAGCTTGATAGAAGCCGAGCACGGCGTGTTTGTTCGCCTCGATCTGGGCGGGGGTCTCGGCCAGCACCGGGGCGGCGGCGATCGCCAACGCAAGACCTGCAATGACAGACAACCGGGTCATGGACGCTCCCTTCCTGGGCTTTGGCACGATCTTCACGCCTCCTGCTTACGAGGGCCGCCCACCTCGCGCAATAAGGGTGGACAACGGAGGCTGAACCAGAACCGTCATGCGAGGAGAACCGTCGTTGCGCGGAGCCCGAAGGGCGACGAGGCAATCCACGATTTGGCCAGCGATATGGATTGCATCGCTTCGCTCGGTATGACGAGTCATGATCTGACTTAAAGTCGTCACGCTCCAGAGGTCAGAACGAGCTGTTCGGCTCTTTGAGAAACTCGGTCTCCTCGAACGTCGAGTTTCGTCCGAGTATGCCGTTGCGATGCGGAAAGCGACCAAATCGGTCGACGATCGCCCTGTGTGCTTCCGCCCATTTTTGCAATTCCGGATCGCCGAGGCTTGCCACCAGTGCGACCGCGCGGGCTTGCGAGTGCCGATCCTCTGCATGCCCGAACGGCAGATACAGAAAACTCCGCTCGTCCTTGCTCAGGCCGGCGTCAAATCCTTGGGCGATGGCGGCCTCCGCCACCGCGAGTGCCAGCGGATCGGCGGCGAATGCGCGCGGCGTGTCGCGGAACATATTGCGCGACATCTGGTCAAGCACGATCACCGCGGCAAGCGCGGTCTGCGCATCAGCTAGCAGTCCTTTGCTTCCACGCGACACGAGACTTTCGTGCAGGCTGAGAAAACGCTCGCGAACGCTTGCGTCAAACGCCGCGTCCTTCTCGAACCATTGGTCCGGCTTAGTCTGCTCGAACCAAAACTTCAAAACGTCCCCAACCCAATTTTCTCTTGGAGTCATCGGCGATCGCGGGGCCTCCACAATTTGCGCATCAATTCGAATGTCGCTCAACTTCTGCGGACGACGGCCCCAACTCGGACATCGCCGGCCACGGGGCAACAGGCATGCCGGGCTGAGACTTCCGCGCTATTCGATCCTCGCCCCAGACGCCGATGCAAGCTACGGATTCCCGCTACGAGAGGGAAGGGATCCCCGTAGGCTGCGCCAAACGGGAGAACTCCCCGCCTAGCCGCTTCGCGCAAAAGCGCTGCCACGGCATAGTTTGCGGTCAAATGTCATCGGACTGTCTAACAGCGGGCATAAAAAAGCCCGGTGGTAAGCTCGCCGGGGACACAATCCCTTGCCGGGCGCCGACACGGAGGACTGGCAATGAGGATGATCTGTGCTGCTGCGGTTCTTGCCGCCTTGGCCATCCCGGCGAGCGCCAAGGACGACCCGCACGGCCCGCAATGGCATTTCATGGACCGCACCGCCAACATGCAGCTTGCGATGCGCCCCTGGTGCGTGCCGAACACACCCCAATGGGCGCAGTGCCCGCACAAGGGCAGCAACTGGAAGGGTACATGGACGATCAAATGATGGGTGAGGGCGCTCGTTGCTGCGAAGGCGCCCGCGCAAAATGGCCACGACATGAAACGCTGCATTCGCGGGGCTGACGCAGAACCGCATGTGCAGTTCGTCCGTTGCTTATTTCTGGTTTGCAACATGAAGCCAATTCATACACTCGTGTCCGGAGGCTGACTTCAACAGCATCGGCAAGGGCGCGGAGACAAAGCGGAGCGGCTGCAGTCAGGTCGGCGATCGCTCTTGGTAGAGCCACGCCACTTTGAACCTGTCAGCCGAAGCCGCACCAGACAATCATACTAAGCGTCACGAGAAGTAGCGGCACGACAACCGATGCCGAAGGTCACAAAGCTCGTTGATCTTAGGCATCGGCTCAACTTTCCCTCGCCCCCATCGGCTCGTCTGCGGCTCGGCATTGACAGACGGCCGCGAGGACTTTTTCGACAGCCGAATGGGCTTCGATTGCCATTTCGCTAGACCATAGTTTCGTGATGCCCATGTCGCCGATGGGTCATTCGCTGCCGAATAGTATTGTCCAACTCTCCTCGCTGCCCAATCTCAGACCCGCGCGCGCGCTTCCCAAACGGCGATGAACGCCATCAGCGGCATCGTCGCTCACCCAGCCGCACTCGCGATTGATCCGAGTGCGAACTACGCCAGCAATCTCCGAACCTGGGCCCTTCGCCAGTAACGCTTGGACGGAGGCGTCGAGCGATCCCCTTACGGGGTCGGCCCGCGGCTGCCCGCGTCAATTCCACTCCCCGTCATCCGGTTATGAACCCAAGCGCCGGCCACATATTTGTGACACAATTGCTACGGTGAAATGTCACCTCGGTGAAAGGCGGGATGCCCATGACCTTGGAATGGCAAAGCCGGTCAAGTTCCCTGGCCTGGTCGAACCCATTGGGTTGGTGGTGGGGTCTGCTGACCATCGTCAGCGGCGCCAACATCGCGGCTTGGCTCTTTCTGTACCGTCAGCTCCCCGCCGGCGGTCTCGGCAGCACGTCCGGCCTCGAGCCGATGCTCCTCCTCAGTGCGGCCTACGTTTTCGGCTGCGCATTCAGATCCGTTCTTCCGCGTGCGGATGTGCAGCGGATATGTTTGTTCGATACGTGGCTGTCGAGCGTTGTCGTCGGGCGCACGGTGGCAACCGTGGCCGAGATCTGCTTCGCGGTGCAGTGGGCGATTGTCCTGCACTGGCTTGGCGTGATGACCGGAGCCGACACGATCCTGATGGCCGCTTGGCTGATCACGCCACTCATTCTTATTGCGGAATGCTTTTCCTGGTATGCGGTGCTGACCACCAACTATCTGGGCAGCGCGATTGAAAATTCGATCTGGGCCGTCGCCTTCTCCATCGTTGGGATCGGCCTCGGGCGGTCGCTGCTGGAGTTTGATGGCTTGGTGCGTGTGGTCCTTGTCGTGGCTATTGTCGGGATTGCGGGCTATCTGGCCTTTCTCGTGACCGTCGACGTCCCGATGTATCTCCGTCGATGGCGGGCCGCGGCCGTCGATGGCGGCAAGCTTCTGAAACCTTTCGCCGGCCTGCGTGACGTGAGCACGCGATGGGTCGTGACCCACGATCTCACGCAATGGAAGAGCGAGATTGCTTGGATGTCGCTGTATTTCAGCGCGGCGGTCTGGGCGAGCCTCGCACTTTGCGTTTTCTTCGCGCTCGAGAATCACCTTGCGGTCTGTCGAGGCCAGGCGACAACAGCAGTTGGCTGTGCCGTCGAATGGCAATGGCTGGCAAACAGCACCCGCTAGCGCTGTTAGGCGTGTACACGTCGGTGGATTGCGTCCGCACCCTGCTACTTCCGCATTTTTGCATGTCCGCTGATTTGCCGACCAACTGAGCAATGCGATGCCCGTATATGTCGATCCGGCAATTTGGTTCTGGCAGGGGCGGAAATGGTGTCACCTGCTCGCCGACGACCTCGATGAACTCCATCGCTTCGCCGCCGGATTGGGGATCAAACGGACCTCCTTTCAGGGCCCGCCGAGGTCTTCGACGCCGCACTACGACCTGACTGCCTACGAGCGCAAACAGGCGATCGCTCGGGGCGCGGTGTCGTGCTGCCGCGCCGAGATCGCCGTCATCGCCCGCCGCCTGCGGACGAAGTTTCCGCCGGCCGGGCCGGTTGAACGGCGTCGCTAGCGGCCCGAGCAGGAAGGTGCCGCGCCATCGCCGGCTGGCGGCAGCGGCGAGAAGGTCGGCAATCGGCCCGGCCGACGGCTGGGCGACTGCTAAAATTTAAAGAAAATTAATCCTATCCCTCGCTGCCCACTTTCCTCCGCAATGTGCCCGACCTGCTTCCCACAAATGTCGCAATAGGCGGGTGTTTGTATGCCCCGACGCCGCGGATATCGGGGAACCCGGCGCAGCGAAGGCCGGCGAAATTTGCCGGCCGGGGGGTTGAGGTTGAGGGGGCGCCTTGGGTAAGCTGATTGCGGGGGGAGCGGTGAAAAAAATAGTCGTTGCGGTCGCGTTCTGTTGCTCGCTGGTCTGCTCTCCAGTCCAGGCAAAGACGTTTGTCGGGGTGCTGTGGCCGATGTTCGGACCGGCGCCGGCAGTCGGGCTCGTAGAGCTCGTTGCCGAGC
>Ga0207644_10001451_pt1 | contig 15278 bp, 14 predicted proteins | sample KBSS73metaG_FD_184326 | JGI IMG/M metagenome (GOLD analysis project Ga0207644, IMG submission 184326) | Switchgrass rhizosphere microbial communities from Kellogg Biological Station, Michigan, USA - KBS S7-3 metaG (SPAdes) (version 2) | ecosystem: Host-associated > Plants > Roots > Rhizosphere... | reverse complement strand
CAGATCCGCGAAGTCGCGGAGGCAGGCTGCCGCACCATCCCGGAGCTGACCATGCGCACCGGCTGCGGCGCCACCTGCGGGACCTGCCTCGACATGGCGCAGGTCCTGCTCGACGAAGTCCACGCCGCGCGCGCCATTCCCCTGCCGCTGTTGTCCGACGCGGCCTGATCCGATCCCTGCACGTCCCACTTCGCCCGCGGCGGTAGAGTGGCGGCTTTCCCGTGCGGGAGTGCACCCATGCAGGGCGACGCCAAGGTCATCGAGTTCCTCAACAAGGCGCTCTTCAACGAGCTGACCGCGATCAACCAGTATTTCCTGCACGCCCGCATGCTGAAGAACTGGGGCCTCAAGGAACTCGCCGACCACGAGTACAAGGAATCGATCGACGAGATGAAGCACGCCGATCGCCTCGCCGAACGCGTCCTGTTCCTCGAAGGACTGCCCAACTTCCAGGCGCTCGGGAAGCTGCGCATCGGCGAAGGCCCGCGCGAGGTGCTCGAATGCGATCTCGCGCTGGAAGTCGATGCGCTGCCGTTGTTGCGCTCGGCCATCGCGCATTGTGAATCGGTCGGCGACAACGTCAGCCGCCAGCTCTTCATCGACATCCTCGTGTCGGAGGAAGAGCACATCGACTGGATCGAGACGCAGCTCGCGCTGATCGCGCGGCTGGGCGAGCAGAACTACCTGCTGACCAAGCTCGAAGGCTGATCGGCGCGGTACGCGCCGAACGTGCAAAACCGATAACGTCAGGCCGACACGGCCATTTCGCGCAACGCGGCGAGCAGGGCTTCGCGCGCGCGTTCGAACTCGCTCGCTACCAGCGCCACCGCCACCGCGGGGCGGTCGAGCGTCTGCATGCGCGCGCCGAGTTCGACCCGCTTGGCTGCCGCCGAAAGCGCCATCGCGCCGAGGTTGGCGCTTGCCGATTTCAACGAATGGGCCACCTCGCGCATCACCGCGTAATCGGGACCGAGCGCGGCGGCTTCGAGCTTGATGATCTGCTGCGGCACGTCCTCGAGGAAGACGCCGACCAGCCGCTCGGTTTCGTCGCCAAGGACCAGCCGCAGCTCGCCGAGCACGTCGAGGTCGAGCACGCCGGCCGGGACCGCGGCTGCAGCGGGCGCTTCATTGGCCGCCGGGATGTCGTGGGCAACGGCGCCAACGGCTCCGTCGGTGACATCGGTTGTTGCCGTCGGCGCAGCCGCTTCGCCGCCGGTCTCCGCGCGTCCGCCGGCGCCGGCGCCATCGGTGCGCGGACGACACCAGCGATGCAGGCAACGTTCGAGTTCGGCGCGCGTGACCGGCTTGGCGAGGTAGTCGTCCATGCCGGCGTCGAGACATTTCTGGCGATCGCCGGCCATCGCGTTCGCGGTCATCGCCACGATCGGCAGGTGCTGGCCCTCGCCGGTGGCGACCTCATTCTCGCGCCAGCGCCGCGTGGCGGTGTAGCCGTCCATCACCGGCATCTGGCAATCCATCAGCACCAGGTCATAGCGTGTCGCGGCCATGCGCAGCAGCGCGACGTCGCCGTTGTGCGCGGTGTCGCAATCGACGCCGAGCACGCCGAGCAGCCGCTGGCCCACCATCAGGTTGACCGGGTTGTCCTCGACCAGCAGCACGCGCGCGTTGCGCGGCGCGGAGACGAGCATTTCGCCGTCGTCGCCACGCTCCTCGGTCAGCGCGGGACGCGCGGACACCGGGCGCGTGAGTGCGGCGCGCAGGTCGGCATCCTGCACGTTGCGGCCGAGCACGGTCGCCGTGCGCTGCAGCTCGTCGGGAACCGGATCGTCGCCCTGCAGGCAGACCAGGCGGACGTTGCCGTAGATCGCCTGGCGCTCGAGGTTGCGATGCAGCGCGAGTGCGGTGGTGCGCATGCCCGCCAGGTCGGCGAGCACCATCGAATACGCCCACGGTGCGCCCTGGGTGGCGGCGGTGCGCAGCCGCTCGAGGGCTTCCTGCGTCGTCTCCACCGGCGTCACGCGCAGGCCCCAGTTGGGCAGCAGCATCGACAGGCGCATGCGCAGTTTCGCGTCGGCGGTGAGCAGGAGCAGGCGTCCGCCGGTGAAGTTCAACTCCTGCACCTGCATGTCGCCCGGCACCTTCAGCATCGGCACTTCGAACCAGAAGATCGAGCCGCGGCCGAGTTCGGAGGTGACGCCGATGCTGCCGCCCATGAGGTCGACGATGCGCCGGCAGATCGCAAGCCCGAGCCCGGTGCCGCCATACAGGCGCGTGGTCGACGCATCGGCCTGGCTGAAGGCCTGGAACAGGCGTGCCTGCGCGTCATCGGGAATGCCGATGCCGGTGTCGCGCACCTCGAAGCGCAGCTGGTGCTGCGCCTGCGTCTCGCCGATGCGGCGCACGGTGACGGTGACGGTGCCGCGCTCGGTGAACTTCACCGCGTTGCTCAGCAGGTTGCCGAGCACCTGGCGCAGCCGCACCGGGTCGCCGCGCACCGGCAGGCGCACGGCCGGATCGATGTGCAGGTGCAGGCGCAGGCCCTTCGCCTCGGCCGGGCGATCCATCAGCTGGATCACCATCTCCAGCAGTTCGCGCAGGTTGAAGGCGGTGGTCTCGAGCTCGAGGCGGTCGGCCTCGAGCTTGGAGTAGTCGAGGATGTCGTCGACGATGCGCAGCAGCTGCTGCGACGAGGCGTAGGCCGTGCGCACCAGTTCGCGGTGGTCGGGCGCGAGCGTCGGCGCCTGCAGCAGCAGGTCGAGCATCGGCACGATGCCGTTGAGCGGCGTGCGGATCTCGTGGCTCATGGTGGCGAGGAATTCGCCCTTGGCCATCACTGCCGACTCGGCCGCCTGCTTGGCTTGGCGCAGCTGCTGCTCGAGCTGGGTGTGGCGATCGAGTTCGCGCCTGAGTTCGCCGATCGCCTCTTCGCGGCGACGCGACTGCTCCACGGTGCGGTACAGCGCGCGCTCGCTGCGGCGCGCGGAAAACAGGAACACGGTCAGTGCGAACACCGCCAGCAACGCAAGCACAAGCGCCACGGTCGGCCATGGCCCGGACAAGCCGAGATGGGCCAGCAGCAACGCCGCTGCCGCGCCGCCGGCACCGCCGAGGGCGAGCCAGCGCGCAACCGGCGTGGGCGTGGGCAGCGCGTCGTCGTCGTGCATCAGAGCACCGAATGCTGGAAATCGAAATCGAGTTCGCCCGCCGCCTGCTGCACCAGGTTCCCCTGGATGAAGTCGATGCCGCTCATCCACAGCGTGGCCGCCCCCTGCGGATCCTCCACCTGCGGCCCGATCACCTGCAATCCGTGGCGGTGGGCGCGGTCGATGATGCCACGCAATTCGTCGCGCAGGGCCGCGTCGCCGTGGGCCCGCGCGTAGCGGCCCGACAGGCGGAGATAGCCCAGCGGGAGCTGCGACAAAAGTGGCTCGGCCTCGGAGCCATGGGCGTACTGGCTGAGGCAGAACTGCACGCCGGCCGGCATCAGCTGCTCGCTGAACTGGCGCAGCGTCACGTTATGCACGAGCGCATCCTCCAGGCGGAGGTCGATCACCAGCGATGGGCCGTCGAGGCCATGGCTGGACAACATCTCCAGCAGCCAGGCCGCGTGCACGTCACGCGCCAGCGTGCGCGGCGACTGCGAGACGAACAGCCGGATCGGCCGGCCTTCGTCGCGCCGGCGCTGCAACAACGGGATCGCCTGTTCCAGCACCCAGCGGTCGATCTCCGGCATCAGCCCCGCGGCCTCGGCCGCAGGCACGAATTCGGCCGCGCTACGCAGCACCCCATGCTCATCGCGCAGGCGCAGCAGCACCTGGAACTGCGCCTCGTCGCCGCCGGCTACCGCGACCACCGGCTGGAACTGCACTTCGAAATCGCCGCGTCGCAAGGCCCCGCGCAGGCGGTCGGCCAACCCGCGGTCACGGCCGGCGGCCTCCGCGACGTGCATGGCCAGGCCGATCGGCGCGCTGCGCGCCAGGCGCGTGGCCTGTTCCACCGCATCCAGCACCGCGCCGGCGTCGGCGAAACCGTGCGCCACGTCGAGCCCGGTGTAACCGACCGCCACCCGCAGCCGCTGCGGCATGCCGGCGCAATCGAAGGTGGTGTGGCCGATACCGTCGCGCAGGCGGCGGCCGAGGTCCTCCAGCGTGGCACTGCCGCCTTCGGGAACGAACACCAGGAAGGCGTTGTCGTTCAGGCGGGCGCAGGGCCGCGGCGCCACGACTTCGCTCGCGCGCAGGCCGACCTCGTGCATCAGCTGCTCGTAGCCGGCGTAGCCGTAACGGTCGCTCATCGCCGAGGCCGCCTGGATTTCAACGAAGAGCGCGCCCCCTTCGTTGCCGTTGGCGAGCGCCCCCGCGATGCGCTGGAGGACGTGGGCGCGGGTGTGCAGGCCTGTCATGGGATTGCGCGCTTCGGCCCCGAAGCGCTGGCGCGCCAGTGCGCGGGCGCGCTTGATCCGGCTCTGCACGGCGGCTACCAGATGGCGCGGACGGATTGGCTTGCTGAGGAAGTCGTCCGCGCCACATTCGAGCACCTCGAACTGCTTCTCCGGGTCCGGGTCGCCGGTGAGGAACACGATCGGCACCGGCGCGAATTGCGGCTGCGCCCGGATCAGCGCGGTCATCTCGATGCCGCTCATGTCCGGCATGTGCAGGTCCATCAGCACGAGGTCCGGATGGAACTGCTGGAGGGCCGGCAGCAGGTCCGCGGGGCGCGCGACCACCTGCACTTGGAGACCGGCGCCGCCGAGTACCTGTTCGGCGAACAGCGCCTGGCTCAGGTCATCCTCGACGACCAGCACGCGATAGGGCAGGTCATCGTCGCTGCGACCGGGCCGGCCGTCGGCTTCCGCTTCCGGCGCCGCGCCCGTGGCCGCAAGGCTCGAAGGCGCCGCGGCGTCGGCGGCCCAGCGCCGCCAGTAATGGGCGGGCGGGTATTCGGCGCGCAGTACCGGGTCGCTGGATCCCGGGACGGCAGGCGGGGGCGGCGGTGCGGCTTGGAGGGTCGGTGGGAATTCGGACACGGGGGCTCCTGGTCGGAGCCGCACATCGCTGATGCCGTCCCCTGAATACGTGAAGGCACGGATTTCACACGACCGAGCGGCCAGCGGCAGCTCCCAATTCAGGGCGTTGCGGGCCGCGGGCGACGCCGGAACACGGTTCGCCACACCACCCAGACCAGCAACGCCAGGCCAACGCCAACCGTTACCACCAGCGCCAGCGCGATCCACGGATGGGCGAAGGCGAGCGCGAGTCCGGTCACCACGGTGAGGTCTTCGCCGATCGACGCCGTCCAGTTGCTGACCGGTTCCGGCGATGCATTGAGCAGCGCGCGCGGGCCGGCCTTGAGCAGGTGGCTGGTCAGGGTCACACCTGCGCCCGCGGCCAGCATCGCCGCGTTGAGGTGGCCGTCGGGCGAGATCGCCGACGCCGCGAGGAACGCGCCGACCGGCACCCGCAGCAGCGTGTGCAACAGGTCCCAGACCGAATCGACGCCGGGGATCTTGTCGGTGAAGAACTCGATGAGCGCCAGCGCGCCGGACACGCCGAGCACCCAGGGCGACTCCGTCGCGTGCAAGGCCGGCGGCAGGTCGACCCACCCCAGCATGCCGGCGAGGCCGACGCCGAACACCGTCAGGTACACGCGCACGCCGGCCAGCCAGGCCAGCAGCACGCCGACCGCGAACAGTTCGGGCTGTGACATGAGCACCTCCGCGGGGCCGTCTGTCCCGTTTATACGCGCCGGCAGCTTGACGGCGGTCGAAGCGGCTGGCTATACGGCCTGGATGACCGAGCCCGCCCCGCCGCAGGCTACCGCAGACGCCATCGCGCCGGCACCCGTGCCGCGACCCGGCAAGGGTCCCGCCTACGCCGTGATCGTGGTGTTCCTGCTCGCCCTGGCGTTTGGCGGTTGGGGCGCCTGGCGGGCGCTCGCGCCACCACCGGGCGACCTGCGGCCCCAGCTGCGCATCCAGCAGCGCCGCATCGCCGACCTCGAGCAACGGGTCGCCACGCTGTCGCGCTCGGACCAGATCAGCCGGGACGCCAATCGCGACCTGCAGCGCACGCTGGCCGAACGCGACGAGGAGATCGCCGGTCTGCGCGCAGACCTCGCGTTCTACGAGCGTTTCGTCGCCGGCACCGCGCCGCGGCACGGACTCGGCGTGCAGGCGCTACAGCTGCGCAACGAGGGCGGCCGCGCCTGGCATTTCACCGCCACGCTCACCCAGACGGCGACGCGCGACGCGCCCAATCGCGGCACGCTCACGCTTGCGGTGGAAGGCAGCCGCGGCGGCCGCATGCAGCGCCTCGACTGGGCGGCGCTGCGCCAGCAGCCGGCAGCGCCCGGCATCGACTACGCCTTCAAGTATTTCCAGCAGGTGGAAGGTGACCTGCTGCTGCCGCAGGGCCTGCAGCCGATCCGGGTGACCGTCCGCCTGCAGCCCGAGCGCGGCGAGGCCGTCGAGCAGTCGTTCACCTGGCGCGACGCCGCCGCTGCGCCGGCTGCCGACGGGCATCGCTGAGCGCGCGCTGCAGCGTCCCGGCCGCGCGGTTGATCCGCCTGCACGCGCCCCCCATCCTATGCGCATGGAAAGCACGCCCGCCGTCGTCACGCCCGACTACCAGTCGCTGCAGCGCCCGCTCGACTTCACCACCGCCGCCGCCGCCAAGGTCCGGGAACTGATCGCCGAGGAAGGCAACCCGGCGCTGAAGCTGCGCGTCTACATCCAGGGCGGTGGGTGCTCGGGCTTCCAGTATGGCTTCGAGTTCGACGAACAGCAGGGCGAGGACGACCTCGCGATCGAGACCGAGGGCGTCACCCTGCTGGTCGATCCGCTCAGCCTGCAGTACCTGATGGGCGCGGAAGTCGACTACAGCGAGAGCCTGCATGGCGCGCAGTTCGTCATCCGCAATCCCAACGCGAAGAGTACCTGCGGCTGCGGGAGCAGCTTCACCGTCTGACGCGCTTGGCGTCGCACCACGCACACCGCGACAATGGCGGCTTCCGCGCCGGAGCGCCGATGGCCATCCTTCCGTTCGCCTTCCTCGACGGTGCCCTCGATCGCGCCGACCACCTGCGCGACGATGCCACCGCACTCGATGCGCTGTGGCCGGAAGCCCGCGTGCTGCTTCTCGAGGATGATGGACGCGCATTCGCCGATGCCGATGCGTTGCCGCTTGCAGTCACCGGCGCCGACCTTGGCGGCGGTCCTGGTACGGCGGTGTTCCTCGGGGTGCGCGCGGGACAGGCGTGGTTCGCGCAGCGCGCGGCGACCACCGCGCTCGACGCACCTTCCCGCATCGACCTGCGCGCTGCGGCCAGTCGTTGGCCCGCGCACGAAGCAACCGCGTTCGCGCAGGCGCGCGCGGTGCTGCACTGGCATGCGCGCCATCGCCATTGCGGCGTGTGCGGCAGCGCCGTCGACTTCGTCCGCGGCGGCTGGCTCGGCCGCTGCCGTGCGTGCGGCGCCGACCACTACCCGCGTACCGACCAGGCGATCATCGCCGCGGTCACTGATGGCAGCCGCCTGCTGCTCGGCCGCCAGACGGGCTGGCCGCGCAACCGCTGGTCGGTACTGGCGGGCTTCGTCGAGCCGGGCGAATCGCTCGAGCAGACGGTCGCGCGCGAAGTGATGGAAGAGACCGGCGTGCGCGTGCGTTCGGCGCGCTACCTCGCCTCGCAGCCGTGGCCATTCCCCGGTTCGCTGATGCTCGGCTTCCTCGCCGATGCCGAACCCGATGCGCCGGTCGCCGGCGACGAACTCGAGGACGTGCGCTGGTTCGACGCCGCGGAAGTGCGCGACGGCCTGTCGCGCGACTGGAGCGCGACCGACGACGGCAGCAATGGCATCGTGCTGTCCGCGCCGATCTCGATCGCGCGCTGGCTGATCACGCAGTGGCTGGCGACGCAGCCCGCTTGATCGCTAGGCGAAATCGCCGCGCAGAAGCCGCACCTGCACTTCCAGCGAATCCGCCGTCGTCCGCGCGCGTTCGACCGCGCCGCCCACCACCTCGACGTGCGCCCGGAAGCGACGCGGCACGCGCATGCGGCGAAGGCGGTCGTCGCGCCGGCTCCACATGCTGCTCCACATGCCCCGCAGCGCGAGCGGAATCACCGGCACCGGTCGTCCCGCCGCGCGCGCGCGTTCGAGGATGCGCTCCACGCCCGACTTGAACGGAGCGATGTCACCGTCCTTGGTCAGCGCGCCTTCCGGGAAGATGCACACCAGCTCGCCCTCCGCGAGTGCGGCGTCGACCGCATCGAACGCGCGCTGCATCAGCGCCGGGTCTTCCTTCGCGCCGGCGATCGGAATGGCCTTGGCGGTGCGGAAGATCCAGCGCAGCACCGGGATGTCGAAGATGCGGTAGTACATGACGAAGCGCACCGGGCGCGGGATGCTCGCGCTGAGCAGCAGGGCGTCCATGTAGCTGACGTGGTTGCACACGATCAGCGCCGCGCCTTCGTCGGGAATCTTGTCCTCGACGTCGTGCACGCGCAGCCGGTACAGCGTGCGCACCAGCAGCCAGCTCAGGAACCGCATCAGGAATTCCGGCACCAGGCTGAAGATGTAGACCGCGACCAGTGCGTTGGCGACGGCGAGGCCGAGGAACACCTGCGGGATCGTCCAGTGCAGCAGCGTCTGCGCGGCGAGGCCGCTCACGGCACCGGCGACGATGAACAGCGCATTGAGGATGTTGTTGCCGGCGATCACGCGCGACAGTTCGGGCTTTGGCGTGCGCGCCTGCACCAGCGCGAACAGCGGCACGAGGAAGAATCCGCCGAACATGCCGATGCCCGCGAGGTCGACGAGGATGCGCACGCTGCCCGGCGCGTGCAGGAAGCCGGCGACGTCGAGGCCGGTGAGTGGTGCGATGCCCGGCCGCGCGAAGTACAGGTCGAGCGCGAACGCGCTGATGCCGAACGCGCCCAGCGGCACCAGGCCGATCTCGACGGTGCGGCCCGACAATTTCTCGCACAGCAGCGAGCCGATGCCGGTGCCGACCGAGAACACGCCGAGCGCCAGCAGGTACAGCGCCGCGCCGCCGCCCAGGTGCAGTTCCGCATACAGCGGCAGCTGCGCGGTGAGCGCGGTGCCGAAGAACCAGAACCAGGAGATGCCGAGCACCGAGTTCCACACCGCGCGCTGGTGGGTGCAGCGTGCGACGGTGCGCCACGTCGCCGATGCGATGTTCCAGTCGATGCGCAGGTCGGGCGCGGTCGCCGGCGCCGGCGGGATCGCGCGGCTGGCGCCGTAGCCGACGACGGCGATGGCGAGCACCGCGAGCGAGGCGTACAAGGGGCCATGCGCGGGCGAAAGCATCAACCCGCCGCCGAGCATCATTCCGCACAGGATCGCGAGCGCGGTGCCGCTCTCGACCAGGCCGTTGCCGCCGACCAGTTCCTGCGGATGCAGCGCCTGCGGCAGGATCGCGTACTTGATCGGGCCGAACATGGTCGAGTGCATGCCCATCAGGAACAGCACCACCATCAGTAGCAGCGCGTGGTGTGCATAAAAGCCCCACGCGGCGATCGCCATCGCGACGATCTCGAACAGCTTGACGAAGCGGATCAGCCGCGCCTTCTCGTAGCGTTCGGCGACCTGGCCGGCGAGCGCAGAGAACAGGAAGAACGGCAGGATGAACAGTGCCGGCGCGAGGTTGGTATACGTGCCGGCCTGCTGCGTCGACAGGCCGAGTTGCGAGGTCACCAGCACGATGGTGGCGTTGCGGAAGACGTTGTCGTTCAGTGCACCCAGCAGCTGGGTGGCGAAGAAAGGTCCGAAACGGCGCTGCCCGAGCAGGGCGAACTGCGAATGCGGCGTCGACCCGTGTGCCATGCGGCCCCCTGCGTGATGCGCGGGAGCCTAGCAGAGACAGTCGTGCAAACGCCGGTGGAACGGCGGCTTCGCGCGGACTTACCGGCCGTCGCGGCAGGATCGGCGGACGCCCCTTCCGGAGACCGTCCATGAGAACCCCACGCTCGGGCATCCTGGCCCAGGTCGCCGCCGCCTTTGCCGCCGGCGCGCTCGTGATGTTCTACCTCGATCCCGCGACGGGCCGGCGCCGGCGTGCATTGGTCCGCGACCGCGTCGTGGCCACGGGCCATGATGCGGGGCGCTTCGCTCGTGCGAAGTCCAAGCGCGCCGTCGACCGGGTGCGCGGCGTGGTGGCGCGCGGGCGCGCGCGGCGGTCCCACGAGGCGATCGATGACGACCAGTTGGAGGCGCGCGTACGCAGCCGGCTCGGGCGCCTGGTCGCATGGCCGCACGGTGTCGAAGTGCGCGTGCGCGGCGGCTGCGTGACGCTCGGCGGTTTCGCCGCGGCGGAGGAAATCACCGACCTGGTCGATGCCGTGGCACTGATGCCGGGCGTCGCCGCCGTGCAGTGCCGCGTGCGGCTGCCGCCGGACGGCGTGGCGCCGGCGCGCCACTAGCCGACTGCCGCCGGACGGCGTGGCGCCGGCGCGCCACTAGCCGACTGCCGCCGGGTTGCGTCTCAGGCGCTCTGTCGTTCCCGCTCGATCGCGCGCCAGCCGATGTCGTGGCGGTGGAACTCGCCGTGCCAGGAGATGCCGGCGAGCTCCGCGTACGCGCGCTGCTGCGCATCGGCGACGCTGTCGCCCAGGGCGCACACGCACAGCACACGACCGCCGGCGGTGACGACGTGTTCGCCTTCGAGCTTCGTGCCGGCGTGGAAGACCTTGGTGTCCGCCACGTCGGGCACGTCCCAGCCGCTGATCACGTCGCCGCTGCGCGGCGTGCCCGGATAGCCTTCGGCGGCCATCACCACGCCCAGGCTCGGCCGCGGATCCCACTGCGCTTCGACGCCGGCGAGGCGGCCGGCAATCGTCGCTTCGACGAGGTCGACCAGGTCCGACTGCAAGCGCAGCATCACCGGCTGTGTTTCGGGATCGCCGAAGCGCACGTTGAACTCGATCACCTTCGGCGCGCCCGACGCATCGATCATCAGTCCCGCGTACAGGAAGCCGGTGAACGGCACGCCGTCGCGCGCCATGCCGCGCACGGTCGGTTCGACGATCTCGCGCATCACCCGCGCGTGCACCACGCTCGTGACCACCGGCGCGGGCGAGTACGCGCCCATGCCGCCGGTATTGGGGCCGCTGTCGCCATCGCCGACGCGCTTGTGGTCCTGCGAGGTCGCCATCGGCAGCGCGGTTGCGCCATCGACGATGGAAATGAAGCTCGCCTCTTCGCCCTGCAGGAATTCCTCGATCACCACGCGCGCGCCCGCGGCGCCGAAGGCGTTGCCGGCGAGCATGTCGGTGATCGCGGCTTCCGCTTCCGCGAGCGTCATCGCGACGATCACGCCCTTGCCGGCGGCGAGGCCATCGGCCTTGATCACGATCGGCGCACCTTTGTCGCGCACGTACGCGAGCGCCGCATCGACGTCGGTGTGCACCGCGTAGTGCGCGGTGGGAATGCCGTGGCGCGCGAGGAAATCCTTGGCGAAGGCCTTGCTGCCCTCGAGCTGCGCGGCGGCCGCGGTGGGCCCGAAGATGCGGTGGCCGGCGGCGCGGAAGCGATCGACGACGCCGGCGACCAGCGGGCCTTCGGGACCGACCACCGTAAGGGTCACGCCCTGGCGGTCCGCCAGCGCAAGCAGGCCGTCGATGTCGGTGGCGGCAACGGCAACGTTGCGGCACTTGGGCTCGCCCGCCGTGCCGGCGTTGCCCGGTGCGACCAGCACCTCGCTCACGCGTCGCGACTGCGCGAGCTTCCAGGCGAGCGCGTGCTCGCGTCCGCCCGAACCGATGACCAGGATCTTCATTTCATCTCATCCTTGCAGGCCGCCGAACAACACGCGCGCGGCGAATCGCGCCAGTATCGCAGCGAACAGGCTGCCGAGGGCCAGCAGCAGCCAGCGATGGCGTCGCCAGGGCGCGCGGAACTCCGAAAATTGCACTACGACATCCACGACGTAGGCCGCGCAATACAGCGCGTTGGCGACCACGGCAAGCACGAACAGCTGCTGGGCGACATCCGTCGTCAGCGCGTCGCGCGACAGCGGCCACCCCGCCGCGAACACCACGCCGACGACCGTCGCCAGCAGCAGGTTGTAGGCCAGTCGTCCCCGTTCCCAGAAGCGGACCGCGTCGGTGATCGCTTCGCGGAAGGCGGGGCCGGTCATGCATCGAGCCTAGTGCCGGAAGTGGCGCACGCCCGTGAACACCATGGCGATGCCGTGCTCGTCGGCCGCCGCGATGACTTCCGCATCGCGCATCGAGCCGCCGGGCTGGATCACCGCGCGGATGCCCGCTTCGGCGGCCGCGTCGATGCCGTCGCGGAACGGGAAGAACGCATCGCTCGCCATCACCGAACCCGGCACCACCAGGCCCGCGTCGTTCGCCTTGATGCCGGCGATGCGCGCCGAATACACCCGGCTCATCTGGCCGGCGCCGACGCCGACGGTGCGGTGGTCCTTGGCATACACGATAGCGTTGGACTTCACGAACTTGGCCACGCGCCAGGCGAACAGCAGGTCGTCGAGCTCGGCCGGCGAGGGCGCGCGCTGCGTGACCACCTTGAGCTCGTCGCGCGTCACCTCGCGGATGTCGCTGGTCTGCATCAGCAGGCCGGAGCCCACGCGCTTCACGTCGAAGTTGTTGCGGCCCTCGCCGTGCGGGATGCGCAGCACGCGCACGTTCGCCTTCTTCTTCGCGAAGGCGAGCGCATCGGCGTCGTAGTCGGGTGCGATCAGCACCTCCACGAACTGGCGGTCGAGGATGGTCTTCGCGGTCGCGCCGTCGAGCGTGCGGTTGAAGGCGATGATGCCGCCGAAGGCTGAGGTCGGGTCGGTGGCGTAGGCGAGTTCGTACGCGCTCGCGTTGTCCGCCGCTTCGGCGACGCCGCACGGGTTGGCGTGCTTCACGATCGTGCACGCGGTGCGCTCGAACTGGCGCACGCATTCCCACGCGGCGTCCGCGTCGGCCAGGTTGTTGAAGGACAGTTCCTTGCCCTGCAGCTGTTCGAAGGTCGCCAGCGTGCCCGGTACCGGCCACAGGTCGCGATAGAACGCGGCGTGCTGGTGCGGGTTCTCCCCGTAGCGCAGGTCCATCACCTTGACGAAGTTGCTGTTCGACTGCGCCGGGAACAGCCCGCGCGCGCCATCGTCCTGCAGGGCGGACAAGTGGTTGCTGATCGCCGCATCGTATTGGGCGACGCGGTTGAACGCGGCGATCGACAGCGCGAAGCGCGTGTGCGCCGACAGCATGCCGTCGTGCGCCGCGAGTTCATCGAGGATCGCCGCGTACTGCGACGGATCCGTGGCGACCGCGACGCGCGCGAAGTTCTTCGCCGCCGAACGCAGCATCGCCGGGCCACCGATGTCGATGTTCTCGATGATGTCCTCCATCGAGCTCGATGGATCGGCCGAGACCTTCTCGAACGGATAGAGGTTCAGCACCAGCAGGTCGATCGGGGCGATGCCGTGTTGCGCCATCACCGCGTCGTCGGTGCCGGCGCGGCCGAGCAGGCCGCCGTGCACCAGCGGATGCAGCGTCTTGACGCGCCCGTCCATCATTTCCGGGAACCCGGTGACCTCGCTGACGTCCTGCACCGGCAGGCCCGCGTCGCGGATCGCTTTCGCGGTGCCGCCGGTGGAGAGCAGTTCGACGCCGCGCGCGGCGAGCGCGCGGGCCAGCTCGAGCAGGCCGGTCTTGTCGGAAACGGAAAGCAGGGCGCGCGTGATTTTCACGGCTGGCCCGGGCAGGCGATCGGCGTTCATGCGGGCGACGCGTGGGGAAAGACCGCGAATTATAGCGGGCCGGCCCGCGCCGCCCGGGACCGAGGCGTGCCGGCCTTACTCCATGCCGTATTCGCGCAGCTTCTTGCGCAGCGTCGCGCGGTGGATGCCGAGCATCGCCGCGGCGCGGCTCTGGTTGCCGTCGCAGTGGTTGAGCACTTCGGCGAACAGCGGGATCTCGAGTTCGCGCAGCGCGATCTGGTACAGCTCGGTGGTATCGCAGCCGTCGAGGTCGCGCAGGTAGCGGCGCACGGAGTTCGCCACGTGCTCGCGGAGCGGCGCGCGTGCGCCCGAACGGGTGGTGTCGGTGCGTTCCAAGGCGTTCAAGGCGATCCCCATGACACCCGCGGCGAGGGCCGGCGGGAGCGGGAGTCTAGCGCGGGGTCCGGGCGCCGCCAACGCACGCCGCGAGGGTCTTCAGCGGAAGTCGAAGGTGAATGCGACGACGGTCCCGGGCGGCTCCCCGACGTCGAATGCGACGCTGGCGACCTGTCCGGGTGCGACCTCGTTTTGCGTCACTTCGCGCCCCAGGTATTCGCGCGGGGCGAACACGCGCGCGCCGACGGTGCGACCGTCGACATCCTGCAACGCGAGGTGCAGCGCCGGCCACGCCTGCGCCCAGCGCGCGTCGTTGCGGAAACTCGCGCTGACATGCAGCACCCCCGGACGCACGGGCCGCACGTCGCGCGCGACGAGGGTGAATGCCTCAGGTTCGTGCCAGGGCGGCAGCGCGCAGTGCAGCACGCCACACAGCGACGCGAGCGCGGGCCGCCAGCGCGCGTCGGCGGCGAGGCGCGCGCGATCGGCCAGCAGCAGCTGCAGCACGAGCAGCAGCGCGAGTCCCGCAAGCACGGCGATCATGGGGCCGCGACCGGTTGGACCGCCGGCATCGGCGGGCGGCACGTGGACGAAACTCGGCGTGGCCGGACGCCGCACACGCGCCGATGCCGACGCACGCGCCGGGGAGCCGGGTTCGATGTCGCGCAATGACACGTCGTCGCGTGACGTTGCCGCCGGTTCGGGCGCGGCAGTCGCGGGTGATGCTTCGTCGCGCGGCGCGACCGGTGGCTGCGGGCTCGCCAGGACCGCGGCGGGCGGTTCGGAGGCGAGTTCACCGCCCACGCCCATCGGCGCCCCCTGCGCGATCGCTTCGCCCAATGCGTCGGCATCGAGTGTCGCGGCGGCGGAGGAATCCGCGAGTTCGGCCGCCTCGATGTCACGCTCCGTCTCCGTCTCCGTTGCCGGAGGCGAAGCGATGCCCTCGGACGAAGGCGCCTGCGGCTCCGGGTGCAGGGCATGTCCGCAGCGTGGGCAGCGCGGCGGCGGCAGGCCGCTCGCCGGCTCGATCGCCACCAGGAACTGGCACTGCGGGCAAAGGATGAACATGCCGCTATTGTTCCCGTAGGGCCGGGGCGGCGCGCAAGACGCGCGTCATGCGCGGCGCACGCCGTCGATGCGCACCCAGTCGCCTTCGACGGCCACCGCGAGGTCGTCGAACCACGCGCCATAGCGCGCGAGCAGCAGCGGCTCCTGGCCGACCAGGATGCCCGA
>Ga0207644_10001450_pt1 | contig 15280 bp, 14 predicted proteins | sample KBSS73metaG_FD_184326 | JGI IMG/M metagenome (GOLD analysis project Ga0207644, IMG submission 184326) | Switchgrass rhizosphere microbial communities from Kellogg Biological Station, Michigan, USA - KBS S7-3 metaG (SPAdes) (version 2) | ecosystem: Host-associated > Plants > Roots > Rhizosphere... | reverse complement strand
CTCTTGGCCACCACCCCCCCTTGACAGGACGGCAGCAGCCCACGGCAGCCAGGTCGCCCCAGCCACCGCGCTAGCGTCAGTGTGAGTACCATCGTTTCGATCCCCACCCGATCAGCCCGAAAGCCCATCGGCCAGGCACCCACGCCAGCACCCACACCTATCGATTGCGAATTTTTAAAGAGCAGGCCGCCGCGCCGTCCGGGATCGTCGCTTGCATCGAAACGCAAGTGCGGCCGGGTCCCTTGCCATGCGTTGCCGTCGGAAAGGGGCTCTTCGGAAAAGCGAAGCAGCGAAGAGGTGAGATTATAGGGCTGCGCATGCATTTTCACAAGCCCGACGATGCGATCCGCCGACACGCCGCGCACCGAAAGGGCGTCGTGCGGTGAGCGTCGACCCGACCTTCGGCGACGACGCTCCGCGGGCCGTCCCCTCGCCGCATCCGCGCGTTTCGCTCTGGTGGATCACGCTGGACGCGCCCGAGGCGCGACGCGCGACGTTCGACGGCTGGCTCTCCCCGGCCGAACGCGCGCGAAGGGCGCGCTTCGGCACCGACGCGCTGCGCCAGCGCTATCTCGTGGGTCGCGCGACGCTGCGCTGGCTGCTGGGCCGCGCGCTGGGCGTCGCCCCCGATCGCGTCGCGATCGAGCGCGGCGAGCGCGGCCGTCCGCGGCTCGCCGACGCGCCGGGACTCGACTTCAACGTCACGCACACCGGACCGGACGGCATGATCGGCCTCGTCACCGGACTGCGCGTCGGCGTCGACATCGAGCGCACCGACCGCGTGATCAACGCGCCGGGCATCGCGCGCAAGTTCATGACGGCCGCCGAGCGTGCGGCGCTGCCGGCCGATGCGGACGCGGCGAGGCGCCAGCTGCTGCGCCTGTGGACGTGCAAGGAGGCCATGTCGAAGGCGACCGGCGACGGCGTGTCCGCGCCGTTCGGGCGCATCGACGTCGGGCTCGTGCCCGGGCCGCACGTGGCGAGCGGTCCGGCGGCGTATGCCCCGGGGCCGTGGTCGCTACACGCCGTCGACGCCTCCCCCGGGCACTTCGCGACCGTGGCGCTGTGGCGCGGTGCCGCGGCGCCCTTGCGCGCGGGCTAACGCTAGCGCGCGGCGCGGGCGCGCGCTCGCGTCCGCGTGCCGGACGGCTCCGCCGGATCGCGGCGGATCTTCCACTTCTTCTGCAGCCACAGCCAGTCGGCGGGACTTTCGCGGATGTCGCGCTCGAGGCAGCGCGCATAGCGCTCGACGATCTCGGCGTCGCCGACGTCGTCGAACGGCGGCGCGGCGATCTCCTCCAGCCGCACCGAATAGCGCCCGCGCGCGACCCGCCGCATCTTGACGTACAGGACCTTCGCGTCGAGGAACTTGGCGATCTTGCCGGCGCCGACGAAAAACGCCGTGTCCTGGTGAAGGAACTGCGTCCAGTGCCGCGGGTCGCCCTTGTGCTTGGGCGTCTGGTCGGCGAGCAGCGCGTAGCAGCGGATCTGCTCGGCGCGCGACAGGAGGTCGTAGACGAACTCCTTGCGCGGGATCAGCCGGCTGCCGAAGCGCGAGCGCGCCTCGCGCAGGAAGTCGTCGAAGACACTCACGCGCTGCGGCTGGTAGACGACGTCGATCGCGATGCCGAAGTGGACGCCCGCCGCAAGCAGCAGCCATTCCCAGTTGCCGTAGTGCGCCGTCAGCAAAACGACCGACTGGCCGGCGCCGACGCACTGCTGCACGACCTCGGGATTCTCCATCGTCACCCGGCGCTTCACCGCGGCGGCGCTGGCGCCGAAGCCCCAGAACGCCTCGACGATCGTGTCGGCGAGGTTGCGATAGGCGCGGCGCACGATCGCGGCGCGCTCGGCCGCCGTCTTTTCGGGAAACGCGTTGGCGACGTCGCGTTCCGCCTGGTCGCGCCGCCAGCGCATGACGTGGAATGCGACGGCGTACAGGAGCCACGCCCAGGGGTACAGGAGCGGCAGCGGAATCCGCGTGAGGAGCTTGAGCAGGAGGCGCATCGGCGTCGGAGGGCGGCGCCCGGCGCGTGCCGCCGCCGGCGTCGTCCGGCGCGACTATACAACGCCGCTTCAGCGCGGCGCTGCGCTCGCGCGGGCGCGCACGCCGTCGAGCGCCGTGCACAGCGCCTCGACGCCGTCGACCGCGCGCGGCGACGGGCGATGGATCGTGTCGGCGGCCAGTGCAATCAGGTTGCCGCCACGCGTCGCGCGAAGCGTCGGCAGCGCGCGCCATCCGTCCAGGCCGTCGTCGTCGCGGCCCGCCGCGGTCGCGTCGTTGGTCGTCGTCACGATCGCGTCGGGATCCGCCGCGACCACGGCCTCCACGCTTACCGCCGGCACGAGAGGATCGAGCGCGGCGAACACGTTCGCCCCGGCGCACACGCGCAGCGCGTCGCTGATCATGTGCCGCGCGTTGATCGTGAGCAGTGGCCGCGCCCAGACCTGCCAGAACACGGTGACCCGTGGCAGCGCGCCGAAGCGTGCCGCCAGCGCGTCGACGCGCGCCTGGTATGCGCGCGCCGCCTCGCGCGCGTGCGCTTCGGTGCCGGCGAGGGTTCCGAGTCGCACGAGCGTCGACGCGACGTCGGCGAGCGTATGCGGCTCGTTCAGGTAGACGGGGACGCCAAGGGCGCGGATCGACTCGATGCGTGCCGCCGCGGTCCCGTTGCGCCACACGACGACGAGATCCGGCTTCAGCGCGGCGATCCGCTCGAGGTCCACGAGCGCGCTGCTGCCGACGCGCGGCAGCGACTTTGCCGCGTCGGGATAGTCGCTGAACTCGTCGGCGCCCACGATGCGATCGCCCGCGCCGGCGGCGAACAGCAGCTCCGTGGTGTGCGGCGCCAGGCTGACGATCCTTTGCGCCGGCGCGCGCAGCGCAACGCGCGCCCCGGTGTCGTCGCGCACTTCCACCGCCGCGGCGGACGCGTGGCGCGCCGCCAGCGTCAGGAAGGCCGCGAGGAGAAGGCGTTGCGCGGCGCGTCGCCGCGTGACCTGCGCCGCGCCGCTCATCCCGCGACGTAGACGGCGCGCCCGCCGGCGTCGACGCGCGCGACCGGGCATGCGAACGCGTCGGTCAGTGCCGCGTCCGTCATCACGTCCTCGATGCGGCCGGCCGTCGCGCGGCCGCCGCCGTGCAGGAGCACCGCGTGCGTCGCGCAGCCACGCGCGAGCGTCAGGTCGTGGATCGACAGCACGACCGCACCGCCCTCACGCGCACGGCGCGCCAGTTGGTCGAGGACGCCGATCTGGTGGCGCAGGTCGAGGTGCGCGACCGGCTCGTCGAGCAGCATCAGGGGCGCCTCCTGCGCGAACAGCGTCGCGATCGACACGCGCTGGCGCTCGCCGCCCGACAGCGTGGTGACGTCGCGCGCGGCGAGCGCCGCGAGCCCGACGAGGTCGATCGCGGCGCGCGCGTGCGCGAGGTCGTCTTGCCCTTCCCACGCCCAGCGCGACAGGTGCGGGTGGCGGCCCATCAGGACTGCGTCGGTCACGGTCATCGGAAACGGATGCGCGTTGAACTGCGGCAGGAAGCCGCGCACGCGCGCCGCGTCGTGCGGCCGCCAGCGCGCCAGCGGCGTGCCGGCGAGCTTGACGCCACCACCGTCGAGCGGCCGCAGCCCGGCAAGCGTGTGCAGCAGCAGCGTCTTGCCGGCGCCGTTCGCGCCCAGCACGCACCAGAGCTCGCCGCGCCGCACCGCGAACGACAGGCCCGATGCGAGCGTGCGGCCGGCCACCGCAACGCGCAGACGCTCGACGTCGAGCAACGCCGCGCCGGGTGCGGCCGCCGCGGCGGCGCTCACCGGCGCTCCCCGCCGCGCAGGAGCAGCGCCACGAACACGGGCACGCCGATCACCGCGGTGACCGCGCCCACCGGAAGCTGCTGCGGCGCGATCACCGTGCGCGCCAGCGTATCGGCGAGCACCAGCAGCGCGCCGCCCGCCAGCGCGGACGCGGGCAGCAGCATCCGCTGGTCGTTGCCGAAGGCCAACCGCAGCGCGTGCGGAACGATGAGGCCGACGAAGCCGATCGTGCCGGCCGTCGTCACGGCGACGGCGGTCGCGATCGAGGCGACGGCGAACAGCATCCGGCGCATGCCCGCCACCGGGACGCCCAGCCCGTGTGCGAGCGCGGGGCCGCGCAGCATGACGTTGAGCGCGCGTCCCGCGGGCACGAGCACGACGAGCGCGACGGCGAGCGTGACGAGCGCCGGCACGTGCGTCGACGTCGCCGCGAGGTCGCCCATCAGCCAGAACAGGATGCCGCGCAGCTCGCGCTCGGGCGCGATCGTCAGCATCAGCGTGATCAGCGCCGACCAGCCGGCGGCGAGCACCACGCCGGTCAGCAGCAGTCGCGACGACGCATCCGCATCGGCGGCGAGCGGCTGACCTGCCAGGTCGCGGCGCGCGAGCGCGAACACGAGCGCCATCGACACGAGCGCGCCGCCGAACGCGCCCGCGCCGACCAGCACGCCCGCCATCCCTGCCAGCATCGCGGCGAGCGCGCCCACCGCGGCGCCGCCGGAGAGGCCCAGCACATAAGGGTCCGCCAGCGGATTGCGCAGCAGCACCTGCATCACGGCGCCCGCGAGCGCGAGCAGGCCGCCGGTGGCGAACGCGGCCAGCGCGCGCGGCAGGCGCAGCCGGTGCACGACCGCAGACGCCGTCGTCCCGTCGGGCTGCACGAGCACCGCCGCCACGTCGCGGGCGCCGATGGACAAGCTCCCCGAGAACAGCGCGAGGAACAGCGCCGCGCCGGCCACGATCGCGAGCGCGAGCCAGATCCGGAGCGTGCGCGCCATTCAGCGCTCGTCGTCCGTGAGCCGGAAGCGCAAGGGAATGCGGATGCGGGCGACGATGGGAAGGCCGTCGCGCGTGGCCGGGACGAAGCGCCACTGCCACACGGCCGCCACGGCCGCGGCATCGAGGGTCGCATATCCGGACGAGCTCGCGAGCGTCACGTCGGTGGGTGCGCCGTCGCGCGCGACCAGCGCCTCGACGATCGCGAGGCCCTGCTCGCCGTTGCGCCGTGCGCGTTCGGGGTACGCGGGCGCCGGGTGCTCGCGATAGGCGACGGGCGACGGCGGCCCCGAGGGGGACGCGACCGGCGCCGTCGTCCGGTCACCGGAGGCCGTCGCCGACGCGGCACCGTCTCGCGACGCCGGTGTGTACGACGCCACGGTGGCCTTTTCGCGCACCGGCGACGGTGGCGCATCGCGACCGGCAGCGGAAACGTCGGGGTCGATCGTCGACTCGGCGGGGCCGCGCGCTATCGCCAGCGATGGGCTCGCCGGCTCGACCTGCGCCATCGTCGCGACGGTCGGCGTGCGCTTCGGGCGATGCGCGGCCGCGTCGCGCCGCGCGGCTGCGGGCGCGGGCTCCGCTGTCATCATCGCGGCTACGTCGGCCGGCGCAGTTGCGCGCGCCGCGTTGTCGGCGCTCGCGACCGCAGGCGCCATTGTCACGACCAGCTCCGGCATCGCCGTCGGCTCCGGCATGCGCGGCCACGACGGCGCGAGCGCCGACGCGATCCAGACGATCGCGATCGCATGAATCGCCAGGGACGCGGCCGCGGCGGCCGCGAACGGGCGCCTGGGCGGTGTCAGCGCGGCGACGTCCATCGGATCCAGGCAAACACGTTGCTGCCGGGCGTGTTGTAGTCCTTCGCAAGCTCGTAGCTCTTGTCGGCAATGTTGTTCCAGCGGACTTCGGCCGTCCACCCACCGCCGATGGCGTACGACGCGTACAGGTTGACGACCGCGTAGCCGCCCATGCGGCTCGCCGGATCGTTGTCCGGCGTGTCGAACCGGGCCCCGCTTCCGGCGAGCTCGGCGCCGACGCGCCACGGTCCGAATGCGTGCGACGCGTCGACGCTGCCGAACACCTTGGCGCGGCGGGGAAGCTGCGCGCCGTTGGTCGTGTTGCGCGGGTCCTGCACGGTGAGCTTCGCGCGCACGCTGGTGTCGAGCAGCGTGCCCTGATAGCGGAACTCCCCGCCGCGGATCCGCGCGCTGGCGAGGTTCTCCGGCAGGAACGTCGCGAGGTCGAACACGATGAGGTCGTCGATGCGGTTCTCGAAATACGTCGCGGAGAACGCGTGGACGTCCCACGTGGCGTCGGCGCCGACGTCGAAGCTGCGCGAGCGCTCCGCCTCGAGGTCCGGGTTGCCGAACTGCGGGAAGTAGAGGTCGTTGAACGTCGGCGCGTGGAACGCCGTGCCCGCCGTGGCGCGAAGCCGCAGTGCGTCGCTCACGCGATAGCCGTACCCGAGCGAGCCCGTCGTGTGTCCGCCGAACTGGCTGTTGTCGTCGTAGCGCACGCTCGCCTGCACGCCGTGCGGTCCGTAGTCGCCGGTGAAGCCCGCGAAGCCTGAGCCGATCGTGCGCGACGTCGTCGTGTACGCCGTGTCGCTGTCGACCGCCTGGCGCAGGTACTCCGCGCCCGCGACGAGCGAGCCCCCTGGAACGGCGAACGTGTTCTGCCACGTCGCCTGGTCCTGGTTCGTGCGGAAGCGGCTGGGAAACTGTCCGGTCGTGTCGATGTCGTCGACGCTGCGGCCCACACGCAGCATCGACTGCCACTCGGGCGTGAAGCGGCCCTGGACGTACGCCGCGTACGTGGCGAGTTTCTGGCGATTGACGTCGTCGCTGTCGGGACCGTTGTCGAAGTGGGTCTTGCCTTCGCTGAAGAAGCCGGAGACGCCGACTTCGGCATCCGTCGCGAAACGCCAGGCGGCGCGCGCCGACACGTTCGCGTTGCGATACGGGTCGCGATCGGGATTGAACTGCCCAAACGGGATCGACGGCTTCGTCGCGCTGAACTGGTCCGAGCTCTCGTACCCGGCGGTCGCGGCGATGTCGTAGTCCGCGGTGTGGAAGCTCGCGCTGCCGCTGACTTTCGCCGTATCGTAGCTTCCATAGCCTGCCGACACCGCGTAACCCGGCACGCCGCTCGCCGACTTGGTGAAGATCTGGATGACGCCGCCGATCGCGTCCGATCCGTAGAGCCCCGATAGCGGCCCGGCGACGATCTCGATCCGCTCGATCTGGTCGAGCGGAAGATTCTCGAACGCAGCGGAGCCCGTCGTCGCCGAGCCCATTCGGAGGCCGTCGATCAGCACCAGCGTCTGGCTGCTGTTCGCGCCGCGGATGAACACGCCGGTCGGCTGCCCCGCGCCGCCGTTGGCGCCGATCTCGACGCCGCCGACCCGCTGCAGCACGCCGAGGAGCGTGGACTGGCCGCTGTTGGCGATGTCCCGCGGCGTGATCACCGTGACCGACTGCAGCGTCGACGCGATCGGCTGCGCAACGCGCGCCGCCGTCACGACGGTTTCCGGAGCGGGAAACGTCGGCGTTTCCGCGGCGCGCGCACATGCCGCCAACGCGAGGGATGCGCCCGCCAACGCCTGGAGGAATTGCCTTTGCATACGCCTCTCCTCGTCGCCCATCGCGACTGTGGAACGGTGAAGCGTCCAAGGCCGGTCTACGGGCTCGCGAGCCGGAACGCCGTCGGGCATTCCGCGGGGCCGGCGCCTTCCCGTGCGATGCACAGTGGCGTAGCGTGCCGGCCTTCGAACAACACTCGCTTACCGTTGCGAGGGCAGCGTCGGCGTTGCGCGATGTCGAGTCGCGCGCACCGACTTCCCGTTTCACTCCCGGCGGCGGGCCGCCTCCGGGAGCACCTCGAACGTTAACGAACTACGACGAAACCATCGCCCCAGTCTAATCCCGCGGGAGCGAGCGCGGCAACGCTTTTGCTCGACTAGGCGGCTGCCACGCGCTCGCGCGCCAGCTGCGCCGCGCGCGCGTGCTGGAGTGCGTACGAATGATGCGCCGCGCCTTCCGCGGCGCCCACCTCGATCGGCAGCCCCGCGTCGGCGAGCACCGATCCGAGCGCCGACAGGCACAGCATCACGTTCTCGGGCTTGCACGAGTAACCCATCAGCCCGAAGCGCCAGATCTTGCCGGCGAGCGGGCCGAGGCCCGCGCCGATCTCGAGATTGAATTCGCTCAGCAGCGTCCGGCGCACGTCGGCCTCGTTCACGCCCTTCGGCACGTGGACGGCGCTCATCTGCGGCAGCCGCGATTCCTCGCGGACGAGGAACGTGAGACCCATCGCCTCGATGCCCGCCTTGAAGGCGAGATAGTGGCGCGTGTGGCGCTCCCACGCGCGCTCGAGGCCTTCCTCGCGCAGCAGCAGCAGCGCCTCGTGCAGTGCGAAGAGACCGTTGATCGGCGCAGTGTGGTGATACGTGCGCGTCGTGCTGCCCCAGTAGTTCAGGATCAGGCCGAGATCCATGAACCAGCTGTGCACCTTGTCCTTGCGCTGCTTCACGTAGTCGACCACGCGCTCGGAGTAGGACACCGGGGAGAGTCCCGGCGTGCACGACAGGCACTTCTGGCTCGCGGAGTACACGGCGTCGATGCCCCACTCGTCGACCAGCACCGGCGAGCCGCCGAGCGACGTCACCGCGTCGACGATCACGAGCGAGTCGTACCGGTGCGCCAGGTCGGTGAGCGTCTTCGCGTCGGACAGGCAGCCGGTCGAGGTTTCCGCCTGCACGAACGCGACCACACGCGCGTCGCGGTGCGCCTTCAGCGCGTCTTCGATCTTGTGCGGATCGACGGGCTCGCCCCATGCGTCGTCGACGACGATCGGGATGCCGCCGCAGCGCTCGACGTTCTCGATCATGCGCCCGCCGAACACGCCGTTGCGGCCGACGATCACCTTGTCGCCGGGCGCCACCATATTGACGAAGCAGCTCTCCATGCCCACCGAGCCCGGGCCCGAGATCGGGAACGTCAGCGGGTTGTCGGTCTGGTACGCGTAGCGCAGGAGGATCTTGAGCTCCTCCATCATCTCGACGAACTTCGGATCGAGGTAGCCGATGGCGGGCAGGCTCATCGCCGCGAGAACGCGCGGGTTGATCTCGGAGGGGCCGGGGCCCATCAACGTGCGCTGCGGCGGATGGAACGACGTGATCTTGCGGGACGACGCTTGGTCGGACATGGCGGTGGCCTGGACGCGTGGGAAGTGACGGGCCGCCGTCGCAGCCCTGGAGCCCTCTATTCTCGCACGCTCAGAAGATCGCGGTCCGGAACTGGCCGCCGCTCGCCATCATGAAGAACAGCAGCGGCAGCGACAGCATCGTGTTGACCCGCGATGCGAGGAAGGCCGCGCGTCGCGCGCGCGCCTTCTCCTCATCGCTCGCCGGCACGAGACCGAGCACGCGTTTCTGGCTGGGCCAGATGATCGCCCACACGTTGACGAGCATGATCGTGCCGAGCCAGGCGCCGATGCCGATCGGCACGTAGGCACGTTGACGGAAGAGGAAGGCATCGACGAAGTGACTGCCGAGCATCAGCGCGCCGGCCACCCACGTCACCACCGCGGCCCAGCGAAAGAACAGCAGCGCGCGCGGCATCACGTGCTTGGCAATCGCGCCTGCCGTGCCCTCCGCGGTGGCACTCTTCATCGCGGCCACGTTGACGAAGTTGAAGTAGTACAGCAGGCCCACCCACATGAAACCCGCGGCGAGGTGCACCCAGCGGCCCACGGCGTACTGGACGAAGTCCATCGTCAGGCGCCCATCGCCGCTTTGGCGACAGCGTACAGGAGCGCGGTGAGCGCGAGCCCCAGCGCGATCGTCGCGGACAGCGAGTCGAGGGGGTTCTTCATCGGAGCTCCTTCATCGAGGGGTGGGAAACGGCCCGCAAACGCCGCGCGAAAAGGCGGTGAACAACTGCAGCCATTGTGCGCGAAGAAGGCAAAGTCCGGCCGCGCCCGCCGCGAGCCTCGACTTCGCTGCATCCTTCAAATTTCGCTTGTAACCCGTTCTGGTTGCGGATCATAATGACATCGTCATGCCCCCCATTCCCCGCGAGGAGACGACATGCTGAACATGGGCCGCCGCGACCGGCTTTTCGATCCCAAGGACGCCGAGAAGGGGGGCAAGCCTGCCTTCCCCGCCGCCGGCACGACCACCGCTACGCCCGCGCCGACCCCGCGCGCGACGCCCGGGGGCCCGTTGACACGCGATGCCGCCAGCGCGGCCGCGGCCGCGGCGCCGTCGCCCGCCCCGGCGCCTCCGGCGCCGGCGCCGGCACCGGCACTGCCGCAGGCCGACGCCGCGGCGCAGCCGACCACGCCGATCGAGCCCGTCGCGATGGCCATCGGCCCGGACACCCCGGGCAGCAAGCTTTGCGTGGGACCAAAGATCAAGCTGAAGGGCGTCGAGATCTCCGATTGCGACGTGCTCGTCGTCGAAGGCGAGGTCGAGGCGACGGTCAACAGCAAGGCGATGCAGATCGCAAAGCCGGGGACGCTGAAGGGGCACGTGTCGATCGAGGTCGCGGAGATCTTCGGCGACTTCTCCGGCGAGCTGACGGCGCGCACGAAGCTGATCGTGCACGGCACCGGGCGCGTGTCGGGCAAGATCCGCTACGGCAAGCTGATCGTCGCGGAGGGCGGCGAGGTCTCCGGCGACGTGCAGCGCCTCGACGCGAACGCCCAGGCGACACCGGCCCGCGCGGTGGGCAACGAGAATTTCGCGCTGGCGGCACCGCAGCCGGCAAGCTAGCGCGGCCGCAGTTGCCGGCCGCCGGACGCCGCGGCCGGCGCCGGCGTCCGTACTCCGTGCGGGATCGCGGAGCGCGCCCGCCGTGGCCACGCGTGGCGTCGGTCGCGTGGAGGTTGACAGCGGCCGCCTGCATTGAAATGCTGGCGGTCGTCGCATCCCGCGCCGCCTTCCCTCATCCATGCGTATCGGCATCGCCGGCGCCGGGCCCGCCGGCCTGCTGTTCGGCCTTCTCGCGAAGCGGCGTCGTCCCGACGCCGACGTCCGTATCGTCGAGCAGAACGCGCCCGACGCGACGTTCGGGTTCGGCGTCGTGTTCTCGCACGGCGCGCTCGAGTTTCTTGCGCGCGATGCGCCCGCGATGCACGCGAGCCTGGCGCGGGTCATGGAGACGTGGCCGATCCAGCGCGTCGTCCATCGCGACACGCCGGTGGACGTCGACGGCAACGGCTTCTGCGCGATCGAGCGACTCGCGCTGCTGCGGGTCCTCGGCGACGAGTGTCGTCGCGCCGACGTGCGCGTGGACCATCACACGACGATCGCCACGCCGGACGATTTCGCCGGCTGCGACCTCGTCGTCGGCGCCGACGGCGTCAACTCGGCGATCCGGCGGGCACACGAGCACGCGTTTCGCCCGCGCGTCGAGTGGCTGACCAATCGTTTCGTGTGGTACGGCACGGCACGCGCGTTCGAGTGCCTGACGCTGACGTTCCGCGAGAATGCCGACGGGGCGTTTGTCGCGCACCACTATCGCTACGCTCCGCAGCGCAGCACGTTCATCGTCGAATGCGATGCGGCGACGTGGCGGCGCGCCGACTTCGCGGAGCGCGACGACGCCGCGTCGCGCGCGTACTGCGAAGCGCTCTTCGCCCCGGAGCTCGCGGGGCATCCTCTCGTCTCCAACCGCTCGCAGTGGCGTCGCTTTCCCCTGCTTCGCAACCTGCACTGGAGCGCGGGCAACGTCGTGCTGATCGGCGACGCGCTGCGCACCGGGCACTTCTCGATCGGCTCGGGCACGCGCCTCGCCTTCGACGACGCGATCGCCCTCGATCGCGCGCTCGGCGAAGCCGGCGACGACGTGACGCGGCTCGTCGCCGCGTTCGAGCGCGAGCGGCGGCCGGTGGTCGAGAAGCTCGTCGCGGCGGCGAACGCGAGCTCGTACTGGTACGAGCGTATCGCCGACAAGATGGCGCTCGACCCCGTCGACCTCGCCCACGACTACATGACGCGCAGCGGCCGCATGAGCGACGAACGGCTCGGCGAGACCGCGCCGCGATTCATGGCAACGGTGCGTGCGCATCGCGCCGCCGCCGGCGCACGCGCGCCTGCCGCGACGCCAATCGTCGATTTGGTCGCCGACGACGCGCCCGGTGCGCGCGAGATCGGCTTCGACGTCCCGGCGCGCTACAACGCGTCCGCGCTGCTCTACGACAACCTCGCCACCCGCAGCGGCAAGACGGCGCTCGTGTGCGGCGATCGCGCACTCACGTACGCCGAGCTGTGCGGGCTCGCCGATCGCATCGGCGCCGCGCTGCAACGAACGGGTGTCGCCGCCGAGGGCCGCGTGCTGATGCTGCTCGACGACGGTGCCGAATACGCGGCGGCGATCTTCGGCGCGATCCGCGCGGGCTTCGTGCCGGTGCTTGTCAACACGCTCTCGCCCGCCGAGCACGTCGCGTACTTCCTTGCCGACAGCGCTGCCGAAGTCGCGATGGTCGACGCGCGCTTCGCCGCGCTGCTTGCGCATCCGGACGTCGCGTTCACGCGCCTGCGGCAGGTCGTGTACGTCGGCGACCCGCCGGTCGACGCGCCGCCCGCGCAAACGCTGCGGCTGCGCTTCGACGAGTGGCTGCGCGAAAGTACGGCGCCGCTCGTCCCCGCCGAGACGCATCGCGATGCGATGGCGTTCTGGATGTACAGCTCGGGCTCGACGGGACGGCCCAAGGGCGTGGTCCACCTGCAGCACGACGCGCTCTACACGCACCTCGCGTACGGTCGGCGCGTCCTGGGGCTTCGCGACAGCGACGTGGTGTTCTCGCCGCCCAAGATCTTCTTCGCGTACGGCTTCGGCAACTCGCTGACGTTTCCCTTCGCCGCCGGCGCGACGACGGTGCTGTTGCGCGGCCGGCCGGATTCCGACGCCGTGCTGGCTGCGATCGAGCGCCATCGTCCGAGCGTGCTGTTCGGGCTTCCGACGCTGTACGTCGCGCTCGTCGCGCATCCGGGCAGCGAGCGACGCGACCTGTCGAGCCTGCGGCTGTGCGTTTCGGCAGCCGAAACGCTGTCGTCCGAGCTGTTCGGCGAATGGAAGCGCCGCTACGGACTGCCGATCGTGGAAGGCCTAGGCTCGACGGAAATGCTGCACATCTACCTGTCCAACTCGCCGGCGGAGCAGCGTCCGGGATCGAGCGGCCGGCGTGTACCGGGGTACGAGGTGCGACTCGCCGACCCCGAGGGTCGCGACGTGGGACCCGACGAGTCGGGCATCCTGTGGGTCCGCGGCCATTCGCAGGCGCCGTGCTACTGGAATCGCCCCGACAAGACGGCCGAGACGATGCGCGACGGATGGATCTGCACCGGCGATCGCTTCGCGCGCGACGCCGACGGCTTTCACTTCTTCGAAGGACGCGCCGACGACCTCGTCAAGGTCAGCGGCCAATGGGTGCATCCGCTCGAAGTCGAGCGCTGCCTCGCCGAGCATCCGGACGTCCGCGAATGCGCGGTGCTCGCCGTCGAGGACGCCAACCGCCTCACGACGGTGGCGGCGTTCGTGGTTCTTTCCACGCCGACGGACGACGAAGCGGAGACGACGGCAGCGCTACAGCGATACGTCAAGACGCGGCTCCTGCCTTACAAATACCCGCGGGTCGTCCGTTACGTCGACGAGCTGCCGAAGACCGGCACCGGCAAGATCGACCGCCAGGCGCTGAAGCGCCTTTCGATCGACTGACGGGCGGACGCGCGGGTCAGTAGATCTCGGGCATCGGCACCGGCTGCGCTTCCGGCTTGCAGTGCCCGCACCAGAGCGCATCGGCGACCACGACGGCCTTCGGCGTGTTGCCCGCGCCGACGAAGATCGTCGTGATGTAGGGCATGCGCTTCTCCGCATGCGCGTTGCAGGTCGCGCGACCACAGAACCGGCACACGCCGCGCGCTTCGTTCTCGTCGAAGAAACATTTCACTGTGCGACCTTCCCCGCTCCGAAATCGATCCCAGTGCGTCGGTCTGGATGCATGCCGACCGCTCGCGTCGCCCGCTGCGCTGGCCGGGCTAATCCTCGCCGTCGGCCGCGAGTGCCACCGATCGCGCATCGAGCTCGGCACGCACCGTTGCATAGATGCCCTCGGCCGCCGAATTATGCCCCACGAGGCGGGTTTCGAGCACGCGCCAAAGACTTCCGCCCGTCGGCGCGCTCGCCGCCAGCGTCTGGCCGAGGCGCGCCCACATCGACCACGTCGCCTTGGGCATGATCGAGCGGACATACGTCATCACGTAAATGCCGACCTCGTGTCGCGCCTGCTTGAGCTCCTGCTTGAGTTGCGTGATCTGAGGCGCGAGCTCCGCGCGAAGCTCCGGATCGCGTGTCTTCTTAATCTGATCCTGCTTCATTGAGAGCTGCGCGGCGAGCATCAACGCGTCCGCCGCCTGGTCCCTCTTGGCGTCGCCGAAGCGCGCCGCCACGGGCGCAAGCAGCGCATCGAGTTCGTCCGCATTGCGCACGAGTCGCGCTTCCCCGCTACCACCTGCTCCGAGCGACTTCCGCAGCCGTCTGCGCTGGAGACGCAAACCCCACACAATCGCTCCCGCGACGATCATCAGCGCGGCGAACGCAATGGTTGCGACGACCAGAAGACTGGTCTTGCCGAAGACGAACTCATGGAACGCGGCGTCGTTGTAGACCGTATGAATTGGGATCGCGAGGACAAGCCCAGCCACCCAGCGCAACAATGGATGATTGATCCGGCCAAGCGGAAAGCCGGCAAGCGCCATCCCGACAATCGCCGTCGTGCTCCCATGTAACACCGATGAAGTGAACGCGCGCATGGTCGCGAGGACCACGCCGGTGTCGACGTCGACGCGACTGAGGTAAAGCATGTTCTCCGCTATTGCGAAGCCGATGCCGGAGGCAAAGCCGTAGACCGCACCGTCGACGAAGAACGCCGTATCCGCACGGCGCACGAGATACAGGAGTATCAGGGACTTGAAGATCTCTTCCACGACAGGCGCCGTGTGCGTTCCGACCCATTTCATCCCAAGAAGCAGCCGTATCGGGTGGTCGACCTGGTACGAGAGTTCCAACGAGAACGCGCCCCATACGAGCGCCAGTAGGATCAGGCGGAAGCGATGCGTCTCGAAGAAGTTCAGCCACTTGACGACATACAGGAACCCGAGTGGGATGAGGCTGGCGGTCAGGATGGAATAGATATTCATGGGCGAACCGTCGCTTAGCGCGTCTGAACGCGCGAAACGGGAGCAAGCATGCCAAAAGCGGTAGTCATCTGACTACCGCTTCTTGGCAATCGGCTACGCGGCCAGCGGCCGCGCGGCAGGTCAGGAGCCCGTGGAGCCCGTCGAGCCCGTGGATCCGGTGGAGCCCGTCGAGCCCGTCGAGCCCGTCGAGCCCGTCGAGCCGGTGGAGCCCGTGGAGCCCGTGGATCCGGTGGAGCCCGTGGATCCGGTCGAGCCCGTGGAGCCGGTC
>Ga0207644_10001443_pt1 | contig 15321 bp, 13 predicted proteins | sample KBSS73metaG_FD_184326 | JGI IMG/M metagenome (GOLD analysis project Ga0207644, IMG submission 184326) | Switchgrass rhizosphere microbial communities from Kellogg Biological Station, Michigan, USA - KBS S7-3 metaG (SPAdes) (version 2) | ecosystem: Host-associated > Plants > Roots > Rhizosphere... | reverse complement strand
CAGATCGAGCGCTACAGCTGGAAGGATCTCGGCAACTCCCACGTCGTGCCGTAAGGCGGCGCTGGCAGCTGATCCCGGCGGGCCCGGCGTTCAGGCCCGCGTTCACGCAGCCTTTGCGTTTGCGGTGCTAGCTTCCCGCGCTCCGGGGGTGAGACAATGAGATCATTTTGGTTGGCGACAGTCGCGACGCTTCTGGCTGCGCCGCTTTGCGCGCAGGGCATGCCGATGTCGCACGGCGATATGGCCGCGCCTAAAGTGCCGATGATCATGGATGGCTATGGCGGCGGAGGCTTCCCAATCACGACTGCCAACCCGAAGGCACAGGCGTTCTTCGATAACGGGATGCAGCTGGCCCATGCCTTCGCGCACAAGGCCGCGATCGAGGCAATGTCGGAAGCAGTCCGTCTCGATCCGACCTGCGCGATGTGCCTCTGGGGCAAGGCCTGGGCTTCAGGTCCGACCATCAACTTCGGCAAGAGCGAGGACGAAGTCGCCGAGCTTGCGGAAATGGCCGACAAGGCCGCCGACCTTGCCAAGGCGCAGGGCTCCGACCGCGAGCGCGAAATGATCCACGCATTGCAGCTTCGCTACAAGAATGGCGGCGGGGGGAAGGACGGGGACCTGCGGTTCGCCAAGGCGATGGCAGGAATGGCTGAAGGCTATCCGGACGACAATGAAATCGCAGTTATTGCGGCTGACGCCTGGCTGATGACGCACAGCGACTCCCACGAGGATGATAAGCTCAACGCGCGGCTTGCGATGCCGCTTCTCGAGCGGGTTCTGAAGCGCAATCCTGACTACACCCCTGCAATCCACTTCTATATCCACGCAACGGAAAGCGCGGACGTGCCAAAGTTGGCGGAGCCTTACGCCGACCGCCTTGCGGCTCTCGCCCCAAGGGCCAGCCATCTCGTGCACATGCCGAGCCACACCTATTACTGGGTCGGTCGATACGAAGAGGCTGCCAAGACCAACATGCGAGCGGTCGAGATCGGCATCGACAATGCCAAGCGGCTCGGCCTCGGTCCGCCGGACGGGGTTTGGGGCCTGCCCTACCATGGCCACAACATAACTTTCGGGCTGGGGGGCGCACTCGAAGCCGGCGATGCCGAGATTGCGCTGAAGCTTGGGAAACCGCTGGTCGAGCGTGCCCAGACTCGGGAACACACGCCGCCCGGGGGCCAGTCGATCGCAGTCCTTGGCTATTCTGCGATGGCACGCTTTGCCGATCCGGCTGAAGTGCTCGCGCTTCCCGAGCCCAAGCTGCCGATTACGACTGCCGCCTGGCATTATGCCCGGGGTGAAGCCTTCGCACGCCGAGACGATGCCGCGAATGTGCGCAAGGAGGCGGCCGCAATCCATGGTATCCCGGGCAAGGTGACGAAGGATGATGGGTCGCTTCAGGCCCAGACCATGACCTTCATCGCCCGGAACGTGTTGTTGGGCCGCGCTGCGATGATCGAGCATCGGCCGCAAGACGCTGCGATGGCCTTCGCGCAGGCGGCGGAAATGGAGGAAGGCGACGATTTCAGCTCATTGGCGGATCCTCCGCTATGGCCCTATCCGATCAGGCGCGACCTGGCGGCCGCGCTGCTTGCGGCGGGCGATGTGAAGGGGGCCCGGCGGGAAGCTCAAGGAGCGCTAAAGTATCGCCCGAAGGACCCGGGAACGCTAGCGCTTCTATCGACGCTTGAGACGCGCGCGGCCGCCCGTTAGGCGGGACCATGGCCAAGCGTCCCAAGTCAACGATCCCCAAGTACAAACGCCGTCGAGCCGTCTCATGGACGCGCCGGATCATCGGGTGGATCGTCAAGTTGATCCTCATCTTCCTTCTCGGCTCGGTCCTGTGGGTGCTCGCCTATCGTTTCGTAAACCCGCCGATCACGGCGACTATGCTAAGCGACCTATTCGCCGGCCGAGGCGCCGCCCGCGACTGGATGCCGATTAGCCAGATCGACCGCGACATGGTCCGCGCGGCCATTGCGGCCGAGGACAGCAAGTTCTGTTCGCATCACGGTTTCGATTACGAAGCCATTGAAAATGCGATGCAACGCAACGCGTCGGGTGGACGCATCCGCGGCGGGTCGACGATCAGCCAGCAGACCGCGAAGAACGCCTTCCTGTGGCAGAACGGCGGCTATGTCCGCAAAGGCATGGAAGCCTGGTTCACATTCCTGATCGAGCATCTGTGGGACAAGCGCCGGATCATGGAAGTCTATCTAAACCTCGATGAGACGGGCATCGGCACCTATGGAGTTAATGCCGGGTCCGAACGCTATTTCGGCCACGACGCCAGCGCCATGTCGCCGACCGAGGCGGCGCGGCTCGCAGCCGTCTTCCCACTGCCGAAGAAGCGCGGAGCGGTAGCTCCGGTGGGATTCACGAGGCGCTACGGCAATATCATCGCCGCGCGCATCCCTGTCGTCGGTCGCGATGGGCTGGACGCCTGCATTTACAAAGGCGTGACCGCGCCGGTGAACAAGGCGCCGCCTCCGGTCGCGAAGAAGCCGCGGCCGCTGCCGGGCGAGGAATTCGAGACGAACAAGCCGCCACCGGCCGACACTACCGATGTCGACCAGCCCGCCCCGGCCGCAACCGAGGTCCCGACGCCCGCGACACAACCGGAATCGAATGCAATCGGCAACTCACCAGAACCAGTGGAGAACAGCCTCTAGGCCACGTCGAATTGTGGCCAGAAGGCGCTTCGCAACAGGAACGCAGCCCCTCCCCGGACCGTTGATACGGCAGATCCAGCCAGGGAGGTTTTATGGCCACGCGTACCCAAACCCGCACGTCCAAGCAGTCCACCACGAGCCGCCGCCGGAGCAGCGGGAATTCAAGCCAAAGCGGGTCGGCCGACAACCGCAGCGCCTTTTCATGGAGCGACAATGCCGGCCCGCTGCTCGGTGCCGCATTGGCGGGGGTAGCCATTGGCTTTGCCGCGAACTTCGGGCGCAAGGCCGTGGTACAGGGCATGGCCGCGGCCGCCGGCGACTGGGACGAAATCCTGGCCGCCGAGCATGACGCGACGCTGGCGATCTTCGACAAGATGCTGGCGACCGACGAGACGCAGACGTTCAAGCGCAAGATGCTGTTGACGAAGCTTTGCTACAGCCTCGACAAGCACGCGTACGAAGAAGAGATGGTGATCTATCCGGCGCTGCGCAGTGCCAATGAGGCTGCCGATGCCGACCACCTCGAACATGACCATGGCTACGTCAAAACCTTCATCTACGAGCTTGGCCAGATGCCGGCGGACGCGCCCAACTGGTTGGAGAAGGTGCGCGAATTCCGCGAGCTGGTTTCGCGCCACGCGCACGAGGAAGAAGAGCAGATCTTCTCGCGCTTCAAGGATGAGCTGAGCGAGGAGCAAAATACGCGCATCACCGGCATGGTGAACCGCGACGGATTTTGGATGGCCTAGGGCGAGCTAGCCGACGAGGGCGAGCTTCGGCGGCTCTTGGACCGAGAGGTCGACGTTCCCCTCGCCGGCGATCCGCTCGATACGGGCCGCAAGCTCGGCATCGAGCGCATAGTCCCGACCGCCAACGACAACCGCTTCGCCGCCGGCGGCGATGGGGACGAGGAAGCGAACCAGTCCGTTCGATCCTCTCGCATTAGCGAGCTCACCAGCGATGCTCGCAGCCGCGGCCGCGTCGGCGACGCGGACGGTCATCTGCAGGCGCGTGCTCTTGGCGAGGTCGGCCAGCGGCCGGAAGCGCTTGATCGTCACCCGCGGCGTCTCGTCTCCGGCGCGGCGATCGAGCTCGACTGAGAGCAGCCCACACTGGCCGGCCTTCGCGGCGGCTTCCAGGGCAGCGGTGGCTTCGTCGTCGAAAGCGGTCGCCATGAACTGCCCGCTGGCATCGCTCAGCGTCGCCATCATGTAGCGGCGACCCTTGGCGGAGGTGCGCCAGCGCGCCTCTTCGACGAGGCCCGCCATGGTCGAGCCGACGCGTTCGCCCTCGACGACCTGAGTCTCGATGATTTGCGCGAAGGTCCTTACCTTGTGGGCGGCAAGCAAGTGACGCGCCGCATCCACCGGGTGGGCGGAGAAATAAAAACCAAAGGCGTCGCGCTCGGCGGCCATGCGCTGGGCGATCGTCCATGAGGCATCGCGCGGCAGGCGGATTGGAGCAGCTTCGGCGGAGATTCCGCCAAACAGGCCTGCCTGGCCGCTTTCGCGCTGGTCGTGCGCGCTGGCAGCATGAGCCAGAATGGTCTCGGCGGCGGCAAAGACCGCGGCGCGCTCGGGCTTGATGCTGTCGAATGCACCCGCAGCCGCGAGACTTTCCAGCTGGCGACGGTTGAGCAGTCGCGGGTCGATCCGCGCGGCAAAATCCTCGAGGCTGGTGAAAGGACCGCCCCGTTCCCGCTCCTCGACCAAGGCTTCCATCGCTTTTTCGCCGACGCCCTTGAGCGCGCCGAGCGCGTAGCGGACAGCGCCGTTCTCGACCGTGAAGAAGGCGTGGCTGGCGTTGATGTCGGGCGACAGGTATTCGATCCCGCCGCGGCGCATGTCCTCGACGAAGATCCCGAGCTTGTCGGTCAGCGCCATGTCGAAGCTCATCGACGCAGCATAGAATTCAGCGCGGTGGTGCGCCTTCAGCCAGGCGGTCTGGTAGGCGACCAGGGCGTAGGCGGCGGCGTGGCTCTTGTTGAAGCCGTAGCCCGCGAACTTGTCGATCGTGTCGAATAGCTCATTCGCCTTGGCCGCGGTGATCTGGTTGTGGGTTGCGCAGCCCTCGACGAAGCGGGCGCGCTGGGCGTCCATCTCGGACTTGATCTTCTTGCCCATCGCGCGCCGCAACAGGTCGGCTTCGCCCAGGGAGTAGCCGGCAAGCACCTGCGCCGCCTGCATGACCTGCTCCTGGTAGACGAAGATGCCGTAGGTCTCGGCGAGGATGCGTTCGAGCAGAGGGTGCGGATATTCGAGCGTTGCGCGACCGTTCTTGCGGTCGCCGAACATCGGAATGTTGTCCATCGGACCGGGTCGGTAGAGCGCGACGAGCGCGATGATGTCGCCGAAGCTGGTCGGCCGGATCGCCGCGAGCGTGCGCCGCATGCCTTCGGATTCGAGCTGGAACACCCCGACCGCGTCGCCGCGCTGGATCAGCTCATAGACCGCAGCATCGTCCCACGGCAGTTTCTCGAGATCGACCTCGACGCCCTGCTCAGCAAGCAGCCGCCGGCCTTCCTTTAGGACCGACAGCGTTTTCAGGCCGAGGAAGTCGAACTTCACCAGCCCCGCGGCCTCGACATATTTCATGTCGAACTGCGTGACCGGCATGTCAGAGCGCGGGTCGCGGTAGAGCGGGACCAATTCGTCCAGCGGCCGGTCGCCGATGACCACGCCCGCAGCGTGGGTCGAGGCGTGACGAGGCAGACCTTCGAGCTTCATCGCCAGGTCGAACAGGCGCTTGACGTCTGGGTCCTTGTATTCGGCCGCGACCTCCGGAACGCCGTTCAGCGAGCGCTCCAGAGTCCATGGATCGGTCGGATGATTGGGGATGAGCTTTGCAAGCCGGTCGACATGACCATAGCTCATCTGGAGCACGCGGCCGGTGTCTTTGAGGACGGCGCGCGCCTTCAGGCGCCCGAAGGTGATGATCTGCGCGACCTTGTTGCGGCCGTACTTGCCCTGGACGTAGGCGATCACCTTGTCGCGATGGGTTTCGCAGAAATCGATGTCGAAATCCGGCATCGACACGCGCTCGGGGTTGAGAAAGCGTTCGAACAGCAGGTCGAGCGCGATCGGATCGAGGTCGGTGATGGTCAGCGCCCAGGCGACGACCGAGCCTGCGCCCGACCCGCGCCCAGGTCCCACCGGGATGTCATTAGCCTTCGCCCATTTGATGAAGTCGGCGACGATCAGGAAGTAGCTCGCGAACCCCATGTTGATGATGATGTCGAGCTCATAGTCGAGCCGCTCGGAATAGTGTTGCCGCTCTTCGCCTGTTCGACCCTGAAGCCGCACTTCGAGGCCGACATGCGCATCGCTACGTAGCTGGTCGTCCTCATGGTCGCTGAGGCGCGGCAGGATTGGGCGGCGGCTCGGAGCGGCAACCGCGCAGCGCTGGGCGATTACGGCCGTGTTGGCGAGCGCCTCGGGCAAATCGGCGAACAGCTCGGCCATCGCCGCGCCGTCCTTGAGCCAGGCGTCCGGTGAGGAGGTCGGCCGCTCCGCGCTTTCGACATAGGCCGAATTGGCGATGCACAGCATGGCATCGTGAGCGGCATGGAAGGCCGGGTCGGCATAGGCCGCCGGATTGGTCGCGACCAGCGGCAGGTTGCGCGCATATGCAAGGTCGATCAGCGTGGTTTCCGCGGCTTCCTCGATTGCGTCACCACGTCGCGACAGCTCGATGTACAGCCGTTCGGGAAACAGCGAGTGCAGTCGATCGAGATAGGCGTCAGCCTTGAGCGACTGACCGTCGGCGATCAGCCGCGCCATCGCGCCCTCGCTCCCGGCGGTGAGCGCAATCAATCCTTCCGAATGCGTTTCGAGCTTCTCGAATTCGACGTGCGGATCTTGCTCAATCGGCCGATCGAGATGCGCCGCCGAGACGAGCTTACAAAGGTTCGCATAGCCCAGCTCGTCCTGGGCAAGCAGTGCGAGCCAATCGATTGCCGCCTCGCCGCCGATCTCAGTAGGGTGCGCGACGCCCAGCATCGTGCCGATGATCGGCTGGACACCCTTTGCGAAGCAGGCGTCGCTGAACGGCATGACGCCGTAGAGTCCGTTGCGGTCCGCCAGCGCCACCGCCGGAAACCCGAGCTTTGCGGAGCGCTCGGCGATCGTCTTCGGCTCCATCGCCCCTTCGAGCATCGTGAAGGACGAAAAGACGCGAAGCGGGACGAACGGCTGAGTCACGTGTGAACTATGGGTCCTGCTACCCGCCGCGTGAAGGCGACGGAGCCGAATTATCCACGACTATTGGGGCTTCCAGCGGCCTTCCATGATATCGCGGATTTCGCGCATGCGGCCGACATAAGCATCGCCGATGCACGAATGATCCGGGCAGCGGTCGCGATACCCAAGGAACCGGTTGCGGGTCTGCTGCAGGACAGCTTGTTGTTGCGGTGAGGCTTCGGCCATTGCGCGGCCATATTGCGCGGCCATCTGGCGGTCGAGCGCGGCAAGCCCAGGATCACCACAAACGGCGATTTCGCCACGAGTGCGCGCGCTGGCGCAACTGAAGCTGGGATGCGTTCCGGTCGTCGCCGGCGGTGGTGCAGGCTGGACAGGCGGCGCGGGCTGCGCAGGCTCTCCCGTAGCTCCTGTCGCCGGGGCCGGGATTGGGACTGGCACGTCGCCTTGCGGTGTTGCTGCCGCAGTTCGCGCGAGCGTCGCCAGTGGCGTGATAATTGAGTCGCTATTTTGCAGCACCACTACGGCGCCACTGTCATCAACCGATTGCTGTACAGTATAATCGATATCGGACGTCAGCGTATGGCGGCCACCGACGACCGTTACTCCGGGTGGAAGATCAAGCGACAGGGAAGCCGAGCAATGTATAGCGCCGGTTGAGCTGTCCTTGCTCTCCATGACCGGATTTTCCGTTCGCACGACCGCTATATTCGACAGTTGATCGAACGCCGCCTGATCGCTTCCGCGCAACTGTGCCGCCCGCCGGAACAACTCGTGCTTGATCAGGTCATAGGTCGCCTTGCTCGCGCAAAGCTTCTCGTCGCTCGGCGGCCTATTCTCTGCGACGCTGATATTGGTCAGCTTGTCCTGATCGGAATTACCGCGGGTAGCGAAATAGGCGATCACGAGAACCAGAAGGAGGAGGCCGGCAACAAGCCCGATCGTCGTCCAGTTGACGTTACGCATAGGCTGCTGAACGCCGCGATCTCGGTCTGGCTCCACTATTCGAGACGCCCTTCGTGAAGCCGTACGACGCGGTCCATTCGCGCTGCGAGACGTTCGTTATGGGTGGCGACGAGTGCCGCGCTGCCCTCGCCCCGAACGAGCCTGATGAACTCGGCGAAGACGATGTCCGCGGTGTGCTCATCGAGGTTGCCGGTCGGCTCGTCCGCGAGGATCAAGGGCGGCTTATTGGCCATGGCGCGGGCGACGGCGACGCGCTGCTGCTCGCCGCCCGACAGCTTAGAGGGGCGATGGTCGAGCCGTGCGGAAAGACCAAGCGTACCCAGCAATGATTTCGCGCGTTCGTGCGCAGCTGCAGGCTCCGCGCCGCGGACCAGTTGTGGCAGCACCACGTTTTCGACGGCATTGAACTCGGGCAGCAGGTGGTGGAACTGGTAGACGAAGCCCAGCAACTCCCGGCGCAGCCGGGTCCGGCCATCGTCGTCGAGCCGCGCGGCTTCTTCGCCGCCGAGACGGATCGAGCCTTCGAAACCGCCTTCGAGCAGCCCTACGGCCTGGAGAAGCGTCGACTTGCCCGATCCCGAGGGCCCAAGAAGCGCGACGATCTCGCCCGGCGCGACGGAGAGGTTCACCCCGCGCAGGACCTCGATCGTTGCATCGCCCTGGACGAAGCTGCGCTTGAGGTCCCCGGTCACAAGGATCGGTTCATTCATAGCGAAGCACTTGGACGGGGTCGGTGCTCGCCGCCTTATAAGCGGGGTAAAGCGTCGCGAGGAACGACAGCACCAGCGCGGTGACGATGATCGCGATGATCTCGACGGGATCCGGCTTGGCCGGGAGGTCGGTGAGGAAGCGTACCGAAGGATCCCACAAGTTCTGGCCGGTCAGCTTTTGGATCGCATCGACGACGCCCTGGCGGAAATAGAGAAAGACTGCCCCGAGGATGATGCCGAGGACGATCCCGAGTGAACCGATCGTCACGCCGACGGTCATGAACACTTTCATCATGCCGCGCCGGCTTGCGCCCATGGTGCGAAGGATCGCGATGTCGCGAGTCTTGGCGCGAACCAGCATGATGAGGGACGATAGGATGTTGAAAACGGCGACCAGCACGATCAGCGACAGGACGACGAACATCGCGACGCGCTCGACCTCCAGCGCCTGGAACAGCGCGGAGTTCATCTGCCGCCAGTCAACGATGATCCCCCGCCCCTGGACCGCCTGGCGGAGCGGCGCCAGAATGTCCTGCACCTTGTCCGGGTTCGTGGTCTGGATCTCGACCATCCCGACCTGGTTGCCCATCAGCAGCAATTCCTGAGCGTCCTGCATCGGCAGCAGCACGAACGCCTTGTCGTAATCATAGACGCCGATCTCGAAGACCGTGCCGACCGTGTACGTAACCTCGCGCGGCACAGTGCCCATCACGGTTGATCGGCCCTCTGGATTCCACAGCGTGATCTGGCTGCCGGGATAAGCACCGAGCGTGTCGGCGAGGCGCGAGCCGATTGCGACCATGCCGCTGCCTGGAGTCACCGACTTCATATCGCCGGCGACGACGCCGCCCATGATGGTCTTGTTGCCGCGGATGTCCTCGAGCCGCATGCCGCGCACGAGGACGCCTTCGAACCGCCCGTTGGCAGTTGCCATCAACGGCGTTTCGATCAGCGGGACGGCAGACGTGACACCGGGCGTCTTCTTCGCCTGTTCGGCGATCTGCTCCCAGCCACCGAGACGGCCGTCATAGCCCTGGACTACGGCATGACCATTGAGGCCGACGATCTTGTCGAACAGCTCCGCCCGGAAGCCGTTCATGACGCTCATGACGATGATGAGGGCGGCAACGCCGAGCGCCACGGCGATGAGGCTGATGCTGGCGACGAGGAAGATGAAGCCTTCGCCCTGGCCCGGGAGGAGATAGCGCCGAGCAAGCATCGACTCGGCTCGGTTGAGGATCATGTAGTCAGTCTCGCCAGGGCGCTTTCGATACTTAGCTCCTCGCGCTCGCCAGTTGAACGGCGCTTTAACTCGACGGTGCCGGCAGCGATTCCGCGTGGACCGATGATGACCTGCCAGGGCAGCCCGATAAGGTCCATCGAGCCGAGCTTGACCCCGCCCCGCTCGTCGCGGTCGTCGTAGAGTGTGTCGACGCCTGCTGCGCGGAGTTGATCATAGAGGCCATCAGCCGCGGCGACGCTGGCTTCGTCGTCGGCGCGCATGGTGACGACCCCGACGCGCCAGGGAGCAACCGCTTCCGGCCAGACGATGCCGGCCTCGTCATGGCTTGCCTCGATGATTGCGCCGACCAGGCGGGACACGCCGACGCCGTAGCTTCCCATCATGGGCGTCACCGGCGTTCCGTCGCGGCCAGAGACTTTGAGGCCCATCGCCGCGGAATATTTATCGCCGAAGTAGAAGATGTGCCCGACCTCGATGCCGCGGCCCGTGCGGCGGCTCGCCTCGGGCAAAACCTCCCATTTCGCCGTGTCGTGCGTCTCGTCGGTGGCGGCGTAAGTCGAGTTCACGCGGTCGAACAGGCCCTGCAGCCCCGCTTCATCACCGTAACGCAGGTCCGACTGCTGCCAGTCGAACTCTTCGTAGGCGGCGTCGTAGAAGACCTCGCTCTCGCCGGTCGGCGCGAGGACGATGAACTCATGGCTGAGATCGCCGCCGATCGGCCCGGACGCGGCCTTCATCGGCACTGCCCGGATGCCGAGCCGCTGGAATGTTCGGAGATAGGCCAGCATCTGCGTGTAATAGCTCTGCCGCGCGCCAGCTTCGTCGAGGTCGAAGCTGTAGGCGTCCTTCATCAGGAACTCGCGCCCTCGCATCACGCCGAAGCGCGGCCGCACCTCGTCGCGGAACTTCCACTGTATGTGGTAAAGCGTGCGAGGCAGATCGCGGTAGCTTTTCACCTCGTCTCGGAAGAGCACGGTGATCATCTCTTCGTTGGTGGGGCCGTAGAGCATTTCGCGCTCGTGCCGGTCGCGGATGCGCAGCATCTCGGGCCCGTAAGCGTCGTAGCGACCGCTTTCCCGCCAGAGGTCTGCCGACTGGAGCGTCGGCATCAGCATCTCGAGCGCCCCTGCCCGATCCTGCTCCTCGCGAACGATTTGCCCGATCTTCTTCAGGACGCGGAAGCCGAGCGGCAGCCACGCGTAGATGCCGGCAGCAGTTTGCCGCACCAGCCCGGCACGCAGCATCAGCTTGTGGCTGACGATCTGGGCGTCAGAAGGGCTTTCCTTGAGGACCGGGAGAAAGGCACGGGACCAGCGCATCGCGCCGCCCTAGCGGCCATTCATCGCGGCTGGCAACCGCATGCAGACCGCCTAGCGCTGTTGCTGCGTCGACACAGAGGCCGCACAAAAGCAACCGTCGTCAATTGAGGCCGTGACAAGGCGCTCGGCCCGGGCCTACTCACCCTCGTCCGAACGAGCTGGGCCTTGGGTCGGGTTCGGGGTGCGACAGAACGACTGGGGACGTTCGCCGCAACGACATCCAAGGGGGCTGACGAGCAATCGTCACGCAAGGCGCCCGGGTCGCTGGCCGATCCGGGCGTTTGCTTTTTGCGGTGCTTGCATTTCTCCCGCCCGCCCTCTGATGAACCCGGTTGACGTCACCCGTAAGTTAATGGGATCAGCCCGCCAGCCTTCCAGAGGTGTCAACACAGTCTTTGCTTCATGCTGGTTCCGGCCTAAAATGGGCTCAGCGGGGAGCGCGGCTCACATAGGGGTATGCGGCAATGGCCAAGAATGTCGGAAGTCAGGATCGGGTGGTTCGAATTGTCGCCGGGCTGGTTATTGGCATCGGCGCCTATTTCGTCGGCGGACTTCCGCAAGCCGCCCTTTACGTCGGGATGGTGATCGGCATCTATCTTTTGCTCACGGGCCTGTTCGCCTGGGACCTGTTCTATAAGCTCCTGGACATCGATACCTGCATTCAGGAGCAGCCTTATTCCACGACCGACGACCGCGCCGGGCTCTGAGCACAGCGGCCTCGCCGCTTAGCCAATGACTGACCGTAAGCCCGGCACAGCGACCGGCCTCGTCCAGGGCGGCCGCCGCAAGGAATGGCGCGGCCGGCTCGTCAATCCCGCAGTCGAGCGTGCTTCGACCATCCTGTTCGACAATGTTGAGGAGCTCGAAAAGGCGCGCCCGGGGCTCGGCCAATGGAATTACGGGCTTCAGGGCACCGCCACTCATTGGGCGCTTTCTGAAGCACTGACCGAGCTCGAGCCCGGCGCGGCGGGAACGGCGCTCTACTCATCGGGCCTCGCCGCCGTGAGTGGCGCGCTGCTCGCCGTGCTGTCGGCAGGCGATCAGCTGCTTATCGTCGACAGCGTCTATGGGCCGACACGCAAGTTTTGCGATACGATCCTCAAGCGGCTTGGAATCGACGTCGTCTATTACGATCCTTTGATCGGAGCCGAAGTCGTCGAGCAGTGCACCGATCGCACGCGGGCAATCCTGCTCGAGAGCCCCGGAAGCATGACCATGGAAGTCCAGGACGTGCCGGGAATGTGCGCTGCGGCGCACGCGCGCGACCTCGTCACGCTGCTCGACAACACTTGGGCGACGCCGTTGTTGTTCACGGCGATCGCGGCCGGGGTCGACATCAGCATCCAGGCGCTGAGCAAATATGTCGGCGGCCATTCCGACGTGATGATCGGATCGGCCACGGCGAATGCGAAGCACTTTCCGCGCCTGCAGAGAACCGGTTGGGACCTCGGCCACGCAGTGTCCCCGGACGATGCGTGGCTCGGCTCGCGCGGCCTGCGCACGCTGGCAGTTCGACTGAAGCAGCATGAGGAGAATGCGCTGAAAGTTGCGCGCTGGCTCAAGGAGCAGCCTCAGGTCGGACGAATGCTTCATCCGGCTTTCGAGGACTGCCCCGGGCACGAGTTTTGGAAGCGGGACTTCAAGGGCTCTTCGGGGCTTTTTACATTCGAGCTAAAGGACGCTGATCGGCAGACGCGGGCGCGTTTCATCGACGGCCTGACTTTGTTCGGCATCGGCTTCAGCTGGGGCGGCTATGAGAGCCTGGTGTTGCCGATGGATCCGACCCGGTCGATCTCAAAGGCTCCAGCGGAGAACCTTATTCGCCTGCAGATTGGGCTCGAGGATGCGGATGACCTGATCGCCGACCTCGTCGCAGCGTTCGGTCAGATGGGACGCTGACCGGAGATGTTGCCCGCTTCGCTGTAGCGGCAGACGAGGAATTCTTCGTAACGGCCCACAGCGGTTGCGCAGCCGACGCGGCGAGAGTTGCGCCAGATCAACTGCGTATAGTGGCCAACCTTTTCTACGTCGCCCGAACGGCTGTTGTTGGGGAACATGCCGGGGCGGTAGTCCGCCTTTTCCGCCCGCCACAAGCCGACCATCGCCTCGGGTGAGAAAGCGCGCGGCGTCCCCGCCCACAGGTTCTCGCCCTGCAGCGGCTTGTTCGGATCGTCGGCGGAGTGCTCGAATCGGCCCGTCGCGGCGAGATTGTCAGCCCATACGCGGGCGTCGGCCGCCAGGCTCGAATCCCAGTCGAGCGCGGCAACACCGAGCCGCATCCGCTCGGCATTATGCGCTGCCAGCAGCCGGGCGTTGAAGTCGGCGCGCGCAATCGTGCCGCCGAGCAACATGGGGCTGCTTATCAGCATGGCTAGGGACAGAATGAGCTTCTTTGCCTGCACGGGACGCCTTTTCGAGGGGTACCGGTACGAGCGTCATGGTTGGGCTTGGATGAGGGTTTATGGTTAAGAGCGAAGTTACGATTGCCTAGCGGCCTTCGCTCTACCCACGATTTCGACTTCGTCCCCGACATGGGTTGCGGCAAACAGCCGCTCGGCGAAAGGCAGCGGAATCCCGATGCAGCCATGGGTCGCCGCACCCCAGCGGACGCTGCTGGCGTGGATCGACACCCCGTCACCGGTCAAACGAAGCGTGTAAGGCATCGGCGCATCATAAGTGCCGGAGCGATGGTCCTTGAGCTTCGCCAGGATCGGGAACTTGCCGGTCGGAGTCGGCAGGCCGTCAGCACCGTATACGATCACTGCCGTGCCAATCTCATGACCGCCGCGAAATACCGAGATGAGCTGAGAGTAAAGGTCGACGCGCAGCCAGGTCGGGCCTGCGGGCACGCCCTGATCATCCCAGACATAATCGCCGAAGTGCAGCGGCGCCTTCACGGCGAGCAGCGACTTGACCGGCCGATCGAGCGTGCCTGATGCGAGTGCCTGGCCGATTTGCGAGCGGTTGAGAAAGAGGCGTCGCGCCTTTGCATCGGATATGGGTGCCGTCGGCCTCGTGGCCGCCACCGCCGCACTGTTGTGCGGTTCCGATTTGATGAAGGTCCATGCTCCCGCGCTTGCTGCAAGCAGGGCGCAGCAGAGGGCGATGATCCCGCCCCTCACCGTTTCATTCCGTTACGGGTTTCCGCCCCGCAGGGACGCGACGCCTGAGCACAGCCCCCATCAGGCCGAAGCCCAGGAGCATCATCCCCCAGCTTGCAGGTTCGGGGACCGGAACGGCCGGCGTTACCGGGACCTGCGGAGTCACCGTAGTGGCGATCGGCGGCGTGAAGCTCCCTCCTCCTCCGCCACCGGGTGAGGGAATACCGGAGAAGACGGGAGGTCCGAACGACCCGCCCGGCAGTCCGCCGACCGGAGGCATCACTTCCGGCGGTCCTCCGGCTACTGTCGCAAAAAGCGGCGCCTGCGGCGTCGGAAGGAGCGGCACGGCCGCCGGCGGGGTGGCTAGCGCCTCGTAGGCCGTGGGCGGAGTGTAAGGTCCGCGGATTTTCGGGAGTGCGCGCTGGTGAAGTGCCGCTTCCCGCTTGTGCTTAAGCAACGCCAACTCGCCTACGCTGCGTGTGCCGGGCGACCTTTCAGCGAGCATCGCCGCGACTGTCTGTACGCCATGGAGGCTATTATCGATGCCCTCGCGAACCGCCTGCCCTAGTCGCGGAATGGACAGCGTCGCCACGGAAAGCGCGGCCGCAATTGCGACGCCAACGGCGGTGAAGGTCGCGCGCCGGGTGGCCTGCCGCCCATGAGCAATAGATAGCGCGGTCACCGACATTGGCCGGCCGCCTCGACGATTTCAGGGGCCGCCGGAGAGGCGGATGCGAATAGCCGGAGGTGCGTTGCACTACCTTCGCTGTGCAGTTGCAGCCAGTAAGATGCGGATGCGGCATGAGCGCCGAAATCGGTGAATGTGCCGCCTCGTTCGCCGGGCAAAAATGACCAGCTGCGGTTGGCGCGCTCCGCCTCTCGGCTGAAGCATGCGCCATATTCATCTAGCGACTTCGAGCTTCTTGCATCGAGCAGCGGCGTGAATTCGCCCGCGCCGGCCAGCAGGATCAGTACGCCAAGCACTCTTTACGCGTCCCCAAACTGGTTATCAGCGGGTTAACTTTTGGAGGGTGAATTGGTTGCCTACATCGCGCGAATTCGGCCGTTTTGGCGGGAATCCCATAGTGATACATGCCAAACCTCGCACGGC
>Ga0207644_10001442_pt1 | contig 15326 bp, 13 predicted proteins | sample KBSS73metaG_FD_184326 | JGI IMG/M metagenome (GOLD analysis project Ga0207644, IMG submission 184326) | Switchgrass rhizosphere microbial communities from Kellogg Biological Station, Michigan, USA - KBS S7-3 metaG (SPAdes) (version 2) | ecosystem: Host-associated > Plants > Roots > Rhizosphere... | reverse complement strand
TGAGTGGTGTGCGACGGCGCCGGAGCGGTTCATCCCGCTGGGGTTGTTGCCGATCTGGGATGTGGATGCCTGTGTGGTGGAGGCCGAGCGGGTGGCCGCGAAGGGGGCACGCACGGTGTCGTTCCCGGATAGCCCGGTGCCGTTGGGTCTGCCGTCGTTTCACTCCGATCATTGGGACAGTCTGTGGCAGGTGTGCTCGGAGGCGGGGATGCCGCTGTCGCTGCATTTCGGGTCGGGTGGTTATGTGCCGGGGTTTTCGTTTTCGGGGATGAGCGCGTCGCAGGCCGATCTTGCTAAACAGGAGGTGTCGGCGCCGTTCGCGGTGGCGATTACGCTGTTTGCGACGAATCTGATGTGGTCCACGGTGGACTTGTTGTTCTCGGGCAAGCTGCAGCAGTTCCCGAACCTGCAGATCTCGTTGTCCGAGGGCGGTATCGGGTGGCTGCCTTACATTTTGGAGCGCTCCGATTATGTGTGGGAGCGTCACCGCTACTACCAGCCCATCGATTTCGACACCCGCCCGTCGGATCTGTTCCGCCAACATTTCTGGGGTTGCTTCATTGATGACGAGCACGGGTTGGCCAACCGCCACACGATCGGCGTTGACCGCATCACCTTGGAGATCGACTTCCCGCACTCGGATTCCAACTGGCCCAACAGCCGCAAGCGCGCCGCCGAAGTGCTCGCCACCGTGCCCGACGACGAATGCGAAATGATCGTCGAGACCAACGCACGTCGCATGCTCAACTTCCCGCGGACGGGCGAGCCGCAGCTCGCTAACGCATAGCCGGAATAGGAGACCGAATGAGGGTTGAGGTGGATCCTGAGCGGTGTCGAGGACATGCGCGCTGCTTGACGTTGGCGCCGAATGCTTTCGAGTTTCTCGACTCGGAAGATCGGGCGGTGGTGAGCGACGGCGGAATCGCGCTCGAGGATGACGAATCGATCCGAAGAGCCGAACAGGAATGTCCCGAGCGGGCGATCACGATCTATGACCAAGGAGATGTGCGATGACGACTATCGACTCCGAAACCGACGGTGCCTCGACCGATCTCGACCACCATTCGGAGTACTTCCGGGAGAACAACTACGCGATCTACTCCGAATTTCGCGAGCGGTGCCCGGTTCTGCACTCGACGGCATGGGATGGGTTCTGGCTGTTCCTTGGGTATGACGCGATCGTCGACGCCGCACAAGATGCCGATTTGTTCGGCAGTGGCGTGGACAAGGCTGTTCCACCACTATCTCCAGATCCTTTGATCCCTATAGACATCGACCCGCCACTTCACGGTGCGTATCGTCGTATCGTCTTGCCGTACTTCTCTCCGGGCGCCGCAAAGCGTTGGAGGCCTATAATCCGTCAGCTGGCAACGGAGTTGGTTGACGACTTCATCGAGAGTGGCCGAGCCGACATCGTCCAGCAACTGACCACCCCATTGCCAGCGCGCTGGATTCTGCAGATGTTGGGTCTCGACGACAGCCGTTGGTCGGAATGGGTGCACTGGATCCATTCCACCATTCACGACCGCACGCACGACCCCGAGCGCGCCGGAGACGGCGTCATGAACATCTACTCCAGCATCATGGCCGCGATGGAGGATCGGCGGACCAATGGCTTCGGCGACGACCTGATCAGCATCATCTTGCAAGCCGAGGTGGAAGGCGCGCCCCTCACCGACGAGCAGGTGATCGGGTATGTGTTTCTGCTGATGCTCGGCGGTATGGACACGACGAGCGGCCTGACGGGTAATGCACTGGTTCGACTCCACGAGGATCCGGCATTGCGCCAGCAGTTGATAGACGATCCTGCGCTTCTCGACACCGCAACCGAAGAGTTCCTCCGGCACGATACTCCTACCCAGGGGCTGTACCGAATCGTCAAGCGCGACTGCGAGTTCCACGGCCAACAATTGAGTGCGGGGGACCGAGTGACCCTGATGTTCGCCTCTGGCAACCGCGATCCGAAGGTGTTCGACGAGCCCGAGGAGATTGACCTGACCCGTTCACCGAACCGCCACCTAGCGTTCAGCCTCGGCCCGCACCGTTGTCTCGGCTCCAACTTCGCCCGGGTGATGTTCCAGGAGATGATCTCAGAAATCCTCGAGCGGATCCCCGACTTCGCCATCGATGGCGAAGTGGTGCGCTTCGAAGACGCTGGAGACGTGTACGCCGTTCGCCACCTGCCGATCCGGTTTACGCCGGGTCCGCGGCATGCATCACGTCTGGGGTAAGGAGGTGTCACGAGTCGGTTTCTTCGGCGTCGGTCAAATGGGTGCACCAATGGTGTCGCGGCTGCTCGATCGCGGTCAGCATGAAGTCGTTCTCTATGCGCGCCGACCCGAGGTGTGCGAACCCTATGTCACGCGCGGGGCCCGTATGGCTGGCTCGCTCAAGGAGCTTGCGCGAGCGAGTGATGTGTTGATCGTGTGTCTGTTCTCTGATCTGCAGCTGCGCGAAACAGCCTTCGGCGACGACGGTTTCCTTGCCCATCTGCCCGAGGGTGCGATCTTCGTGTCGCACACCACGGGTAGTCCGGCGCTGATCTCCGACATCGCCCAGGCAGCGCCCCATGTTCGGGTGATAGACGGGCCCATCAGTGGAGACCCGGAAGATATTCTTCGGGGCAGGCTCACGGTCCTGTTGGGCGGGGAACCCGGCCCGGTCGATACTGCGCGTGACGTGGTGGGTGCTTACGCCGATCCCATCATTGCGACCGGTGCGCTGGGCAGCGCGATGCTGGTCAAGCTTCTGAATAACCTACTGTTCGCAGCGAATTCGCAATTGCTCGCGGATACAGCCGCAGCCGGAACAAAGTTGGGCTTGGATGAGGGGTCGTTACTCGCCGCGTTGAGTGCGTGTAGCGGCAGTAGCGCTGCCCTTCAGCGGGTGCGGCAGGTCGGCGGTCTTGCTCCGTTCGAGGGCCGCGTGACGCCGTATCTGCGTAAGGACGTCGCGACGGCGACAGCGCTGGCCGAGGAGATGGGTGTGTCGATCGACTTGGTGCGCGGTGTCGCGGAAAAAGGACCTCTGTCGGTGACGTGATTCCGCCCGGGGTGTCGGCGATTCAGGTTGTCAACTGCTTAGCGAGTTCGCGCTTGGCCACTTTGCCCAAACCGGTCAGCGGAAGTTCATCGAGTATGTACAGCCGCTCGGGCCACTTCTGCTTCATCAAGCCGCGGTCATCCAGAAACCGGCAGATCTCTTCGAGTGTGACATCGCGGTGCTTGGGTGATCGTTGGACGACCGCGCAGACGAGCTCGCCACGAATCTCGTCGGGCAGACCGAGCACGGCGACGGTGTCGATGAGCGGGTGTGCGAGTAGCTCGTTCTCGATCTCGGCAGGAGCGATGTTCTCACCTTTTCGAATGATCAGATCCTTCATCCGGCCGGTGATCACCAGCCGGCCGTCAGCCCGCAGGTATCCGGTGTCCCCGGTTCGGAGCCAGCCGTCCGACGAGAGAGATGCCGCCCATTGCTCACCGTCGACATAGCCGGGTGTCAGGACATCGCCGCGCACCTCGACCTCTCCCGTGGACGCGATACGGACTTCGGCGCCGGGGACCGGCCGGCCCGCACTGTTCGCCCGCTGCTCAAAGCTGTCCGACGCCTCGCTGGCGGTGACAGCGGGGGCTTCAGTCATGCCATAGCCGTGCAGCACGGGCACTCCGAGCACGCGTCTGACTTTCTCGTGTAGCTCTGGTGGACAGGGTGCACCGCCGCCGACCAGCATGCGAAGCGTCGGCACGACGGGAGCGCCACCATCTGACGACAGCTGCGCCGTGAGCAGCATCTGATAGAACGCAGTACTTCCACCGGTGAACGTCACTCGTTTGGCTGCAAGCACTTTCGCGACGTCCGGGCCGATTTGCGGTAGTACCAGCACCGAGAACTTCCCGATAAGGGCGCACGAGAGATAGAAGATGCCACCAACATGTGCGATGGGAAAGTTGATGGTCCCAACGTCGTCGGGCGCGGATCCCAGGCCGAGCTGGTCAACGTAGCTACGAGCCGCGGTCAACAACGAGTCGTCGCTGTGTCGCACCCCTTTGGCGCGCCCGCTCGTTCCGGACGTGAAGAAGACCCATCGCGGGGAGTGCGAGGGGAAGTTCGGTGCAGCTTCCGATGGCTGGTCATCGGGCATAGCCCGCAATACAAGGAGGAAGTCGGAGGGCAGGCGAATCACGGGGGTATCCGCCGGTGCGTTGTGCTCTGTGTTCTGGTCGACGATCAATACGTCGGCGCCAGCGATGTCGAGTGCCTCCGCCACCTCACGCTGTCGGAACAGGTGCAGCACTGGGACCTGGACAGGCACGCTTCGCGACAGCGCCAGCATCACAACGGCGGCAGCGCAGTGACTCGGTAGCTGCCAAGCGACGGTCATGGTGCGATTGACGCCGTGTGCGGCCAACCAGCGTGCCGCCGCAATGGACAGGTGGGACACCTCACCGATGGTCAGCGCTGCACCAGTTGGTTCGAGCAGGAGGGGGCTGTCGGGACGCTCCCGTGCAGCCGAATCGACCAGTTCGACAACCGTGCCTGGGACCATCTGCACATCCCTCCGTGAAGTAATCTACTTAGTAGTAGAATCTGAGATTAGTCTGATTAATAAACGGCGTTTCCGCCGGGAGCGGGGATCGCCACAAATCAGATATATAGTTATCTATTATGGCTTACGCTAGAGCGTGCCCGCCAGCCCAGCGAGAGGACATTTCCATGACGACTTCGTCGGTTGCCGCATCGACACTGCCGTTCAATGCCGAAACCCGCTTGTACATCGATGGGGAGTTGCGGGACTCATCCACCCGAAGGACCGTCGAGAACATCAACCCCGCCACCGAAGAGGTGCTGGGCGTCGCCACCGATGCCGGCGCAGACGATATGGAGGCGGCGATCGCCGCAGCGCGGCGCGCCTTCGACAGCACCGACTGGTCGACGAATCGCGAGTTTCGGCAGCATTGCTTGATGCAACTCCACGACGCCCTTCAGGAGGAGAAGGAGGACATTCGCGCCGAGCTCATCGCCGAGGTCGGTGCGCCGCTGTCGTCGACATACATTGCGCAGCTCGAGTGGCCGATCGCTGACGCCGTTGGGTGGCCCGCCCGGTATATCTCCGAGTTTCCTTGGGAGCGGACACTTCCCGACGGTGCGCTGCTGGGCGCGCCGTATCACCGTAAGGTCGTCAAGGAACCGGTCGGTGTCGTCGGGGCTATCACACCGTGGAATTTTCCGTTCGAGATCATCAGCAACAAGGTGGCGCAGGTTCTGGCGACCGGCAACACGATGGTGCTCAAACCCGCCATGGAGACACCGTGGAGCGGGCTGCGCTGGGGCCGTCTTGTTGCGGAGAAGACCGATATTCCACCGGGTGTGTTCAATGTCGTTCCGACGTCCGACAACGTCCTCGCGCAGCTGCTCGCCACCGATCCGCGCGTGGACATGGTTTCCTTCACCGGCTCGACGGCGGTCGGCAAGCTGATTCAAAGTCTGTCGGGTGAAACGATGAAGCGCACCTTGCTCGAGCTCGGCGGTAAGTCGGCCTACATGGTGCTCGACGACGCTGACATGGAGGCGGTTTTGCCGGGTTGTATGGGAGCGCTCATCCATTCCGGCCAAGGATGTGGATTGACCACGCGAATGCTGGTGCCGCGGCGGGTCTACGACCAGGCGGTCGAGGTCGCCACCGCAACCTTTGCCGCGGTTCCCGTCGGAGACCCAACCGATCCTGCGACGTTCTGCGGCCCGTTGGTGTCGGCCAAGCAGCGTGACCGGGTGTTGAATTACATCGAGATCGGCAAGCAGCAAGGGGGGCGGGTGACAGTCGGCGGCGGCAAGCCGCAGGGCCTCGATCGCGGCTACTTTGTAGCGCCGACCGTTTTCGCCGATGTGGACGCAAGCCACCGTCTGTTCCAGGAGGAGATCTTCGGACCGGTCATCACGATCACACCCTATGACGGCGGCGATGATGGCCTGGTCGAGCTGGCGAACAACTCGACCTACGGTCTGTCGGGTGCAGTGATGGGCTCGCCCGATCGAGCCATGGCGGTAGCCGGGCGAATCCGCACCGGCACATTGAACCTCAACGGCGCCATGTTCTACGGCGCCGACGCACCGTTCGGCGGCTACAAGATGAGCGGGCTCGGCAGGCAAAACGGTCACGAGGGCTTCGAACAGCATCTTCAGACCAAGACGATTGGATACACCAGCGCATGACCGATGTGCTCAGCGGAATTCGCGTCGTCGAGCTCGCCGCATGGACGTTCGTTCCGGCCGCCGGCGCCGTGCTCGCCGATTGGGGCGCCGATGTCATCAAGATCGAACATCCCGAGACCGGTGATCCGCAGCGCGGACTGATCAACTCGGGAATCGTCGCCGGAGCGGGCGGAGTCAACCACTTCATCGAACAGCCGAACCGCGGAAAACGCAGCATCGGTCTGGACACCTCCAGTCCCGAGGGCTTGGAGCTGTTGATGACGTTGATTGAGACAGCCGACGTGTTTCTCACCAACCTGCTGCCGGATTCGCGGCGGCGCATGGGAATCGACGTGGATCAGGTGCGTGCGCGTAACCCCAAGATCATTTATGCCCGCGGCCACGGGTACGGCACCAAGGGAGAAGAAGCCACGCGGGGTGGATACGACCTCGCGGCGTATTGGGCTCGCGGAGGGATCGGCATGGGGTATGCCACCGACGAGGGGTCCTACCCGCCGCTTCAACTGCCGGCGTTTGGTGACGTGTACGGCGGCCTGACAATCGCCGCAGGCATCGCCGGAGCCCTGGTGAAGCGCGAGCGAACAGGTGAACCCTCCACTGTCGACGTCTCACTGCTCAGCGCTGCCATCTGGCAACTCGGACCCGACATCGTCGGCGCTGGCGTCACCGGTCAGGATCGTCCCAAGTTCCAGCTGGAGGAGATGCCCAACCCGGCAGTCAATATGTACGAGACGCGCGACGGCCGGTTCGTCGCGTTTGTACTTCTTCAGGCCGATCGGTTCTGGGCTGATTTCTGTACGCGTTTGGGTCGCCCGGACTTGATTTCGGACGAGCGGTTCGCCGCGGCACCCGTACGGTTCGAGAATCGCAAGGAGTGCATCGCCGAGTTACGGGCGATCTTCGCAGCGGAAGATCTCGCGCATTGGGAGAAGTCCTTCGCCGGGTTCGAGGGAGTGTGGGACGTGATGCGCACCGCGCGCGAGATCCACGATGACCCCCAGGTGATTGCAAATGGTTATCTGCCCCGCACTATTGATAACAATGGCAATGAATTCGCGTTGGCGGGCAGTCCAGTTCAGTTCGATGAAACGCCGCTAGCACTGAGGTGCGCCCCAGGACACGGTGAGCACACCGATGCAATACTGGCCGAACTCGGCTACGACGAAGACCAGATCATCGACTTCAAGATCAAGTCGGTCGTACTTTAGATGGTCGCCACTGTCGCCTCCTTGATCGACCTGCTTGACGTCCAACTCGTCGCAAGCGATTCCTACGTAGGGATCACGCCCGACATCGGTATGCCTCGGGTATTCGGCGGGCAGGCGGCAGGTCAGGCGCTATTGGCGGCGGCCAAGACGGTCGACGAAAATCGTGTCCCACACTCGGTACAGACGCACTTCCTCTCCGCGGGGCTAATCGGGCCCCCTATTGAATTTCGCGTCGAACGGTTGCGCGACTCAGGCTCGCTGTCCAACCGGCGGGTTGTAGCCGAGCAGCAGGGGCGACAGCTTCTTTCCCTGCAGGCCGCGTTCCACGTTCCAGAAAACGGACCGGAGCATCAACTGGCTGCCGAAGCTGTCGACGGTCCTCCATCGGCCGGCGCGGGCCTTCGCCCGTTCCCCGAGGACTGGCCGGAATTCTATCGACGATGGTCTTCTCTGGAAGTCGACTGGTACCCGGATTCGCATGTGCGCGGACCTCTTACGACAACCGGCCGGGGCACGCTGTCGCGCCAATGGGTGCGGACATCGGCACCCTTCGACGCTCCCCAAGCGGTCCACAGTGCTATCGCCACATGTATCGCTGACCTGACATTGTTGATGAGCGCCTTTACGCCGCACGAAATCAAGCCCCATCGCGATATCAAGACGTTCACCCTCGATCATTGCCTATGGTTTCATCGCCCCTTCCGCATTGATGAGTGGCTGCTCCTCGAGCAGGTGTCGCCCAGCGCATCGGAAGGCAGGGCGTTCTGTATGGGCCGGTTCTTCGATGGGCGCGGCAACCACGTGGCCTCCGTGACGCAGGTCGGCCTCGTTCGAGAGTGGTAACTCATGACTTCTGATGGGTGTCAACATAATTGGAGGAACCACAGATGATCATCGACGCAGACAGCCATGTATGCGAGCCGCCGGATACTTGGACCTCGCGGATGCCGTCGAAGTGGGGTGAGCTCATTCCGCGGATACGTTACGTCGACGATCTGGAAATGGATGTCTGGTGTATCGGGGACGAGATCGTCAACTCCTTGGCCTTTACCGTCTTCTATCGGGAAGCGGACAATCCGTTGCCGCATCGCAGAGAGGACGACTTTCCCGAGGTGCCGCAACGCGTCGAGGAGGTCCACCCGTCGTCGTGGGATCCAACGGAGCGGGTGAAGGTGATGAACGATGCCGGCATCAACATGGCAGCGCTCTACCCAAACCTCGGGCTGACGAATCCGGATCGCTATCGCACCATCCCCGGAGCCACCCTCGACTTCCAATTCGATGTTATCGCAGCGTTTAACGACTTCGTCCTGAGCTGGGCAGAGCGGGAGCCGGGGCGCTTTATCCCGCTCGCGGTCGTCCCGTACTGGGATATCGATCGGTGTGTCAAAGAGCTGGAACGTTGCGCTGCCCTCGGTCACAAGGGCTGGGTGTTGTCGGGCACGCCCGAATACCACGGCGAGCCGCCGCTGTCGGACCGGCACTGGGATCCGATGTGGGATGTCATCAATGCATCCGGGAACCCGGTCGCCTTTCACGCCGGCACCACGATGAATCCGGCTGAGTACAAAGTCGATCCGACTCAACGCACGGTGGGCGGGGATAGGGTCCGCGCCGTTGTCGATGTGGTGAAGTCCTTCCTGGACAACGCCAACGCCTGCAGCAAGCTGTTGATGTCGGGGGTGCTGCCTCGTTATCCCGAGATGAATTTCGCGATTGTCGAAAGTGGCGCGAGCTGGGTGCCGTTCCTGCTGGAGTCCCTCGACGTCCATTTCCTGCGGTACCGGCCGTGGGAGAACCGTCCCGAACTCAAGGCCGACGAACTGCCGAGTGAGGCGTTTCGGCGCCAGGTCTTCGTCAACACGTGGTATGAGAATCTCCGCCCTGACGATCTCGCGCTGCTGCCGATCGACAACATCATGTTCGAGACGGACTATCCACACCCGACGTGCCTATTCGGTGACGAGGTTCAGGATTCGCTGAGGGCCAAGCTAAGCAGGCTCAACGACGAGGATCGCGAAAAGGTGGCGTACCGGAATGCGATGCGCTGCTTCAACATCGCTGATGATGAGGTCGGTAGTATCCTAGGCGCCGCGCTGTCCAACTGATGGTGACCCAGCGAAGCACTGCCGAGTCGCCTGCCGCGGTGCAGGAAGGCGCGATCGCCGCCACACCAGGATGTATTCGATGCCTGCAGATGCAGCACATCAACATTGCGGCGCGGGACTTCGAGCGCACGATGGCCCACTTCGCCGATGTCCTTGGCGCGCAGTACGTCTACGACATTCCAGGACCCCAGTGGCATGCCGTGCTCGTCTATATCGGTGGGGTGCTCTTCGAGCTGTTTGTGCCGGAACATTTTCTGCTCAACGGCAGGTATGGCCCCCACTACGTGGGGATCGAATACCAGGTACACGATCTGGGCGCGACGCGTCAAAATCTCGCCGCCCGCGGTGTGGGCTTGATCAGGGACATCGGTATGGCTTTTCACACCGAACCGGAGCGATGCCTGGGAATTGCGTTCGAGTTCTACGACCACAGTTTCCACAATGAGCCGTTCGGTTGGAGGGAACCCCTCAAGCCGGCCGACTATTGGCGCCACGATCATCCGATCGGCTACACCGGCCTAAAGCGCTATAGCGTGGCCGTCGCTGACCACGACGCTGGACTGGCATTTTTTCGGGACACATTCGTCATCGACGAACTCTACGAGGAAGACCGTCCGTTCATCGCCGGAAGGGTGACGGGTTTTCAGCTGGCGGACACGGTGGTGGAGTTGATCAGCCCAACCGGTTCCGGTGTCATCGACCGTCACCTGCAGCGCTGGGGCGACGGTATCCGGTCGGTTGTCTTCGGAGTTCAGGACCTCGATGCGGCCGCGGCTCATTTCGCCGGTCACGGTGTCGAGCTGGCTCCGGGCGACCAGACGGATACTCTCGCGATTCTGCCCGCCGAGAATCGGGGCGTGATGATGGAGTTCGCCGCCGAATAGGTGTCCGCACCGGCACCCCCGCCACACGGGCTGACATGCTCAGCCGAGTAGACGACCGGTGGCCTGTCGCGGTCGCACCTCGGCACTGGGCTCGACATCAATTTCACTCGAGTGAGCCTGAGCGACAGGGCAGATTATCGACTCTCAGCGCTATCCCGATGCCACAGGGCTGAGTATGACGCCACCGTGGTTGTGTGCAACCACATGGATATTCAGCTCTTTCGTACCGTGGCGAAGAATGATGTTACGTCGTCGACGAAGAGTTCGGGCTGCTCGAACGCCGCGAAGTGACCGCCGCGCGGCATGGCCGTCCAATGCGTGATGTTGTAGTTGGGCTCGCACCAACTACGGGGGGCCTTGATCAATTCCTTCGGAAATGCCGCGATGCCTGTGGGTATCTCGACGCGATCGAATTCACCGCCGAAGATGGAGAAGAAACTCTCCCAATACAATCGGGCTGACGACGCCGCCGACGCCGTCATCCAGTAGAGCATCACGTTGTCGAGCAGCTCGTCGCGTGTCAGCACGTTCTCCGGGTGGCCGTCGCAGTCCATCCAACTCCAGAACTTCTCAACGATCCAGGCCATCTGTCCAACCGGTGAGTCAACAAGACCGTAGCCGAGCGTCTGCGGCCTGGTTGCCTGTTGAGTCGAATAGCCTGAGTCCCAGCGCTGATAGTAGGCGAGGCTGTCTAGCGCCTGTTGCTCTTCGTCAGTCGGATGGCCCATGTCAGCGGGCGGGAAGCCGACCGGCATGTTGAGGTGAATTCCGACGCATCTTCCGCCGGCGCGACCCAGTTGTGTGGTCACGGCGGCGCCCCAGTCGCCGCCCTGCGCACCGTACCGCTCGTATCCCAGACGGCCCATCAACGTATCCCACGCAGCGGCGATCTTCTCCACGCCCCAACCGGTATTCGCTGGCTTGCCGGAGAAGCCGAAACCCGGTAGCGACGGACACACCACGTGGAATCCCATTCTTGTCAGTGGTTCGATCACCTTGTGGAACTCGACGATTGATCCAGGCCAACCGTGGGTGATCACCAGCGGAAGCGCATCGTGCCGCTGAGAGCGTTGGTGTACGAAGTGGATGTCCAGGCCGTCGATTTCGGTGGTGTAGTGATCGAATCTGTTTAACGCGGACTCCCGCGCACGCCAGTCGTATTCGGTCGTCCAGTATTGCGCCAACTCGCGAGTGTAGGAGAGCGGCACGCCCTGGGTCCAGTCGTCGACGCTTTCGGCCTCCGGCCAACGGGTTCGCTCTAGTCGTGCCTGCAGATCGTCAAGCGCGGCATCGGGAATCGAAATACGGAAGGGCTCGACCGAAGGCACACATCGTATATATCACAGGCACGTCAAATAGGTAGATATATAGTCAAATAGGCAGCTAGATAGATGGGGCAACTATCTCTTCTCCGCGCGACCGCGGTAGGACACTCGGTTCTCAGGATGCCGATGAAGACACGGAAGTATTGCCGCAGTACACCATTGGCGTCTTCGTTACTGCGCAGCAATGGTGAGCGCGACACTATCGTGGCTGACATTGCCGGCTTGGCGCCTCACACGGCAACGCAGCAAGCCCATCGACACCTTTAACCGCAGGCGATGATGCCTCGCGAACGCAGATCAGCGATCTGGTTGTCGTCGACGCCGATCTCGCTCAGAATTGCGGCCGTGTGCTGACCTACGGTGCAGCCTCCGCTGGCCTTTGTCAACGATCGGGAGAACCGGTAAAGCGGTGCCAACCGAAGATGTTTGTCGAAGATGGGACTGTCGGCCTCCACCGAATACCCAGCATCGCGGCACGTGTCACTTTGCAGGACGATACCCGAATTGCGTTCGGCGACTTCGACGCATCCGACGTCCTGTGCGGTCAGCTCTCGCTCCCATTCGAGTTTGGTCTTCGCCAGGAAGACCTGTTCCAGGAGGCGCGCCAAGACATCGTCGTTGTGTGCCCGTGAGTCGGCGTCCGCGAAGCGCTCGTCGCCCAGCAGGTCGACGTAGGACTGCATAGCCTTCGCGAAAGATTCCCATTCTCGCGCCGTGGGCGCGGCGAGAAACACCCAACCGTCGGCGGCGCGGTACAACCGGTAGAGGGCCGTGAGGCCGAGGAACTCCGCGTCGGCCGTCGGCACCGCCGGCTGGTCCCGATAGCTGATGTTCGACCAGATCAGGGCGTTCTGAGCCGTGCCCAGCATGGTGGTTTCGGTGTGGTGCAAATCGATGCCGCGCCGCTTCGCGTAAAGGCACACGAGCAAGGCAGAGGCGACACCCACTGCCGCGATACCGTCAGCCTGCACCGCGGCAATTGTTCCACCGGAGAACAGCGTGGCGGCCGTGCGGTGCAGGTCATCTAGGTCGGTCGGGGGATGCATTGCGTCGCCGCTGTCGAGAACGGCCAGACCTGACGCCGCAGCGATGGACGGTGCGTACGCGGGTCGATGTCCGAATGGCCCGCCAAGCCCGTAGCCGGAGGTGCTCAGGACTACCAAATCGGGGTTCATCGCCTTGAGCGTGGCTTCGTCGATCTTGGCCCGTTCGGCTGCTTGCCCGCGGAAGCACTGAACGACGATGTCACAACGCTTTACCAGCTCGTATACCAGGCTGAGCCCCTCTGGTTTGGTGAAGTCGACCGCGCAGCTTTCCTTGCCTTGCAACACCTTCGCACCAGCCGCCTCCGGGAAGGGAAGCATGCCTCGGATGTTGTCGCCGTCGAGCGGTTCGACCTTGATGACCCGCGCACCGAGGTCGGTGAGCAGCGTGACGCCGTAGGGCCCAGCGAACATCGATCCGAGTTCGAGGATTGTCACCCCATGCAGAGGAAGTCCCGCAGCGACGTCCTCAGCAGCACCGAGGCTGCTCGGCTGCCGACGCATCCCCGACACCGACGCATTGTGCTGCCCGATGCGCGGGGCTGGACGCAACGCCGTGAGTGGCTGGCCATCAGAGTGGATCAACGTCGACGGCTGGCGCACCGGGCCAAGCTCGGGGTCGTCCACCGTCACCACGCGGCCTTGATGAACAGTCTGGGGATGATTCAGTGAGTCGCTGGGTGTGCGGAAAATCTCGGCACTGAGATTTTCGTTTGTATCGAAAGTCTGCTGCCACTCGGCGAGAGTGCGCGCCCTGACTCGCTCGATCATCAGGTCCCAGAATTCGGTGCGCAGTTCTTGTGTGGGCAGCATCGGAAAACCCGACCACTTCGGGTTCGCAAGTTCGGTCAACAGGTCGAGTTCGGTCAGCCATGCTTGCATCAACCGCGGCGATGTCTGGGCGAATTGCAGCCAGCGACCGTCTTTGGTGGGGGCCGCCAAGACCGCATACACCAGATGGATCAGCGGGCGGTTCTGTTCGTCGTACACCGCGCCCGCTGGTTCGAAGGCGCCCGGGTACCGGTCGAGAACTAATTCGTGGAACCAGTTCCACGAGTCAAGCGCACCCACCCCCGTTACGAGATTGGATTCGACGACTTGACCGCGGCCGCTCGAATCCCGATCGATCAGTGCTGCCAGAATTCCCTGTACTGCGGCGTGGGCCGCGCCCCAAGAGGCGTACGTGCCCGAGACGTAGGCAGGCCCCTTTCGTGAGGTGATGCCACGCTTCTCGTGCATGATGCCGATTTTGGCCAGCACCAACGCTTCCCAGCCCTTGTAGTTTCGCCACGGCCCTTTCGGCCCCCACCCGGTAATCGACGCGTGCACAAGTCTGGGGCAGCGCTGCGTCACCAAATCGGACGTTAGTCCGAGGCGGCCCCCGTCCGCCGGGCGCGCGGTCGTCACGAGCACGTCGGCGTTCTCTAGCAGCTGCCAAAGTCGTTGACGGCCGGCAGGTTCGTTGACGTCGAGTGTGGCCGACCGTTTGCCGCGTAACAGTGCGGGCCATCCCGGGAGCTGTCGGACGGAGCTGCCCTCGGGCGGTTCAACCATGATCACGTCGGCGCCGCAATCGGCGAGGAACTGCGAGGTGTATGCGCCCGCCAGGGTGGTGGACAAATCGACAACCAGCAAATCAGCGAGGGGCGGCCGCCCCGGTGCCGGACTTGCTGCTGCCATAAACGCTCCTGATGGGACGAGACGCATGGTGCGACGTATGTCATGCCAGCGTGGCACCACAAAAGGTTAAATGTCAAAACAATTGCTGGTAGCGGAGAGATGTGGTGGCGATCCGTCCTGTGGTGCAAACACTGTCGAGCCTGAGGACACCCGGCGACAATCTAATGGATCAGTGGGTGCTCGGTGAGTTCGGCGACGACCCGAACCGCTACACCGACGCCAAGTCTCGCAGAAAACTACGCCGGCACTTAACCATTGACCGTTGCCTCAGGCAAGAAACCCGCGCTACTGGGCCGCCATTCAACCTCTCGGAGCTCTTAATCGGGGCCTTGACATGTGGGTTCCGGAACTACATTCTCACAGTGTAGAATGAAGCTCTGCCAACAAAGATTTGGAGTCTGTGTTGGCTCATTTCACTGCGGATAGCGGCAAGCTGGGTCGCTGGCTTGACTCGCAAGGGGCCCCTGGGCAAGGCGAGGAGCGGGTCCTTGAGGCGGCTGGCGGTTCGCAGAACACGCTGTATCTGGTCCGCCGCGGCGGAGAACGAGGCGCCGGTGCCCGGCCGCGAACCGCCGTACGTCATCGGGATCATAGAAGTCGCCGAACAACCCGGTCTGCGCATCAGCGCCGTCATCAACGCCATCCCGCGGCCGTACGCATCGGCCAGCCGGTCACCATACGCGTCGTCGGCTTGGGGGACAGCGGATTTCGCTTCCCGGAGTTCGTGCTCGAGGAAAGCAAGCCACAGTAGAAAGGCGGTTTCAATGGACTTTGGTTATCTCTACGACTTCAGGAATCCCGAGCAGTGGCACCGCCCGTGGAACACCGTCTATGAAGAAACGCTGGACCTGGTTGCGTGGAGCGAGAC
>Ga0207644_10001441_pt1 | contig 15328 bp, 17 predicted proteins | sample KBSS73metaG_FD_184326 | JGI IMG/M metagenome (GOLD analysis project Ga0207644, IMG submission 184326) | Switchgrass rhizosphere microbial communities from Kellogg Biological Station, Michigan, USA - KBS S7-3 metaG (SPAdes) (version 2) | ecosystem: Host-associated > Plants > Roots > Rhizosphere... | reverse complement strand
GCGCAGCATTTCCAGTGGGCGCTCGACGACGGCGTTGCCGCAATCACGCTCAACCGCCCCGAGCGCAAGAACCCGCTCACCTTCGACTCCTACGCCGAGCTGCGCGACCTGTTCGAGCGCCTGCGCCACGCGAGCGACGTCAAGGTCGTCGTCCTCGCCGGCGCCGGCGACAACTTCTGCTCGGGCGGCGACGTTCACGAGATCATCCGCCCGCTGGTCAGGCTGAAGGCGCCCGAGCTGCTGATGTTCACGCGCATGACGGGCGATCTCGTCAAGGCGATACGTGTCTGCCCGCAGCCGATCGTCGCCGCGATCGACGGCGTCTGCGCCGGCGCCGGCGCGATCTTGGCGATGGCAAGCGACCTGCGCGTCGGCACCGTGCGCAGCAAAACCGCCTTCCTCTTCAACCGCGTCGGCCTCGCCGGCTGCGACATGGGCGCGTGCGCGATGCTGCCGCGCATCGTCGGCCAGGGCCGCGCGAGCGAGCTGCTCTACACCGGCCGCGCGCTCGGCGGCGAGGAGGGCGAGCGCTGGGGCTTCTTCAACAGGCTCGCCGATCCGGCGAAGCTGCTCGACGAGGCGATGGCGCTCGCGAAGGAGCTCGCGGCCGGCCCGACCTTCGCCAACGGCATCACCAAGACCATGCTGCACCAGGAGTGGGCGATGACGATCGAGCAGGCGATCGAGGCCGAGGCGCAGGCGCAGGCGATCTGCATGCTGACGCAGGACTTCACGCGTGCGTACGAGGCGTTCGCGGCGAAGCAGAAGCCGCGCTTCGAAGGCAACTGAGAACGACGAGACCATGCTCAAGCTCCACGGCTTCGCCCAGTCGGGCAACACCTTCAAGGTCGCCTTCCTGCTGCGCGCGCTCGGCGTGCCGTGGCAGCCGGTGGCGATGTCGTTCGCCGAGTTCGCGGGCGGCGCGACGCGCGATCCGGCTTGGCGCGAAGGCGTCAACGCGATGGGCGAGGTGCCCGTGCTCGAGCTCGACGACGCCACGAAGATCACGCAGTCGGGCGTGATCCTGACGATGCTCGCCGAGCAGCACGGCAAGTTCGGCGGCAGGGACGCCGACGAGAAGCGCGAGATCCTGCGCTGGCTCTTTTACGACAACCATAAGTTCACGAGCTATTTCGCGACCTGGCGCTTCATGAAGTCGTTCGCCGCGAAGGAGCCGGATCCGACGATCGCGGGGTTCCTGAAGAGCCGCATCGACGGCGCGTTCGGCGTGGTCGACAAGCATCTGTCCGGCCGCAGATACATCGTCGGCGACGCGCTGACGATCGCCGACATGTCGCTCTGCGGCTATCTGTTCTTTCCCGCCGACGAAAGCGGCTACGTCCTCGAGGAGCGCTTCCCGAGCCTAGCCGCCTGGCGCGATCGCCTGAAGGCGGCGCCGGGCTGGGGCGATCCGTACGAGGTGCTGCCCGGCCAGCGCGTCGCGCCGAAATGGTGACGTCGATGGAGCGTTCGACGCCTTCCGCCTCGACCGCGCCTGCCGCGCGCGCCGGGCGCGATCACCTCGACTGGCCGTTCTTCGAGCCGCGCCATCGCGAATTCGCGAACGACCTCGACGCCTGGGCCGCGACGGCGCTCGGCCACGCGCACGGCCACGACCGCGCCGAGGTCGACGCCACCTGCCGCTCCCTCGTCCGCTCGCTCGGCGATGCCGGTTGGCTCGCCCACGCCGTCGCCGGCCGCCCCCACGGCGGCGTCGACGACACCATCGACACGCGCTCGATCTGCCTCGCGCGCGAGACGCTCGCTCGCCACGACGGCCTCGCCGACTTCGCGTTCGCGATGCAGGGCCTCGGCTCGGGCGCGATCAGCCTCGCCGGAACGGCCGAGCAGAAGGCGCACTACCTGCCGCGCGTGGCCGCCGGCAAGTCGATCGCCGCGTTCGCTCTGTCCGAGCCCGACGCGGGCTCCGACGTTGCCGCGATGGCGTGCTCGGCGCGCGCCGACGCCGACGGCGTCTACGTCCTCGACGGCGAGAAGACCTGGATCTCGAACGGCGGCATCGCCGACTTCTACGTCGTCTTCGCGCGCACCGGCGACGCGAACGATCCGGCGACAAAGGGCGCCCGCGGCATCAGCGCCTTCATCGTCGATGCCGACGCGCCCGGCTTCTCGATCGCCGAGCGCATCGACGTCATCGCGCCGCATCCGCTCGCGCGCCTTCGCTTCAACGGCTGCCGCATCCCGGCGACCCGACGCATCGGCGCCGAGGGCGAAGGATTCAAGATCGCGATGCGGACGCTCGACGTCTTCCGCACCTCGGTCGCCGCCGCCGCGCTCGGCTTCGCGCGCCGCGCCTTCGATGAGGCGATGGAACGCGCGACCTCGAGGAAGATGTTCGGCGGCGTCCTCGGCGACTTCCAGCTGACGCAGGCCAGGCTCGCGCAGATGGCGCTCACGATCGACAGCGCCGCGCTCCTCACCTACCGCGCCGCCTGGCTCCGCGACAGCGGCGCCAGCGTCACGCGCGAGGCGGCGATGGCCAAGCTCGCCGCCACCGAAGGCGCGCAGCAGGTGATCGACGCGGCGGTGCAGATGTGGGGCGCCCGCGGCGTGCAGAGCGGCGAGACGGTCGAGCGGCTCTACCGCGAGATCCGCGCGTTGCGCATCTACGAGGGCGCGACCGAGGTGCAGCAGCTCATCATCGGCCGCGACCTGCTCAAGGCGCACGGCAGCGGCAGCAAGGACAAGGCATGACGAGAACCAACGAAGCGCTCCTCCCCGAAGGCTGGCCGCGCCCGAAGGGCTACGCCAACGGCGTCGCCGCGACGGGCCGCCAGGTCTACGTCGCCGGCCAGGTCGGCTGGACGCCCGACGGCGTCTGGACCAGCGACGACTTCGGCGAGCAGGCCAAGCTCGCGCTCGCTAACGTCGCCGCCGTGCTTCGCGCCGGCGGCGCCCGGCCCGAGCACATCGTCCGCATGACGTGGTACGTGACGAGCAAGCGCGAGTACCTCGCCGCCGGCCGCGACATCGGCACCGCCTTTCGCGCCATCATCGGCCATTACGACATCGCCATGACCGCGGTCGAGGTGACGGCGCTGATGGAAGATCGCGCCAAGGTCGAGATCGAGGTCACCGCGGTCGTCCCCGGCTGACGCCCACGAACCGACCGAACGACCGCCCAAGCATCGAGCAGGAGAACATCACATGGCCAAGGCCAAGGCAAGCTTCCACTGGGACGACCCGCTGCTGCTCGACCAGCAGCTCACGGACGACGAGCGCGCGGTGCGCGACGCGGCCCGCGCCTACGCGCAGGACCGGCTCCTGCCGCGCGTGCTCGAGGCGTTCCGCAACGGCACGACCGACCCGGCGATCTTTCGCGAGATGGGCGAGCTCGGCCTGCTCGGCTCGACGATCCCCGAGCAGTACGGCGGCGGCGGAATGAACTACGTCTGCTACGGCGTCGTCGCGCGCGAGGTCGAGCGCGTCGACTCGGGCTACCGCTCGATGATGAGCGTGCAGTCGTCGCTCGTCATGGTGCCGATCAACGAGTTCGGCACCGAGGCGCAGAAGCAGAAGTACCTGCCGAAGCTCGCCACCGGCGAGTGGATCGGCTGCTTCGGCCTGACCGAGCCGAACCACGGCTCCGACCCCGGCAGCATGGTCACTCGCGCGCGGAAGGTCGCCGGCGGCTACTCGCTCAGCGGATCGAAGATGTGGATCACCAACTCGCCGATCGCCGACGTGTTCGTCGTCTGGGCCAAGGATGACGAGGGCGCGATCCGCGGCTTCATCCTCGACAAGGGCTCGAAGGGCCTGTCGGCGCCGCCCATCCACGGCAAGGTCGGCCTGCGCGCATCGCTCACCGGCGAAGTCGTCATGGACGAGGTGTTCTGCCCGGAGGAGAACGCGTTCCCCGAGGTGCGCGGCCTGAAGGGCCCGTTCACCTGCCTCAACTCGGCGCGCTACGGCATCGCCTGGGGCGCGCTCGGCGCGGCGGAGGACTGCTGGCACCGCGCGCGCCAGTACGTGCTCGACCGCAAGCAGTTCGGCAAGCCGCTCGCCGCCAACCAGCTGATCCAGAAGAAGCTCGCCGACATGCAGACCGAGATCACGATCGGCCTGCAGGGCTGCCTGCGCCTCGGCCGAATGAAGGACGAGGGCACGGCGGCGGTCGAGATCACGTCGATCATGAAGCGCAACTCGTGCGGCAAGGCGCTCGACATCGCCCGCATGGCGCGCGACATGATGGGCGGCAACGGCATCAGCGACGAGTTCGGCGTCGCCCGCCACCTCGTCAACCTCGAGGTCGTCAACACCTACGAGGGGACGCACGACGTGCACGCGCTGATCCTCGGGCGGGCGATCACGGGAATCGCGGCGTTCTGAGCCGAGGGCGGCGGCGCGGCGTCGGGAGGGTCGATGCTTGCTTGTGTCCTCCGGCGCGTCATGTGGGTCGCCTTGGCGTTTGCTTGCCACGCAGCGGCGTTGACGCCGCCACGACCTGGGCATGTCTTCATCGACCTGGCGGTCGGGCCCCGCGGCGAGCTCGTCGCCAGCCACAGCGACGGGGTGTTCCGCAGCGTGGACGGCGGCCGGAGCTGGCGGCAGATGCTGCCCGAGTCCGGAGGAGCGATCGTCTTCGATGCCGGCGCGCACGGCCTGTACGCGAACGGGGCTGCGTTGTATCGGTCGGAAAATTGGGGCGCGAGCTGGAGTCCCGTCGGCGCGCCGCATCGGATCGACGCCGCCGACTCGGAAGGCACGCTGTACGGATGCCGCGAGCCCGATCTAGAGCGCAGCCGCGATGGCGGCAGGACCTGGTCGCCGACCTCGCGCCCCTCGGCGCCCGCGGGCGCGGCGTGGAGCTGCCGGAACGTCTTCAGCACGCGCGACGCCATCTATGCATGGAGCTGGGCGATGCTGGCGCGAAGCGGCGACGGCGGCGCCACCTGGACATCGATCGACACGAGCGCGGCCGGCGGCAGCAGTCACGAGAACTTTCACGTAGACGCCGCGGGCGGTCTGTACCTGAACAGCACCTCGCTCGAAGGCCCGCCCCACTTGCAAAGCATCTTCCGTAGCCGAGACGAGGGCAGGACGTGGCAGCGGCTCACGTTCGGCGAGACTTCGAGCCGGGTCGGCTTCCGGCTCCTGGTCGTTCGCGGCACGACCTTGTTCGTCGAAATCCAGCGGATCGACCCGCGCGGCGAGACGATGCCCTGGGACTCCGACATCCGCGCCAGCGCCGCCGGCGGTCCGCTCCGGCCGCTCGGCGTGCGGCCGCACATCACGGTCATCGACGCCCACATCGTGCCGAGCGGCGAGGTGATCTACATCGTCGACATGTACAAGATCACCGAGGCACGGCAAACCGGAACGACTGGGCGCCGCTCGGCAGGAAGGGCATCCCCGACAGCTATACGGGCGTCCCCGCCATCGACTAGCTGACGACACCATGAGCTCACCGTCCGCCCACGTCGACACCTTCGCGCGCGACCATCTGCCGCCGCCCGAGGCGCAACCTGAGTTCATCTTCGACCTCCCCGAGCTGCAGTTTCCGGAGCGCCTGAACTGCGCCACCGAGCTGCTCGACCGCCACGTGCGGGAAGGGCGCGGCGACCGGCGCTGCGTCAGCGCGCCGGGTGGCCCGTCGTGGACGTACGCCGAGCTGCAGCGCCAGGCCGACCGCATCGCGCACGTGCTCGTCGAAGAGTGCGGCCTCGTCCCCGGCAACCGCGTGCTGCTGCGCGCCGCCAACAAGCCGATGCTCGTCGCCTGCTGGTTCGCCGTGATGAAGGCCGGCGGCATCGCCGTCGCGACGATGCCGATGCTGCGCGCCAAGGAGCTCGGCCAGATCATCGAGAAGGGGCAGGTGACGATCGCGCTCTGCGACACGTCGCTGCGCGAAGAGCTCGCTGCCGCTGCGGTCGCGTCGCCGCGGCTCGCGAGAGTCGTCCACTTCGGCGACGCATCGGCGCCCGACGGCCTCGAAGCGCGCATGGCGCGCCACGAAGGCAAGCCGTTCGCCAACGTCGACACCGCCGCCACCGACACGTGCCTGTTCGCCTTCACCTCCGGCACCACCGGCCAGCCGAAGGCGACGATGCACTTCCACCGCGACGTGATGGCGAGCTGCGTGTGCTTCCCGCCGCACGTGCTGCGCGCCGCGCCCGACGACGTCTTCATCGGCAGCCCGCCGCTCGCGTTCACCTTCGGGCTCGGCGGCCTGACGGTGTTCCCGATGCACATCGGCGCCTCGACGGTGCTGCTCGAGAAGGCCGGCCAGCCCGACCTGCTCGAGGCGATCGCCGCCCACCGCGCGACCGTCTGCGTCACGGCGCCGACGTCGTATCGCGCGATGGCCGTCGGCGCGCGCGAGAAGAAGCTCGGCGCGCGCGACGGCGGCAGCCTGCGCAAGTGCGTCGCCGCCGGCGAGGCGCTGCCCGCCGCGACGCGCGCGCTCTGGAAGGAGGCGACCGGCATCGAGATCATCGACGGCATCGGCGCGACCGAGATGTTCCACATCTTCATCTCCGCCGACGAGCCGAGCGCGCGTCCCGGCGCCACCGGCACCGCCGTACCAGGCTACCGCGCGCGCGTCGTCGACGACGACGGCAACGACGTTCCCGCCGGCACGATCGGGCGCCTCGCGGTGCAGGGCCCGACCGGCTGCCGCTACCTGAGCGACCCGCGCCAGGCCGACTACGTGAAGGCCGGCTGGAACTACACCGGCGACGCCTACCTGCAGGACGCCGACGGCTACTTCTTCTACCAGTCGCGCACCGACGACATGATCATCTCGGCCGGCTACAACATCGCCGCGATCGAGGTCGAAGACGTGCTGTTGCGGCACGAGGCCGTCGCCGAGTGCGCGGTCATCGGCCACCCCGACGACGAGCGCGGGCAGATCGTCAAGGCGTTCGTCGTGCTGCGCGCGCCGCATCGTGGCGACGAGGCGATGGTCAAGGCGCTGCAGGATTTCGTGAAGGCGACGGTGGCGCCGTACAAGTACCCGCGGGCGGTCGAATTCCGCGACACGCTGCCGCGGACGGAGACCGGAAAGCTGCAGCGCTTCCGGCTGCGCGGCTAGCGCGTCGGGCGAGCGCGACGAGGCGGGGTCATCTTGTCCGGGATCAGGCGGACTCCGCCTTCTTCGCCTTGGCTTTCGTCGGCGCCGGCACCGGCAGCGGCGGTGAGGCGGCCGCGGAGGCCGCGGCCTCGAGGGCGATCGCTGCAGCCGCCGCCTCCTTCACGACGGCGGCCTCGGCGTGTTTCAACCCGATCTCGACGCGCGGGCGCCAGCTCGGATCGAGCGCGGTGTTGCGCAGCGCGAGCTGGGCGCAGTCCGTGTAGTGGGCAAGCGCGGCCGCGTTCATGGTGGCGAGTCTCTCGACCAAGGCGCACTCTTCTTCGCTGGTGAAAGGCTGGAGGGGGGTGGCGATCGCGTCTCTTTTCATGTCCGAAGCTTAGTCCTTATTTTCCGCGACGCTTTATTTGGGCAACGGGCTCATTCGAAGTACGGCGTCGATCGGCTCGCAGGCGCCTCGCTGCTGCGCATTCGCGAGGCCGGCCGACGGCGGCGCGCGTGCCGTCGCTACAACCCGGCGAGAAGCAACGGATCCGCGCTCGGCCAGTCGCGGCGCAGCTCGGCCCGAATCGCCTCAGCCTCCGCGGCCCGGCCCTGCGCGCGCAGCGCGAGCACGAGACCGCGCCGCGCCCAGCCGCTCTTCGGGTGCTCGGCGAGGTCGGTGCGGAAGGTCTGCTCCGCCTCGGCCCAGCGATGGGTCCTCAGCTGCAGGTCGCCGAGCGCCAGGCGCGTGCCGGCGGCGAGCAGCGGCGGCTCGGTGTCATCGATGTCCTTGGCGAGCGCGAGGGCCTGGCGCTGATCGTCGACGGCGGCGTCGCTCCGCCCCTCGGCCAGCGCGACCTCGGCGCGCAGCCGTTGCCGCGACACGGAGACGACGCCGCGCAGCATCCTGTCGCGGTAATCGGCGCCGGCATGGGCGTCGATGAGCTTGGCCGCCGGCGCCTCGATCCGTTTCAGTGCCTCGGCGGCCTGCGCAACCTGACCGGTGCGCGCGAGCGCGACGCCGCGCGTGGCGTCGTCGAGCAGCGCGGCCAGGCCCTTCGTGCCGCCGACGGGCGGCTCCGCGAGCACGTCGTTCCAGCGCTCGAGGCGCAGCAGCGTGAGGATCGGCCGGCTGCGCGAGAGCTCGGCGAATTCGCTCTCGCCCTTGGCGCGTGCAGCCGACTCGCGCGCCGTCCGCAGCGCCAGTTCGCCGCGGCCTTCCATCAGGGCCGCGTACCAGAGGAACTGGCCGTCGTGACCACGCCAGTCCTTCGTGGGCGAGAAGCCCTGCCGCGCGAGTTCCGCGTCCTGCGCGTCATCGGCGGCGAGTGCCCGCTCATTGACGCGGCTCGCGTCGGCGTAGCGGCCGAGCTGCACATACGTGTGCGCCGGCATGTGCAGCAGATGCGGCGAGGCCGGCGCGAGCCCGCCCAGGCGATCGGCCGCCGGCTCGGCGCGGGCGGCGACGCCCGGCGCGTCGACAGCGTGGATCATGTAGTGGTTCAGGCCGACGTGGTCCGGGTGCGCGGCGAGCAGGCCTTGGAGGCGACGCGCCACCTCGCCGATGCGGCCCGACGGCTGGCCGGTCTTCGGGTCCCACCAGAAGTCGGCCCGTGTCGCGATCATCTCGGCTTCGGCGTACAGCGAGAGCACGTCGGCGTCGTCGGGATAGCGGTCGGCGAGGATCCTCATCCGCTCGGCATAGGCGACGTCGAGCGGGTCCGCCTTGTCGCCGCCGCCGGCCGCGCCGCAGACCGGCGCCGCCAGTACGGCGGCCTCGCGCGGATCGGCACGGTCGCCGGCGCGCCCGTAGCGCAAGGCGAGCGCTTCGATCAGGTCGCGTTCGCGGCGCGACACGTTCGCGCTCCCGCCCTCGGCCAGGGCGACATAGCGCACGGCCTCGCTCAGGTCCCCGCGCTCCGTCGCGTTGATGTTCGGGCCGAGCTGATAGGCCACGCCCCAGGCGCACATCGCGCAACCCGGGTCCTGCGCCAGTGCCGCCTTGAAGGCTCGCACCGCCTCGACCTCGTTGAAGGCATAGGCCTGCTCCATGCCTTGCGCGAAGTCGCGGCGCGCCGCGTCGGACGCGGTGGTGATCGCCATCGCGCTGTGGCCGAAGCCCGGCAGGGCGGGCGCGCGGGCACTGCGATCGACGCGCATCGGTAACCAGGCGCATGCGCACAGGGCCGAACCGAGGAGAACGAGGGCGAGGCCGCGCCACGAAAGCGGTGAGCGGTGCCTCGCCTTGCAGTCGGGACGGTTCATCGCCGGATGGTATCCGCGGCTCCTAGAGCTCGGCCTTCGCTGTGCTCATCGCCGCCCGCTAGCCCGCGACGATCTCGATCACGCGTGCCTCGCCGCGCTCATGCCGCGCCCGCAGCTGTCCGCACCCACCCTCCACGTCCTGCCCCGCCGACTGCCGCAGCTTGGTGAGGATGCCGCGCCGGTGCAGCTCGCGCGCGATGCCACGCGACCGCTCGGCGTCGGGCCGTGCGAAGGCGAGACCGTCGACGGCGTTGTACGGAATCAGGTTCAGCACCGCGTGCCTGCCGGCAAGGAGGCGAGCCAGCGCGTCGATCTCGTCGGCGCCGTCGTTGATGCCGTCGAGCAGCGTCCACTGCACCTGCATCGGGTAGCCGGTCGCGCGCGCATAGGCGTCCCCGAGCGCGACCAGCTCGTCGGGCGCGATGGCGGGGGCGCGCGGCAGCAGGCGGGCGCGGAGCGCCGCGTCGGTGCTGTGCAGCGAGAGCGCGAGCGCCGGCCTGACGCGGCCCTGCGGCAGGCGCTCGAAGACGCGGCGGTCGCCGACGGTCGAGAAGACCAGCTGCTTGTGGCCGATGCCGCCGCCGGTGCCGAGCAGGTCGATCGCTTCGAGGACGGCGTCGAGGTTGTGCGCCGGCTCGCCCATGCCCATGAAGACGACCTTGGTCACGGATCGCAGGCGGCGCGCGAGCGCGACCTGCGCGACGATCTCGGCGCTGCCGAGCTGCCGCTCGAGGCCCCCGATCCCGGTGCTGCAGAACACGCAGCCGACGGCGCAGCCCACTTGGCTCGACACGCAGAGGCCGCCGCGCGGCAGCAGCACCGATTCGACCGTGCGACCGTCGGCGAGGCCGACGAGGAGACGCCGCGCGCCGTCGGCGCCGGCGTGGTCGGCGCGCAGCACGGCGAGCGCGTCGAGCTCGGCCTCCAATGCCGGCAGCGCAGCGCGGAGCGACTGCGGCAGGAAGTCTTCCGGCCGACGTCGCCCGTTCGCCTGCGATTCCGCGCGTGACCACTGACGCAGCACGCGCTCCTCGTGGACGCGCTGCGCGCCGAGCTCGCGCAGGCGCTGGCGAAGCGCGGCGACGTGCAGCGCCGGCCTGTTGCCGTGCGAAGCTGTCGCGCCGCCGTGCAGCGCCTTCGCGTCACCCTGCAGCGCCGTCATCTCGCGTTCCCGCCCGCGCCGAGCGTGCGCCGGAGCGCTTCGAAGAACAGCTCCGACTGCATCCGCTCGCCGAGCGTCTGGTCGCGCACGCGCGCGGCGATGGCTGCATCGACCGGCAGCAGCGGCCGCCCGGTCGATTGCGCCAGCACCTGCGCCATGGAGGCGCGCTCGAGGTAGTAGAGGTCGTCGTAGGCCCACGCGATGCGCTCGCCGCACACGACCGCGCCGTGGTTGCCGAGGAAGGCGACATCGGCGCTGCCCATCGCCGCGGCGATCCGCTCGCCCTCGGCGGCGTCGAGGGCGAGGCCGTTGTAGTTCGCGTCGACCGCGACGCGCCCGTGGAAGCGCATCGCGTTCTGCGACAGCGTCGTGTCGAGGCCGCGATCGGCGGTGAGCGTCAGCGCGGTCGCGTAGGGCATGTGCGTGTGCAGGACGCAGGCCTTGTCGCCCAATCGGTGGATCGCGGCGTGGATGAACATCGCCGTGGGCTCGACGTCGTGCCGGCCGGCGAGGCGGCGCCCCGCGCCGTCGACCATCACGATGTCGTCGCCGCCGATCTCGCTCCAGAGCAGGCCGCGCGGGTTGAGGAGGAATCGGCCCGAGCCGTCCGGCAACTCGACGCTGAAGTGGTTGCAGACGCCCTCGGCCAGGCCGTGATGCGCGGCGGCGCGCAACGCCAGGGCGAGGTCGTCGCGAAGGCGCCGCACGGCGTCGCCTTCGAAATCCATGGGGCTGAAGGTCGTCGTCATCGCGCTCGGGGAGTTTAGGGCGCGTTGCCGAGGACGAAGGGGCAGCAACGCCTCTAGACTCGCTCCCATGCGCGACGGCATCTTCGTCAGCTACTCGCACACCGATCGCGGCTGGCTCGCCGAGCTGCAGCAGGTCTTGCAGAGTCTTCCCGGCGCCGTTCGCGTCAGTGCCTGGGACGACACCCGCATCGCCCCCGGCTCGCGTTGGCAGGGAGAGATCAGGGAAGCGCTCGACACCGCGGCAGCCGCGGTGCTGCTGCTCAGCCCGGCGTTCTTCCGCTCGGAATTCATCGCCGCCCACGAGTTGCCCGAAGTGCTGGGCTCCGCGGCGCGTGGTGAACTGGTGATCCTGCCCGTGGTCTCATGCAGCCGTCACTGCCATCTATCAGTCGGTCAATGATCCGGCCGTGCCGCTCGAGGCGCTCGACGAGGCCGGCCGCCAACCCGTCTGGCAGCGTCTGCTCGCGTCGCTGACCGGAGTCGCGGCTGCGATCGGCGACGAGTCGCGCATCGGCGCGGAGATGATCCGGCTCGGCAACGACGTCGCGCTCTCGGCCGACGTCGCGCACGTTCTCGACAAGATGGCTCGGGCGAGGGCCGATCCGGCGTTCGACGGCAACGAGACGATGCGCGAGAACACGCTGGTCTTTCTCGAGGGCCAACGCTGCCAGGCGATGGCGACGCGGCTTATGGAGGAAATGAAGCGGACCGATCTCGAGCCGTATCGCAGCAAGGCGGTCGTGCGGATGCTCGAGCAGGTCGCGAAGAACGAGAAGATCGCCCTGCGGCGGGCGACCGAGCTGACGCAGGAGTTCGCGAATCGGACGCTGACGACGCTCAAGCAGGCCAGAGAGTCGGGCGCGGGCGGTGGATGAGCGTCCGGGTCGATGCGGCGGCGACGCGCGGCCGCCGCCTGCCTCCCGATCACGCGCAGTCGCTTCGGGCACGCGCCTGTCGGCGATGCGACGAACGGAGCGCGCGAACGTGAATGAAAGGCACGGCGTTTCCTCGGTCTGGCAAGCGCCATCGTGTTGACGACGACGATCTCGCCGCGCGCCGATGCGGCAGAGCCGGCCTGCACCGTGACGTCGGTCGAGAAGGTCGCCACGGCGTACGAGAACGTCGCGGCGTCGCCGACGACGGACCAGCTCGTCATCACCCGCCCGGACGCGCGCGGGGTCTATCAGTTCTATACGGGGACGGTCGGAGGCGGCGAGCCGGCGACGTGCATCAGCTGCCGGCGCGTCCTCATCTCGGCCGACGTCGACATGACGGAGGCGGAAGGGCAGGACCAGTTCGTCCTCGACGTCGACACCGGACAGCTTCAGAACCTGACGCGCTCGCCCGACGTCTGGGACGAGCACGGCCTCTTTTCGCCCGACGGCAGCAAGATCACCTTCATGTCGTCGTATCCGTACCGGCACCAGAAGGACAGCAACAAGGTGGCCTCGCTCAAGACCGAGTTCATGGTGATGAACGCCGACGGCAGCGATCTCCAGCAGGTGACGCATTTCAACGAGCCCGGCCATCCGGAGTCGCTGTCGAAGAACACGGTCGCCGCCGTCGCCCAGTTCGTCGGCGACGGCTCGCGCTCCTTCGCCACCGTGATGGCGCCCGACTACAGCTTCGGCAAGACCAACTGGGTGATCACGTTCGCAGGTCGATGCGGGCAGAGAACGCGGTAGCGGCCGGCCCTAATCGCGCCGGCGCTCCGCGTGCGTTGACGAAGTTTCGGCAGCTCAGGCGATTCGTCCGAACCAGAGCGCCGCCAAGCCCGCCGCGACGAGCAGCAGGACCGCCGCCGCCAGCGCCAGGAGCGCGGTGATCTCGGTCTCGCGCGTCTGCACCTGCATGCGCGAGCCGAGGTCCTGGTAGACGCTGCGCAGCTCCTCCGCCGTGCCGGCGTGGTGATACTCGCCGCCGGTCATCCGCGCCACCTCGCGCAGGGTCGGCTCGTCGAGCTGCATGTAGATGGCCAGGCCTTCGCCGCCGCCGACCGGGCCGTCGACCGTGCCGAGACCGACGACGTGGATGCGAACGCCGCGGTCGGCGGCCATCTTCGCGGCGTCCAGCGTGTCGACTCCGGTGGTGCGGCGGCCGTCGCTGAGCAGCAGGATCGCGGCCGACTTGTAGGAGCCCGGCGCGACCGGCGTGATCGGATTCGGCTGCGCCTCGCTCTTCTCGTCGCGGCTGCTGCGCGCCTTCTAGCTGTTTCCGAACGTCATGTCGCCGAGGTTGATGCCCTGCTCCGGAAACAGCTCCGCCAGGCAGACGACGATGGCGTTGCCGATGGCGGTGCCGTACTGCATCTGGAATGCGTCGATCGCGCTGACCAGCGAGCCACGGTCCAGCGTCGCCGCCTGGGCGACCTGGGCGGTGCCGGCGAACGTGACGAGCCCGACCTCGATGTTCTTCGGCAGGTCGCGCAGGAACAGCTTGGCCGCTTCCTGCGCGGCCGCCATGCGCGTCGGCTTGACGTCGCTCACGCGCATGCTGAGCGAGACGTCCATCGCCAGCAGGACCGACGTCCGCGCCCACGGCAGCGTCACCGTCACCAGCGGTCGCGAGGCGGCGAGCAGCAGCAGGGCACAGGCGATCCAGAGCAGTGCGGGCGGCACGTGGCGCCGCCAGGGAGCGCTCGGCGACGCGTCGCGGACGAGGCGCAGGTCGCTGAAGCGCAGCGCGCGCTTGCGGCGCCGCTGCAGCAGCCATAGGTAGAGCAGCGGCAGCAGCGGCACCGCCAGCATCAACCCCAGGTACTGCGGCCACAGGAAGTTCATGGGCTAGGTCGGACGTGTCGTCGACTCGTGCGGCACCGGGAGCGTGGAAGGGAGCGCGGCTGTCGACGCAAGAAGCGCCTCCGGGGGTGCTCGCAAATTTCATGCTACCCGGCAATCAGGGGGCCGGTCGGGCGCCGCTCTTGGCAGCGGCTGTGCCCGCCCATGATCGTTCTTTCCCTGATTCCGTGCGAGCTTCGCAGCAGTAGATTTTTCGATCGGTGGAGGCACCGTGGGGGGAAAGCGATATGAGGAAGCTGTCTGGAAGCGCGAGGCCTGTGATCGCCGTTGCCGTCGCGGCGTTGCTGAGTTCTGTGGCGTGCTCAGGCGCATCGGCGCAGGGAATGCGGTCCGGGCCGGACATCTGTCCCAAGCAATTGCAACACCGCTCTCCCGAGCAGGTGTTGCAGGCCCATCTCGCGGCCTTCCGGAGCGCCAACCCGGCGCTGATGGCGTGCGACTACGCCAAGGATGCAGTGGTGATGTCGCCGGGCTTGGTGGCACAAGGGCCGGAGCAGATCCAGGCGGCCTTCGCCGGATTCTTCCAGGCCGCGGGCGCGCTCAACAGCCTCGAGATCACGTCGACGACCGTGCAGGGGAGCGCGATCCTGATCACCTACAAGATCGACAGCGAGCACTTCCTGGTCTCCGATGGCGCCGATACCTTCGTGATCGAGAAGGGCCGCATCGTTTTGCAGTCGGGCAACCTCGGCGGACTGACGATCCGCTGACCGTCGCTGCCGGAGCTCGACGCATCGAGCACGAACGTTCGTTCAGGAAGAAGGGAAGGAGGATCCATGACCACGCGCTCGCATGCGCTTTGGCTCGCTTTCGTCGCCGGCATCGTCGCTCTCGCGCTCCCGTTCGCGGGATCCGCGCTCGCCGCGAAACCCGGTCGGCCTTACAGCGGCAGCTGCTCGACCGTCATCACGCCGCTGGGGCCTGCGCCGACCGCCACGGTTCCGCAGCGGCTCAGCATCACCTACGACTGCACGCTGGCGCACCTCGGCCGCACGACTGCCGTGGTCCAGCAGATCGTGTCGTTCGCCGATGCCGGGCCGTCGGGAGTGATGCTCTCTCTCGCCAACATCACGACGTACACGGCGGCCAACGGCGACCAGCTGCTCGCGACTTTCCAGGGCAGCGCGATGCTCGACACGCAATCCGGCGACGTGACCTTCGTCGGCATGGAATCCTTCCACGGCGGCAGCGGACGCTTCGCCAGCGCGACCGGAAGCGCGCAGCTCGAAGGGACCGCGTCCATCGTCACGAACCGCGGTTTCTTCACCAGCAAGGGACAGATCGCGTACTGACGGTCCGGTGGGTGGCGGCGCTCGTCAAG
>Ga0207644_10001435_pt1 | contig 15350 bp, 12 predicted proteins | sample KBSS73metaG_FD_184326 | JGI IMG/M metagenome (GOLD analysis project Ga0207644, IMG submission 184326) | Switchgrass rhizosphere microbial communities from Kellogg Biological Station, Michigan, USA - KBS S7-3 metaG (SPAdes) (version 2) | ecosystem: Host-associated > Plants > Roots > Rhizosphere... | reverse complement strand
GCCGAGCGGCTCGGCGCGGCTGAGCACGATCTCGTCGCGCATGGCGCCGCTGTCGTAGTCGATCGTGCGCGTCATCGAGTGCACGGTGATCTTCGGCCAGACGCCGCCGGGCGTGTACGCCTGGCCGAACGTGAAGCCGGTGCCGTTGGCCGCGTATCGCAACGTCTTCAGCCCGGACGAGCTCATCGCCTGGGACGAGCGCGCCAGCGTCGCGGTCGCATCGTCGCCGGTCGAGGCGCAAGCCCCCAGCACGGCCGCGACCGCGGCGACGAAGAGACATCGAAATGGTGCACAGCCAAACAGGTTCATCTCGGCTCCCACGTTGATCGAACGGCCTGCGTCGAAAGCATCGAGTCGACCGGCTCGCCCCACACCTAGGAGTTACCCGATCGGCCGACGACAGGCATCGTGACGTCGCCGCGCGCAGATACATTAGGCGGCGCTTCGCGGGGCTCCTCCGCGAAGGTTCAATCCTCGACCGGACGGAGATGCCGTGGCGCCACTGCTCACCCTTTCTCGCCTGATCGATCGAGCGACCGAGTGGGTCGGTCGCTGGGTCGCCTGGCTCGTCCTCGCCGCGGTGCTGATCAGCGCCCTGAATGCGGCGGTTCGCAAGGCGTTCAACACCAGCTCGAACGCATACCTCGAGATCCAGTGGTACCTGTTCGCGGCGGTGTTCCTGCTCGCCGCGGGCTACACGATGCTGCGCCAGGGGCACGTGAAGATCGATGTGATCTCGGGCCGCTTCTCGAAGCGCACGCAGATCTGGATCGACATCATCGGCCTCGCCGGCTTCGTGCTGCCGCTGGTGTACGTCGTCATCCACCTCTCCGTGCCGCTCGCGATCCGGTCGTACGTGATGAACGAATATTCGTCGAATGCCGGCGGGCTGATTCGCTGGCCGGTCTTCGCCTTGCTGCCGCTCGGCTTCGCGCTCCTCGGCATCCAGGCCGTCTCCGAGCTGATCAAGCGGATCGCGTTCCTGCGCGGCCTCATTCCCGACCCGACTCAAAAGCCGGAGGGCAAGAGCGACGAAGAGCAGCTCGCCGAATTCATGCGGCTCAAGAGCGAAGCCGCGGCGCGCGAACAAGCGGCGCTGGGGAAGACGCCATGATGCAATTCCTCGCCTCGAACATGGCGCCGATCATGTTCGCCAGCCTGATCGTCTTCCTGCTCTTCGGCTATCCGGTCGCCTTCTCGCTCGGCGCCTGCGGCCTCTTCTTCGGCATCGTCGGCGTCGAACTGGGGCTCATGCCGCAGACGCTCCTGCAGGCGTTGCCGCTGCGCATCTTCGGCATCATGCAGAACGACACGCTGCTCGCGATCCCGTTCTTCACGCTGATGGGCCTGATCCTCGAGCGTTCCGGCATGGCCGAGGATCTGCTCGACACGATCGGCCAGCTGTTCGGGCCGATCCGCGGCGGCCTCGCCTACGCTGTCATCCTGGTCGGCGCGATGCTCGCCGCCACCACCGGCGTGGTCGCCGCGTCGGTGATCTCGATGGGACTGATCTCGCTGCCGATCATGCTGCGCTACGGCTACGACCGGCGCGTCGCGAGCGGCGTCATCGCCGCGTCGGGGACGCTGGCGCAAATCATTCCGCCGTCGCTCGTCCTGATCGTCCTCGCCGACCAGCTCGGGCGCAGCGTCGGCGACCTCTACAAGGGCGCGTTCATCCCCGGCTTCACCCTGACGGCGCTCTACATCTTTTACGTGCTCATCGTGAGCGTCGCCCGCCCGAGCTGGACGCCGGCGCTGCCGAGCGAGGCGCGAACGATCCGCGAGGACGACGGCAGCCCGGGCCTGCGCTCGCTCGGCGTCCTCTTCCTGCTGTCGGTCGGCGCGGCTATCGTCTTCGCCAAGACCCGGCCCGAAGGAACGCCGACCGACGAGCTGATCGTCGTCTCGATGTGCGTCGGCGTCGGCGTCGCGTTCGTGCTCGCCGTCGCGAACCGCATGCTCGGCATGCACCTGCTGTCGCGCATGGCCGAGCGCGTGACCTTCGTCCTGATCCCGCCGCTGGCGCTCATCTTCCTCGTCCTCGGCACCATCTTCCTCGGCGTCGCGACGCCGACCGAAGGCGGCGCGATGGGCGCCACGGGCGCGCTGGTGATGGCGCTGGCACGACGCCGGCTCGACCTGCCGCTGCTGCGCCAGGCGATGGACACGACGATGAAGATCTCGAGCTTCGTGCTCTTCATCCTGATCGGCTCGACCGTGTTCAGCCTGTCGTTCCAGGCGGTCGACGGGCCGGTCTGGGTCGAGCACCTGTTGACCAGCCTGCCCGGCGGCCAGCTCGGCTTCCTGATCGTCGTCAACATCCTGATCTTCTTCCTGGCCTTCTTCCTCGACTTCTTCGAGCTCTCGTTCATCGTCATCCCGCTGATCGCGCCAGTCGCCGAAAAGCTCGGCATCGACCTGGTCTGGTTCGGCGTCCTGCTGGCGGTGAACATGCAGACCTCGTTCATGCACCCGCCGTTCGGCTTCGCGCTCTTCTACCTGCGCAGCGTCGCGCCGAGCGAGGACTACGACGACCGGATCACGTCGCGCCGGATCAGCAAGGTCACCACCGGCCAGATCTACTGGGGCGCGGTGCCCTTCGTTCTCATCCAGATCCTGATGGTCGGCCTGATCATCGCGTTCCCGAAGCTGGTGTCGAGCGGGCTCGGCAAGGAGCCGACGGTGGACGTCGACAAGGCGTTCCAGCAGATGCAGTCGCAGGACCGACAGCCGGCGCGCGACGCACCGCCGATGTTCGGCACGCCGCCCGCCGCCTCGGGCACCGCCCCGTCGGGCTCGGCGCCGGCGGCACCGCCCGCTGCCGGCGAACAGCCGGCGCAGAACTCGGACGACGACGCGATGAAGCGGCTCCTCGACTCGATGCAGGCCGACAAGCCCAAGAAGCCCTGACGGCGAGCGAGCCGCGCGGACCCCCGACCAAGAAAAATCCCCGCCGAGGCGGGGATTTCTTTGTGCCGGCCGGGTGCGCCCGTGTCGCCGGTCGCGCGTCGATCAGAGCTTCTGCGCCTGCATGAAATCGTCGAAGCCGGCCTCGGTGAAGCGGAACCAGAGGTTCGCGTCGCGCCGCCACGCCGAGAAGTCGGCGTAGATCTTCTTCCAGTCGGCGTTGCTCCCGCTCAGCTCGGCGTAAACGTCGCCGGCGGCCTTGAACGACTGCTCCATCATGTCCTTCGGAAAGCGGAACAGCTTGGTCCCCTGCCCGACCAGCGTCTTCAGCGCCTGCGGGTTGCGGTAATCGTATTTAGCCAGCATGTCGACGTGAGCATGCGACGCGGCGGTCTCGACCATGGCCTTGTACTCGGCGGAGAGGCCCTCCCACGCCTTGTTGTTGATGAAGAAGTCGAGCTGCGGCCCGCCTTCCCACCAGCCCGGGTAGTAGTAGTTCGGAGCGACCTTGTTGAAGCCGAGCTTCAGGTCGTCGTACGGGCCAACCCACTCGCCGGCGTCGATCGTTCCCTTCTCGAGCGCCTGGTAGATCTCGCCGCCGGGAATGTTCTGCGGCACGCCGCCGATGCGCTCGATGATCTTGCCGCCGAAGCCGCCGATGCGGAACTTGAGGCCCTTCATGTCGGCGACCGACTTGATCTCCTTGCGGAACCAGCCGCCCATCTGAGCGCCGGTGTTGCCGCCCGGGAAATTGACGATGTTGTACTTGGCGTAGAACTCGCGCATCAGCTTGAGGCCGTTGCCTTCGTACATCCACGCCGTGATCTGGCGCGCGTTCAAGCCGAACGGGATCGCGCAGCCGAGTGCGAACACCGGGTCCTTGCCGAAAAAATAGTAAGGCGCGGTGTGGGCGACCTCGACGGTCGCGTTCTGGACGCCGTCGACGACGCCGAACGCAGGCATCAGCTCGCCCGCCGCGTGCACCGAGATCTGGAACTTGCCGCCGGTCATTTCACCGATCTTCTTGGCGAACACCTCGGCGCCACCGAAGATCGTGTCGAGCGAACGGGGAAAGCTCGAGGCGATGCGCCAGCGAATGCTCGCCTGCGCGTTGACGATCGCCGGCGCCGAGCCGGCCGCCAGCACGCCGGCGATGCCGGTCTTGTGAATGAACGAACGACGCTGCATCAGGGTCTCCATCAGGTACTGGGATTCAGAACGCGCCGCATTCTAGGAACCGCCCCTCCCTGGACTCCACGGGATTTACCCGCTCGCGCGGGGACAAACGCACGCCCCGCGAAGCGGCTCAATCGCCGGCGATCTTCATCTTGCCGATCAGCACCGAGCCGATCGTCTTGCTGCCCATCGTGTAGGCGTCGGCGCCGACCGCTTCGATCGACGCGAACATCTCGCGCAGGTTGCCGGCGATCGTCACCTCATGCACGGGAAAGGCGATCCTGCCGTTCTCGACCCAGAAGCCGGCCGCGCCGCGCGAGTAGTCGCCGGTCACGTAGTTGATGCCCTGCCCCATCAGCTCGATCACGAACAAGCCGCGACCGAGCCTCGCGAGCATCGCATCGAGGTCGTCGCCGGGCGCGGTGCGCCGCGACGTGAGCGTCAGGTTGTGCGAGCCGCCGGCGTGACCCGTCGTTCGCATGCCGAGCTTCCTCGCCGAGTAGGTCGAGAGGAAGTAGCTGGCGACGACGCCGGCGTCGACGATCTGCGTCGGCCGGGTCGCGACGCCTTCATCGTCGAACGGCGCGCTGCCCTTGCCGCGCGGAATGTGCGGGTCTTCGCGAACGTCGATGTGCTGGGGCAGGACGCGCTTGCCGAGGCTGTCGAGCAGGAACGACGACTTGCGATAGAGCGCGCCGCCGCTGGTGGCCTGCACGTAGGCGCCGAGCAGACCCGAGGCGAGCGACGATTCGTAGAGCACCGGCACCTCGCACGTCCTGATCTTGCGCGAGGCGAGGCGGGACAGCGCGCGCTCGGCCGCATAGCGGCCGACCGCCTCCGGCGCGGCGAGCGCGTCGGGCGATCGCATCGACGTGTACCAGGCATCGCGCTGCATGTCGTCGCCGTTCTTGCCGGGCAACGACGCGATCGGCGCGACCGAGAGCGAATGGCGCGAGCTCGCGTACCCGGCGCCGAAGCCGCGCGTGTTGGCGGCGTAGAAGTGCGACTGCTGCGCCGACACGCCGGCGCCTTCGGAGTTGGTGATGCGGCGATCGACGGCGAGCGCCGCCGCCTCGCACCGTGCCGCCAGTTCGATCGCCGCCTCGGCGTCGATCGCCCACGGATGGAAGAGATCGAGGTCGCGGCTCGCCGCGCTCGCGTCGGCGAGGTCGGCCTCGTCGGGCAAGCCGGCGGCCGGATCCTCGGCGGTGAAGCGGGCGATGTCGTGCGCCGCGCGCACCGTCTGCTCGAGCGCCGCGGTCGAGAAGTCGGAGGTGCTCGCATTGCCGCGCCGCTGGCCAACGTAGACGGTGACGCTGATCGACTTGTCGCGGTTGCGCTCGATGTTCTCGGTCTCGCCCTTCCTCACCGACACCGACAGGCCGACGCCTTCCGAGACCTCGGCGACCGCGTCGCTCGCGCCGAGCTTCTTCGCGGTCGCGAGACACGTGTCGACGAGGGCGCGGAACTGATCGCGCGAATAGGCGAAGTCGGAAGACGTCGGCGACGAAGCCGCGGAGGGATTGGGCATGGAGGAAAGGAGCGGGTGATGACTCGTGTGGCGCGACGCTCCTGCGGCGCGGCGCCGTCTCGACAACCTGCCGCCGAGCGAGCCGCGACTATGATACCGACGCCAATTTGGCGGTCTTTTTCGCCGGCTTCTCCACCGCCTCTTCGCCGCGTCTTCGCGGCGCCTCCTCGCCCCTCTTCGCTTTTCCGACGATGCCCGAGCGTCCCTCCGAACCCGACGCGTCCGCTGCCGCAGACCCGCCGGCGCAGAACGTGGGCGGCGCGCCGCGCGAGCGGCCCAGCAAGACCCGTCGCAAGCAGGAGTCGCACGACCTGCAGTCGCTCGGCGAGGCGCTGCTCGAGCTGCCCGACGATCATCTCGCGACACTTGGCCTCGGCGAACCGCTGGTCGACGCGATCCGCGCCGCGCGCCGCATCAAGAGCCACGAGGCGCGACGTCGCCAGATGCAGCTGATCGGCAAGCTCATGCGATCGGCCGACGTCGAGCCGGCGCGCGCCGCGATTCTCGAGCGCCAGCTCGGCCGCGCCCGCGACTCGCTCGCGCTGCACGAGGCCGAGCGCTGGCGCGCCGAGCTGATCGCAGACGAAGAAGCGACGACGCGATTCGCCGCCGCCCACGTCGGCGCCGACGTGCAGCGGCTGCGCGCACTCGTCCGCAATGCACGCAAGGACGCGGCGAGCGCGCCCGAGCAGCGCAGCGGCCGCGCCTACCGCGAGCTGTTCAGGTTCATCCGCGAGCACGATGGCGATGAGTGATCCGCGCGCTTCGACGGGCGAGGGCCACGACCGCGTCCGCATCGGCATCGTCTCGGTGAGCGACCGCGCCTCTGCCGGCGTCTACGAAGACAAGGGACTGCCTGCCCTGCGTGAATGGCTGACGCGTGCGCTGCTCAACCCGATCGACTGGGAAGCGCGCCTCATCCCCGACGAGCAGGCGGTGATCTCGGCGACGCTGCGCGAGCTCGTCGACGACGTCGGCTGCCACCTCGTCCTCACGACCGGCGGCACCGGCCCGGCGCCGCGCGACGTCACTCCCGAGGCGACGCTCGCCATCGCCGACAAGGAGATGCCCGGCTTCGGCGAGCAGATGCGGCGAATCGGCCTGGCGTTCGTGCCGACGTCGATCCTGTCGCGCCAGGTCGCCGTGATCCGCGCCAGGGCGCTCGTCATCAACCTGCCCGGGCAGCCGAAGGCGATCGCCGAGACCCTCGAGGGCTTGCCGCGCGCGACGCCGCCGCTGCCCGGGATCTTCGCCGCCGTGCCGTACTGCATCGACCTCATCGGCGGGCCGTACGTCGAGACCGACGCCGCGGTGTGCGCGGCGTTCCGGCCGAAGTCGGCGCTCAGGAAGCCTGCCTCGCCCTGAGCGTTAGCGCCTCGGCGCGAACGTCACTTGACGAGCCGGTTCAGCCGCTCGGCGTCGAAGGTCTCGGTGGTGTGCGCCTCGCCGGGGACGCAGTCCTCGGTCGGCAGCTCGCGCGTCCGCGACGAGAGCTTCTCGATCGCCTGCCAGAGCAGCGCGATCTGGTGCTCGTGGCCCGAGGCGTTGTCGATCAGGCCCTTCATCGCCTGGGACAGCGGATCGTCGCCCTGGGTCAGGCCATACGCGGAAAAGCCCATCTTGGCGGCGGTCGCCTCGCGCGTCGATGCGGTGTCGGCCTGGATGATGCGGGCCGGGTTGCCGACCGCCGTCGCCCCGGCAGGCACCGGCTTCAGGACGACGGCGCTAGCGCCGACGCGCGCGTTGTCGCCGACCGTGAAGCCGCCGAGCACCTGCGAGTTGGCGCTGACGATGACGCCGTTGCCGAGCGTCGGATGGCGCTTGGCGCCCTTGACGAGCGAAGTGCCGCCGAGGGTGACGCCCTGGTAGATCGTGCAGTCGTCGCCGACCTCGGCGGTCTCGCCGATGACCACGCCCATGCCGTGGTCGATGAAGACGCGCCGGCCGACCTTCGCGCCCGGGTGGATCTCGATGCCGGTGACGAAGCGCGCCACGTGCGAGACCCAGCGCCCCATCCAGTGAAAGCCGTGCCGCCACCACCAGGCCGCCTGGCGATGCAGGACGATCGCGTGCAGGCCCGGATAACACGTCAGGACCTCCCACGTCGAACGCGCCGCCGGGTCGCGTTCGCGGATGCAGGCGATGTCTTCGCGCAGTCGCTCGAACATGGAGGTGGCCTCGTGCAGGGAGCGAGTCAGTTTAGCGGCACCGCTCGTCGATTGCTCGGGCGATGCCGCGCAGGATGTGGACCTCTTCCTCGCTCAGCCCGGCCCGGTTGGCGATGCGGTGCAGGCGCGCCATCAGCTTCCTCGGCGCGGCCGGGTCGAGGAAACCGAGCGTCTCGAGCGACGCCTGCCAGTGCGCGACCAGGCCGCGCACCGCGACCGCGTCGGCGCGGCGGCCGTCGAGCGCGCGCGTCGCGGCGGCGAAGCCGCCCTGCGCCTGGCGCCAGTCGTACGCGATCAGCTGCACCGCCTGGGCGAGGTTGAGCGATCCGTAGGCCGGATCGGTCGGGATCGTCAGGCACGCGTGGCAGGCGTAGACGTCTTCGTTCGACAAGCCGAAGCGCTCCGAGCCGAAGACGAAGGCGACGCGGTGCGGGCTCGACGCCAGCGTCGCGAACAGCTCGCGCGGCGCGCCGTTCGGCGGGCCGAAATCGCGCGCCGTCATCGCCGTCGCGCCGACCCAGGTCACGCCGTCGAGCGCGTCGTCGAGACGGGCGACGACGCGCGCCCGCGCCAGCACGTCGGTCGCGCCGCTCGCCATCGCGATCGCCTCGGGGCGCTCGTGCACGTCGGCGAAACGCGGCGCGACCAGGACGAGGTCGGAGAAGCCCATCACCTTCATCGCCCGCGCCGCCGCGCCGACGTTGCCCGCATGGCTGGTGCCGACGAGGACGAAGCGGGTGGGGTCGGCAGGCATGCGGCGGCTAAAATCGGTGTCGCTCATTTTGCAGCGCGCCCCGATGCGACCCCGGCCCCGCGGCCGCCATCGCGTTCTCTCGAAAGCCCGATCGCTCCATGTCCCAAGCGCTGCATCCCATGCTCAACACCGCCGTCAAGGCGGCCCGCGCGGCCGGGGCGATCATCAACCGCGCCTCGCTCGACCTCGAGCGGCTGCAGGTGAATTCGAAGGCGCCGAACGACTTCGTCACCGAGGTCGACCACGCCGCCGAGGCGGCGATCATCGACATCCTGCTCTCGGCCTACCCGGGCCACGGCATCCTCGCCGAGGAGTCGGGAAGCGCGCGCGGCGCGCGCGACAGCGAGTACGTCTGGATCATCGACCCGCTCGACGGCACGACCAACTTCATCCACGGCCTGCCGACTTACGCGGTCTCGATCGGCCTTGCCTTCCGCAACCAGATCCAGCAGGCGGTCGTCTACGACCCGGCTCGCAACGACCTCTTCTTCGCATCGAAGGGGCGCGGCGCCTTCCTCAACGACAAGCGCCTGCGCGTCTCCAAGCGGACGCGGATGGCCGACGCCCTGATCGGCACCGGCTTCCCGTTCCGCCGCGGCGACGACCTCGCCCACTACCTGCGAATCCTCGAGACGGTGATGACGAGCTGCGCCGGCGTGCGCCGGCCCGGCGCGGCGGCGCTCGACCTCTGCTACGTCGCCGCCGGCTGGTACGACGGCTTCTTCGAGACCGGGCTCTCGCCGTGGGACGTCGCCGCGGGCTCGCTCCTTGTCACCGAAGCGGGCGGCCTCGTCGGCAACTTTACCGGCGAGTCCGAGTTCCTGCACCAGCGCGAGGTCGTCGCCGGCAGCCCGAAGATCTACGGCCAGCTCGTGCAGATGCTCGCGCCGCACACGAACGTCGCGCGCGGCGCGGCCGACGAGACCGCCGCCTAGCCGCGCGCGGGTGCGAGCTACGCCGCCTTGCGAGCGGCGCGGCCGAACGACGACGGCAGTCGCGTCACGACGCTGCCGAAGGCACGCCGCTCAGGCGGCCAGGACGACACGGCCGAACGCGCGCCGCTCAGGCGGCCAGCCGAAGCGACGGCGGCAGCGACGACGCCGCGAAGGCAAGATCTGCGGCGCGCACGCCGGCGACGAGGCCGCGCATCAGCGATGCGAGCCGCTCCGGCGCCTGCACCGGGCCCATGTGGCCGACGCCTTCGAGCCGCAGTCGATCCGCCCTCGGCAAGAGCGCGTGAAGACGGTCGAGGAAGACGGCCATCGGCGCCGGAGACAGGCTGCCGCCGAGGAGCAGGACGGGCATCGTCAGGCGCCGGTAGTCGGCGCGCTTCGCCGCGTCGGCGAGGATCGCGCCGAACTCGGCGGCGACCTTCGCCATCGCCGCGGCGACCGCGTCGCGCCGCGACGCGCTCATCTGCGCCCACGTTCCGGGAGCCGACCAGAAGTCGATGAAGCGCTCGGCCGCCGAGTCGAGCGCGCCGGCAGCGACGTCGGCCTGGACGGCAGCGGCGAAGCGGGCCATCTCGCCAGCGGCATCTCCATCGCCGACGCCGACGCCCACGGCAGCGTCGCGACCGTCGCCGCGATCGATTTCCTCGGCCGCACCCGCCGGGCCGAGCAAGGCGAGGCGCACCGGCTCGAACACGGTCAGGCTCCTGACGAGGTCGGGCCGGCGCATCGCAACTTCGAGCGCGACCGCGCCGCCGTACGAGTGGCCGAGCACATGAACGGCGTCGTGCTGCGCGGCGAGCAGGGCGATGACGGCGTCGGCTTCGTCGGCCAGGGTGATGGGGTCGCCGCGCCAGGCCCTGCCCGTGCCGTAGCCGACCAGGTCGGGGGCGAGCACGCTGCAGTCGCCGGCGAGCGCCGCGGCGAGACGGTCCCATTGGCGTCCGGAGCTGGCGCTGCAGTGCAGGCACAGCAGGATGTCGCGGCGGTCGGTGCGCGAGAAGGCAAGCGAGGATGGCATGGCGGTGGGGTCTCCGTGCGGCGCGTTCCTGGCCGCGGCGCCACTGTCGGCGCTGCCGGTATCGCGCCGATGTCGGCGCGGCGCTCGCGCGTCGCCGCCGCGTATCCGTCGCCGTCGCCGTGTATCCGCCATGTAATCGCGAGGTATCCAGGAGGCAATGCCGCCGCGCCGCAGCGATCGCGCCCCTAAACTTTGCCGATGCGCCGACCTGCCCCCCGCGCGAGCGCCGCCAAGCCGTGGAGCGACGACGCGCAGACGCTGCGCCGCGTCGCCCTCGTCGCGGCGCGTCCGGCCGGGCCGACGCTGCTCGGCGAGATCGTCGCCGAGACGGCGGCGAGCCTCGGCATGGCCGCCGCGTTCATCGGCATTTTCTGCAACGAGGAGCGCACGCGCATGCGCACGCTCGGCGCCGTCCTCGACGGCGCGCCGCTGCGCGATTTCGAGTACCCGCTCGCCGGGTCGCCGTGCGCCAAGGTCGTCGGCACCGAGTTCGTCCATGTCGAGCGCGGCATGGCGAGCGAGTTCCAGCCCGGGACGATCTTCGCGGCGAAGGGGATGGACGCATACGCCGCGTACCCGCTCTGCGACCGCCACGGCACGCAGCTCGGCCTGATCGCGGCGCTCGACCGGGAGCCGCTGCGCGACGTCGCCCTCGCCGAGGCGGTTCTCAAGATCGCCGGCAGCCGCGTCGCCGCCGAGCTCGAGCGCGCCGCGCTCGACGCCGTCCTGCGCGCGGCGGCGCTCGCCGTCTCGAAGGCGCGCGGCGCCTCGGTGTTCGCCGAACTCGTCCGCTACCTGGCGACGATCGTGCGCGTCGAGCTCGCCTACGTCGCGCGCCTCGACGACGGACCGCCGGCCACGCTCGAAGTGATGGCGGCGCAGCTCGACGGCAAGCCGCTCGAAGCGATCCGCTACGGCGTCGCCGGAACCCCGTGCGAGAAAGTCCTCGACAGCGGCTTCCAGGCGTTCGAGTCGGGCCTCGCCGAGCGCTTCGTCACCGACGAGACGCTCGGCAAGCTCGGCATGGTCAGCTACGCCGGCCACGCGCTCGTCGACCTCACCGGCAAGCCGATCGGCCTGATCTCGATCGCGTCGCGCGAGCCGCTGCGCCATCGCGAGCGGCTCGAGTCGATGCTGCAGATCTTCGCCGTGCGCGCCGGCGCCGAGCTCGAGCGGCTGCGCGCCGAGCAGGCGCTGCGCGTATCGGAGGAGAGCTACCGGACGATCTTCGAGGCGAGCGAGGATTGCATCGTCATCCACGACTGGAACACGGGCGCCGTGGTCGACCTCAATCCCAAGGCGTGCGAGGTGACCGGCTACCGGCGCGAATCGGTGATCGGCCAGTCGCTCGAGGCGATGAGCTGGGGCGAGCCGCCCTATTCGAAGGACGATGCGATCGCCCAGATGGAGCGCGCCAGGCGCGGCGAGCGGCCGCGCTTCGAGTGGCGCCGGCGCAATCGCCACGGCAACGTCTGCTTCGACGAGGTCCGGCTCAAGTCGGTGTCGATCGGCGGGGTGCCGCGAATCCTTTCGTTCAGCCGCGACATCACCGACATGAAGCACGCCGAGGAGGCGCTGCGCCTGCGCGAGGAGCAGTACCGGGCGATCTTCGAGGCCTCGTCCGACGCGTTCCTGCTGCGCGACGCCGGCCTCGACGTCGTCGACGTCAACCCGGCGTTCCTCAAGCTCTACGGCTTCACGCGGGAGCAGCTCGCGGTGCCCGGAGGCTACCCGTCCAACTTCCCTGCCGCCTACGTCGACGAACGACGCGAGCGACTGCTGCGCGCGCTCGCCGGCGAGGAAACGCGGGTCGAGACGGTCGCGCTTCGCCCCGACGGGACCAGCTTCGAGGCCGACCTGCGCGTCATCCCGGTGCGCTACCGCGGCCGCGCCCACGTGCTCACGGTCGCGCGCGACGTCACCGAGCGGCGCACCCGCGAGCGCGAGCTGCAGCGCAGCGAGGCGCGCCTGCGTGCGACCGTCGAGGCGGCGTTCGACTGCATCATCGGCATGGACGGCGCCGGCCGCATCGTCGAGTTCAACAAGGCGGCCGAGCGCGTCTTCGGCCATCCCCGCGAGGCGGTCATCGGCCGCGTTCTCGCCGACGTGATCATCCCGCAGCGCCATCGCGGCAGCCATACCGACGGCCTGGCGCGCTATGCGCGAACCGGCGCCGGGACGTACATTGACCGCCTCGTCGAGACGACGGCGATTCGCGCCGACGGCAGCGAGTTCCCGGTCGAGCTCGCGATCAGCGTCGCCGCCGCGCCCGACGGCAACATCTACATCGGCCACCTGCGCGACATCTCGGCCCGGCGCGAGGCCGAGGCGCGGCGCGCCGAGCTCGAGGGGCAGCTGCGCCAGGCGCAGAAGATGGAGGCGATCGGCCAGCTCACCGGCGGCATCGCCCACGACTTCAACAACATCCTGACGAGCATCACCGGCTACGTCGTCCTCGCCGGCGAGCGCGCCGAGCGGATCGGCGACGCGACGATCGCGCGCCAGCTCGACCAGGCGCACATCGCGGCGCAGCGCGCCCGCGACCTGATCTCGCAGATGCTCGCCTTCGCGCGCCGCCAGCGCAGCGAGCGGCGCCCGACCCGGCTCGCCGACGCGCTTCCGCAGTCGGCGCAGCTGCTGCGCTCGACGCTGCCGAGCTCGATCTCGCTGCGCACGTCGTTCGATCCGGCGACGCCGCCGGTGCTCGCCGACCCGATCCAGATCGAGCAGGTGCTATTCAACCTCTGCATCAACGCGCGCGACGCGATCGTCGATGCCGGGTCGATCCGCCTCGACCTCGCCATCGGCGCGCATGCCGGCACCTGCGCGTCGTGCCGCGCGCCGGTACGCGGCAGCTGGGCGACGCTCACCGTCACCGACACCGGCAGCGGCATCGACGCGACGGTTCGCGCCCGCATGTTCGAGCCGTTCTTCACGACCAAGCCGGTCGGCCGGGGCTCGGGAATGGGCCTGGCGATGGTGCACGGCATCGTCCACGATCACGGCGGCCACCTGCTCGTCGACTCGGTCGAAGGCGAAGGCACCGTCTTTCGCGTCCTGCTTCCCGTCGCCGCGGGCGGCGACGTCGCGGCGAGCGGCGCGAGCGCGCCCGTGCAGGCGCCCGCGCGGCTCGCAGGCACCGTCCTCCTCGTCGAGGACGAGGCAATGGTCGGCGCGTTCATGGCCGAACTGCTCGGCGGCTGGGGCCTCGCGGTGGTGCGCGCGAGCGACGGCGTCGATGCCGAGCGCCAGCTCGCCGACGACGCGACGCGAATCGACGTCGTCCTCACCGACCAGACGATGCCGGGAATGACCGGACTCGCGCTGGCGGCGCGATCTCGCGAGCTTCGCCCGGATGTGCCGGTGCTGCTCTACACCGGCTTCGGCGAAGGCCTCGACGAGGCCGACGTCGAGCGGTCCGGCGTTCGCGCCGTCCTGCGCAAGCCCGTCGATCGCGACGTGCTGCACGCCGAGCTCGGCCGCGCGCTTGCGCCGGCCGCGGCCTGAGCGCCGCGCGCGGTCCGGCTCGCGGCGTCAGCGCGAGCCGCCGCGCGACAGCGCGCCGTCGACGATCCGGCGCCGCGTCGATTCGGCGTCGCCCATCGCCTCGGCGAGACACGAGTCGAGCTCGCCGCGGCCGACGCCGAGGTCGTGCAGCATGCGCCCGTCGAGCTGCGCGAGCTCGCGCCGAGCTCGCGCGCGCCGGCGCTGCTCGGCGTGGGCGATGCGCAGCCAGTGCAGGCCCGAGACGATGCGGGTGACGACCCGGGGCCCGGGCCCGGGCCCGGCGACGTCGGTTCGGAAGAGAGAGACGGATGTCATGGCAATGTCCCCGTGAATCGTGAAGTGGAGCAGGCGAGCGAGAGGGGCTCAGGCCGCCATCCGCAACGCCAGCTCGGGCTGCGACGGCTGGGCGTAGAGCAGCGGCGCGAGCGCGCTCTCGATGCGCTCCATCTGCGCGCGGTCGACGAGCGTCGACAGGAGCGCGCGGAAGCGCTGGCCGATGACGCCCGAGACGATGTACTGCCAGCGGTACGCCTTCAGGATCGTGTCCCGGATCTTCTGCATGCGGGCGGCGCTGAACGGCGCGCCGACGCTGGCGACGAAGTAGCCGGCGTCGGCGTTGGCCTGCGCCTGCAGGATGCCGTCGACGGCGCCGACCAGGGCGATCAGGTCGCCGACCGCGTCGTCGCGCTCGGCCTGGGTCAGCTTGGCGTCCTCGCGCTGCCACTCGAGCTCGTCGAGGATCGCGTGCTGCGATTCCTCGCGCCAGTGGAACAGGAACACGTCCTTCCAGAGCGGCGAGATCGACTCTTCGCCGGCAATGCTGGCGCGGTAGTGCGCCTGCGTGAAGAGCTCGATGTGGCAGGTCAGGCCGAGCACCGCCCAGGTGCTCTTGCCGAGGACGACGCCTGCGACGGCATCGGCGTCGGCGACGCAGGCGTAGCCCCGCGGCATCGTTTCGGCGAGCATCTCCTCGATGCGCCGGAACATCGCCTGGTGCTTGATCTCCTCGTCGGTGAAGCGGACCAGCGCCTCGAGCGCGACCTGATCGCCGAGCGCGTGCTCGCGGCTCACCTCGAGCATCTTCGCGCTGATGAAGCGCTCGGCGAGACCGAAGATGTTGGCGTAGCTGCGGCCCTGGACCTGGCTCAGCGCGAGACGGTGCGGCGCGCTCAGGAAGTCGATCTCGTCGACGAGCGAGAGGCCGGCGGGAAGGAAGGCGCGATCGAGGTCGAAGCGCCGGCCGCGGATGACGTCGCGCTCGATCTCCCAGCGCACGCGCTTGGAGACTTCGATCGCCTTGGCGTAGCGGGCGGCGACGAGCGGGGTGGCGATGTTC
>Ga0207644_10001434_pt1 | contig 15356 bp, 11 predicted proteins | sample KBSS73metaG_FD_184326 | JGI IMG/M metagenome (GOLD analysis project Ga0207644, IMG submission 184326) | Switchgrass rhizosphere microbial communities from Kellogg Biological Station, Michigan, USA - KBS S7-3 metaG (SPAdes) (version 2) | ecosystem: Host-associated > Plants > Roots > Rhizosphere... | reverse complement strand
CCTCACGGGCCCCGGGCAGGTGTACTTCACGACGGACCAGGCGGGCGAGCTGGACGGCGTGGACGATCCCGATCGCCACTACATCGAGCACCAGCTGCACCCCAAGCTGGCGCTCGACCTGGACTACCTGAGGAAGCGCTCGCTCGCGCTCGATCTCTCGATCCTCGGCGCGACCCTCGCGCTCCTCGCCGGAAGGCGCACACGCGCCGGGGCGGCGGACCGGTAGTTCATGTACCTCCCCCCCGCAGCCAGCCGAGGTCTCATCCGCGCCGTGGACGCGATCCAGGGCCGCGGCGTGCACCGTCTCTACGAGCGGCTCGAGGCGATGCAGTGGTGGCCGTCCGACCGTCTGCGCGAGCTGCAGCGCGAGAAGCTCGCCGCGCGCGTCCGGGACGCCGCCGAGCGCTCGCCCCTCATGGGAAGGCGGCTGCGCGAGGCCGGTGTCGATCCGGCGTCGGTGGCCGGCCCCGAGGACCTCGCGCGCGTCCCCATCCTCGAACGGGAAGATCTACGCGAGCGCGGCGAGGAGCTCTCGGCGCGCGGGCTCGCCCCCGGCGAGTCGCTGCCGAACTCGACGGGCGGGTCGACGGGATCGAACGTCGCCTTCCTCGTCGATCGCGAGTGCTGGCGGTGGCGCGATGCGATCGACCTGCGGCTCTGGAGCTTCCTGGGCCTCGAGCCCGGCGCGAAGGTCGCGACGGTCTGGGGCGCGCCGATGGATCTGGACGCCTCGCGGCGTCTGCGCGAGCGGGCGCGCCTGATCGTCGACAACCGCCGCTTCTTCTCGGCCTACCGGCTCGACGTCGCGGCGGTGGACCGGCTCCTCGACTGGCTCGCGCGCGCGCGGCCGGACGTTTTGATGGGATACGCGTCCGTCCTGGACCGGCTCGCGCGCCGCGGCGAAGAGCGCGGAGGGATGGAGTGCGCGCGGAAGATCCTCTCCTCCGCGGAGATGCTCTTCCCGGACCAGCGCGCGCGCATCGCGAAGGGGCTGGGCGGCGAGGTCCACGATCTGTACGGATGCCGCGAGGTGGGGCTGGTCGCCCTCGAGTGCCCGCGACACCGCGGTCTGCACGTGATGGACGAGCGGCTCATCGTCGAGCGCCTGCCCGGGCGCGGTCACGGCCTTCCCGGGGAGATCCTCGTCACCGATCTCGACAACCGCGCGACGCCGTTCCTGCGCTACCGGATCGGCGACACGGCGCTCGCCCCCGAGGAGGGGCCCTGTCCCTGCGGGCGCGGCCTGTCCCGGATCGGGGGGGTCGGAGGGCGCGCGTTCGACGTGATCCAGAGCGGATCGGGGCGCGCGGTCGGCGGGACCTTCTGGTCGCTGCTGCTGCGCACGGCCGTCTCGGGCGTCGAGACCTTCCGCGTCGTCCAGCAGGCGCCCGACTGCCTGGAGATCCGGATCACGCCGCGCGGCGCGCTCGACGAGGGGAAGCGCGCCGTCGTGACGGCGAAGGTCCGGGAGGCTCTGGGGGAGGGCATGACGGTCTCGTTCGTCGAGGCCGACGCTCTGGAGCCGCTTCCTTCCGGCAAGCATCGCTTCGTCATCGCCCTGCCGTCCGGGGGTCCGGAGCCGGCGCCGCCGGAGCCTCCGGAGCGCGCGGTGGCCGCGGCGCGCGGCCCGGCGGGCGGGGCGGCGGGAGGCGCCGCGCGATGAGCGGGATCCGCGCGCTCCCCGTGCTGATGTTCCACTCCGTCGCCCCGCCGCGCACCCTCGCTCCGCACGGATGGCTCGAGCGGATCAGCGAGCCGGTCGAGCGGTTCGAGGCAATGCTGGAGGACTGGCAGCGGCGCGGCGTCCGGACCGTCGGCACGGACGAGGTCCGCCGCTTCCTACTGGGGGAAGAGGATCTGCCGCGGCGCAGCGTGGCCCTGACCTTCGACGACGGCTACCTGGACAACTGGGTGGCGGTCACGCCGCTCCTGAAGCGCTACGGGCAGAAGGCGATCGTCTTCGTCTCCACGGACTTCATCGACCCCCGACCGTCGCTGCGTCCGACGATCGACGAGGCCCGCCTCGGACTCTCGTGGCAAGGCTATCTCTCCGAGCCCGAGATGCGCGCGATGGCCGACTCCGGCGCCGTGGAAATCCAGTCGCACGCGCGCTCGCACACGTGGCACTTCGTCTCGCCCCGCATCGTGGATTTCTACGGGCCGCACTGGAACATCGCGCATCCGAAGTGCCGCTACCGGTTCCTCTGGCTCAACCGTCACATCCCGCTCAAGCCGTTCGCGCTCGAGCACCTGCGCCGCGAGGCCGTGCCGTGGGGGACGCCCATCTACGAGTTCGCTCCCGCGCTGCGCGCGCGGGTCTACAGCCCCGACATCGACCTGGAGGCGCTCCTGGTGGAGAAGGTCGACCGCGAAGGAGGCGAGGGCTTCTTCGAGCGGCCCGGCTGGAAGGAGGAGCTGGCGGCGCTGGTCGAGGAGCACCGCCGCCGGTTCGGCGACCGCGGGGTCACGGAGACCGAGGACGAGCGGCGCGAGCGGGTGACGTCCGAGATGGCGGGCAGCCGCGCGCGGCTCGAGCGCGCGACCGGACGCCCGGTGACGTTCCTCTCTCCGCCGCAGGGGGGCGCGGACGAGGAGACCCTCGCACTCGCGCGCGCCTGCGGCTACGCGCTCGTGACCGCGCCGAGCGGCGGAAGCGTCGTCCTGAACCGGCGCGGAGCCGGAGCGGGATGGGTCCACAGGGCGGGGACGGGCTTCGATCTTTTCGGAAGGGGGCGGGGGATCCGGGCATCCCTGCGCTCGCAGCGTATCGTGCTGGCCCGCTACAGCGGCGGCGCGCCCGCGGCGTCCTTGATCACCCGCGCGGCGGGGGCCGTCTCGCGGCTCGGCGCGAGCCTGGGACGGGCGCGGTCCGATTCCTCCGGTGCGCCGCCGGCAGCTCATTCCGCCGCATCGGCCGTTTCCTCCCCGGCGAGCGCGCGGACGGGCGCGCGGGGGCCGGGAAGATGAGCGGCGCCACGATGGTCTTCGCGCCCTCCGCGCGGGGGCTGCGCTGGTCGCTCGATCTCGCCCCGGACGCCGACGCGCTGCGCGCCCGATGGCAGGCGCTCGAGAAGGTGCATCCGCCCGCATGCGGGCTCGTGTCCTTCGCATGGGCGGAGGCGTGGTGGGCCGCCTTCGGCGAGGGGCGCGCCCGCGCCGCGCTCATCGGGTCCGACGCGGACGGCGAGACGCGTGGGATCGTCCCGCTCCAGCAGCTCGTGGAGTCCGTGCGGGGCTTCCGCCTGCGCACGCTGGCGCTCGTCGAAAACGGGACGACCCCGCGCGCGGTCCTCCCCGCCTTCAACGAGCCCGCCGCGCTCGAAGCCGCGGTCGCCGCCCTCTTCGAGGCGGACGATCGGTGGGATCTCCTGGCGCTGCGGCGCGTGCCGCACGGCTCTCCCTTCGCCGAGGCGCTCGCGGCGGCCCTCGAGGCCTCGGGGCGCGCGCACGTGCGCCGCGAAGCGCTGCGATCCCCCTATCTCCCCGTGGCCGGACCGTGGGAGGAGTACCTCGCGACCCGCTCTCCGAAGTTCCGCAAGAAGATCGCGTACGAGAAGCGGCGGATCGAGCGGGACGAGCAGGCGAGGGTGGACGCGGTGGAGGGAAACGAGGCGCTCCTCGCGGCGCTCCCCGCCTACGAGGATCTCTGCGCGAAGACCTGGAAGGAGCGGGAAGGGACCGGTCTCACGCCGCCGAAGCGGGCCTTCCTGCGCGCGCTCGCCGAGGCGCCGCGAGACGCCGGAGGTCTCGCGCTCTGGCGCCTCACCTCGGCGCGCGGGCTCCTCGCGGCGGAGCTCCACCTCGAGGACGCCTGCGGCACGCACGATCTTCGCAACGACTTCGACGAGGCCTTCGGCGCGCTCTCGCCGGGATCGGTGCTCGAGTCCGAGGTCGTCAAGGCCAGCTTCGAGCGAGGCTATCGGGAGCACGACTTCTGCGGCGACGCGTACGCCTACAAGATGCGGTGGACCAGCGACGTGCGCGTCGGCGAGGACGTCCTCGTCTTCTCGCGCCGCCTGCGGCCCGCCCTGGCCGGGCTCATCGAGCGCCGGCTCGTGCCGAAGCTCAAGGAGCTTCGCGAGCGCTGGCGCGCCCGCGCCGCACAGGAGCCCTCCGGGAAGGACGCGGGCCGGTCGGGCCCCGCGCGGCCGGACGCGGCGCCTGCGGACGAGGACGGGGAGCCGGCCTCGTGAGCCTCTACTGGCGATGGCTCTGGGACTCGCGGATCCGCGCGTCCCTGCGCGAGGTGCGCCACGGGCACCGCTACGAAGCCCTCGATCTCGTCGAGATCCCCGTCGACGAGCTGCGCTTCCGCCGCGAGCCGCTCCTGATCCCCGCCCCGGGAACGGACCTGGCCCGGCTCTACGAGCTCAAGGACGCGCGCCGCGCCGTGAATCCCATCGAGCGGTTCTTCCCCCTCGTGGACGGCAAGCAGGATCGCCGCGTCCGCCACGCGCCGCACTTCGCGCTCCTGCGCCGCTACGCGCAGACGGGAGAGATGTCCACGGACAGCGACTACGCGCGCCTCCTACTGGCCCGCGCGAAGATGCAGGGACGTCCGCGGACGCTCGCCTACGTGCGCGGCCGCGTGGAGGCGCTCTGCGCGACGTACGATTCGATCCGCGCCCACGGCTATCTCGCCGGGCGCTACCGGCGCTCGCCCATCACCGTCTTCGAAAGGCCGATCCATCCTCCGGGACCCGACTACGAGCCGAGGAACTGGGAGATCATGGACGGGCACCACCGGGCCGCCGCTCTCGCGGTATTGGGCGCGACGCGCGCGAAGGTCCTCGTGGTGCGCGCGGTGAAGGTCGAGGAGTACGACATGACCGAGGAGATTCCCTGGGACGAGGCGCTCTGGCCGCGCGAGGTCGCCCAATGACGCGCATCTTCCCCGCCCTCCCCGATAGGGGCGACGGAGCGCGCACGCTGCTCGTCCTCACCGTGGACACCGAGGAGGAAGGACGCTGGCAGGGGACGTACCCGCGCGAGGGGAACCGCTGCGCGAACGTCGCGTGGCTGCGCCGGCTCGAGCCGATGCTGGCGGAGTTCGGCGTGAGGCCCACCTTCCTCGTCGACTACCCGGTCGTGCAGGACGCCGCCGCGCGCGAGGTCCTGGCGGAGCTGACGGCGGTCCACAACGGCGAGATCGGTGCGCACCTGCATCCCTGGTGCAATCCGCCCTTCGACGACGAGGATCGCGCCGCCGCGGCGGGCGCCGGGTCGGGCTCGACGTACGCGGGACGTCTGCCGGCGCCGGTCCTGCGCGCGAAGCTCGAGGCCCTCTCCGAGGCGATCGACAAGGGCTTCGGCGCACCGCCGCGCTCCTACCGGGCCGGACGCTGGGGTTTTTCCCGCCGCTCGCTCGAGGTCCTCGAGGAGCTGGGCTTCCTCGTCGACACGACGGTGATCCCGCTGCGCTGGGAGCGCGGGCTCGACGCGCCCTCGTTCCTGCGCGCGCCCTCCGTACCGTACTTCCCCGACCGGGAGGACCCGTTCCGTCCCGGCTCGTTTCCCGTGCTCGAGGTCCCGGTCCCCTCGATCGTGACGGGCCCGCTCGGCCCCGTCACCGAGCGCGCGGCCCGGTGGCTTCGCCCCTTCCCGGGGATGGGTACGATCATGGACGGTCTGGGGCGCGCCTGGCTGCGCCCCTCGACGGGCGATCCCGAGAGCCTGCGCCGCGCCGCACGCGCGTTTCTCGCGCGCGAGCTGCCCGTGCTCCACGTCATGTTCCATTCCAGCGAGCTGATGCCGGGCGCGTCTCCCTACGTGCGCGACGCGGCGGGGCTCGAGGCGTTCCTCGCGCGGCTGCGCGCGGTCCTCGAGACGGTGTGCGCGGGACGCGGCGTCGCGCCTGCCACGCTGCTCGAGGTCCGCGAGCGCCTCGCTCCGGCCGGCGGCGCGGGCCGCCCCTCACTTGCGGCCGCGCCTGTTTGAGATGAAGCGCCCCGCACCGACGCGCACGACGCGCACGACGCGCACGACGCGCACGACGCGAACGACGCGAACGACGCGGACGACGCGGACGACGCGGACGACGCGGACGATGCGGACGACGCGAACGACGCGGAGCGCCGCCGCGAGGGGCGTCGCGAGCCTTCGCCCGCGATGAGCGTCGAGGGCCCGCCGCTGCGTCTCCTGGTCCTGAGCCAGCTCCCTCCCGGCGTCGGGGGAGGGGAGATGCAGACCCTTCTCCAGCTCCGCGAGATGGTCGGCCTCGGCCACAAGGTCACGGCGATCGATCTCACGCCGCGCCACGAGGGACCGGCGGAGGACACGATCGACGGCGTCCGCATCCTCCGCGTCAGGACTCCGCACGCGCCCGTCCTGCGCGCGCTCGCCTACCATCGCCGCATCGCGGCCCTGACGCGGCGGGAGGGCCGGGGAGCCGACGTCGCCCAGCTCAACCATCTCGGCACCGGGCTCGTCACCGCGGCGCCGATCCTGAAGTCGATGCGCGTTCCCTCCGTCGTGGTCATCTGGGGGAGCGCGATGAAGGGCGTGGGCCCTTTCGGCGAGGGCTGGCGCTTCAAGGCGGCTCGCCGGCTCGCACGCGCCTGCGAGCGTCAGGTCGTACTCGCGACGGCCGCCGCGGCCAACCTCGAGCGCGACGGCTTCGATCCGGCCAGGATCCGCTTCATCCCCAACGGCATCGAGACGGGTCGCTTCCGTCCGGCGGAGGACGCGGACCGCGACGCAGGCGCGACGCCCGATCCCGCATGGCCCCGTACGGGTCCGGTCGCGATCAGCGTGGGCCGCCTCGTCCCCGCGAAGGGACTGGACACGCTGATCGACGCCTGGTGGCGCGTGTCCGCGGCGCATCCCGCGGCGCGACTCGTCCTCGTGGGTGACGGGCCCCTGCGCGGAGCGCTCACCGCGCGCGCGGAGGAGGCGGGGATCGCGGACCGCGTCCACTTTCTGGGCGCGCGCGACGACGTGCCGGAGCTTCTCCGCCGCGCCGACCTCTACGTCTCCGCATCGCGCACCGAGGGGATGTCCAACGCGCTCCTCGAGGCGTTGGGGTCCGGGCTGCCGGTCGTGGCGACGCGCGCGGGGAGCGCGCCCGACGTCGTGGTCGACGGCGGGTGCGGTCTGCTCGTTCCGATCGATGCGCCCGAAGCGCTGGCGGAGGGCCTGGGCCGGCTCCTGGCCGACCCGGCGCTGCGGTCCCGGATGGGCGACGCCGCGCGCCGCCGTGCGGTCGCGGAGTTCTCGATCGGTGCGATCGTGCGGCGCTATATTGAGATGTACCGCGAGATCGCGGCGTCATGATCGACGGCGTCCTCTACGGCATCCTGCTGTTGTGCTTCTTCGTGGCGGTCGTCACGGGGCGCCGGACGCTCATCTACGCCTCGGCGCTCCTCATGCCGGCGATCCAGGTCATGCCCTCGCTCGCGGGGCCTCCCACCTCGGCCCCCAACATCATCGTGATGGGCCTGATCGCGGGCGCGTTCTTCCACAGCCGGCGTCGCAGCCCGTCCGCGGGGAGCGCCGCGCGCGCGGTCCCCACGCTCAACCCCGCGCCGCGCACGATCCCCGCTCCCGCGGAGCGCACGGCATCCCTCGCGCGCGGGCCGGGGAGACTCGGGCCGACGCTCGGAGGCTTTCCGGCGGGGGCGGGGACCGTGGCCGTCGGGGCCGCGGGAACCGTGGGGAACGTCGGGACCGGGGCCGGGAGCGCCGGGCGCGCGGGAGGCACGGCGGTCGTGGTCGACGAAGCGCCGCATGCATGGAGCGCGACGCCGTCCCGCGCCGCGGCGAGCCCGAAGCTCCCGCTGCGCGGCGCCATCATCGTCCTGTCTCTGATGCTGCTCCTGGGGCTCGCGATCCGGGGCCTCAACGAGCAGGGGGGCGCCGAGTACGCGAACCCCTTCTCCCAGGCCGCGAAGGACACCTGGTACCGGATCACCGCGTTCCTCGTCTACGCGCTGATCTTCCGGCAGCTCCTCGCCGAGCCGACGGACAAGGTGCTGCGGCGGATCGTCCTGTTCTGCCAGATCTCCTTCGCCGTCGAGTGCGGGATCACGATGGTCGAAAGGGCCCTCGACATCGGGCGCGCCACCGCGCATCTCGAGGAAGCCAACCGCGCGGGAGCCTATTTCGCCGCGGCCTCCGCCTTCTTCTTCGCCGCGTTCCTGCTGCGCACCGGGAAGTGGCGGTGGCTCTTCTTCGGGGGATGGCTGCTCGCCGTCGGCGCGGTCTTCAACTCGCTCTCGCGCGGCGCGATGGCCGCGACCGCGGTCTCGTCCGTCGTCGTCCTCGCCTTCGCGCTCTTCACGGGACGTCTCACCCGCGGCACGAAGCTCATCCTGGTCCTGATGCTCATCGTCGCGGCGGTCAACGCGCCCTTCCTCGTCCCCGACCGCGTCAAGGCCCGCGTGCTCGAGACCTTCGGCGGCGCGCCTCCGGCGCAGGGGGAGGACGTCGACCTGGACGCGAGCGCGGAAGAGCGTCTCCTGCTGTGGTCCATCGGGTGGATGCTGGTGAAGGACAACCCCTTCGGCTACGGCGCCCTGACCTACCAGGACCTCGTGCTGCCGTATCACGACAAGGCCAAGGTCGCCCACAACATCTACCTGCAGCTCCTGGTCGAGAACGGCGTCGAGGGTCTTCTCGCGCTCCTGATCCTCGTGGCCGCCGTCCTCGTCCTTCTCGCGCGCAGCTATTTCCGCGCCCGGACGCACGACCAGGCGGTTCTCGCGCTCGCCCTGATCGGCTGGTGGACGGCGCACCTCACGGCCCATTTCTTCGTCAACTCCTTCTTCCACCTCCAGGTGACCGGTCAGTTCTGGATGATGCTCGCGTGTCTGTGCGCGCTGCAGGCCGCGCCGCCTGAGGCCGGTGCCGCCGCGGTCCCCGGGACGGCCGCCCCGGCCGCCGGCCCGAACCCCTTGCGGAGACCCGCGTGGAGCTGAGCGAGGGGCCCTATCCCGGCGGCCGGTCGTTCGCCTTCACGATCGTGGACGACACCGACGGATCGACCGTCGCGAACGTCAAGCCGGTCTACGACCTGCTCGAAGAGCTCGGGCTGCGCACGACCAAGACCGTCTGGATGCAGCGCTCGGCCGAGCCCGACCAGTTCACCGGCTCAGGCACGATGCAGGACGCGGAGTACGCGGCGTTCGTTCTCGAGCTCCACCGCAAGGGCTTCGAGATCGCGCTCCACATGGCCGCCCCGGGTCCCAGCCGCCGCGAGGAGACGATCGCCGCCTACGACGCCTTCCGCCGGATCTTCGGCGCGGATCCCGCCATCAACGCGAACCACAGCATGAACACGGAGAACATCTACTGGGGGCGGGACCGCCTCGACGGCTCCCTGCTGCGGTGGCTCTACGGCCGGATGACGCCGTGGGAGCGCTTCCGCGGGCACGAGGAGGGGTCCGAGTGGTTCTGGGGGGACGTCTGCCGCGCGCGCACGCGCTATCTGCGCAACTTCACCTTCGACGAGATCGATACGCTCAAGGTGAATCCGGGGATGCCCTACCACGATCCCCGCCGGCCGCACGTGAACCTCTGGTTCTCCTCGGCCGACGGCTCCGACGGGCGGCGCTTCACCGAGCTGATCCGGGAGGAGAACGTCGCGCGTCTCGAGCGGGAGAAGGGCTGCTGCATCGTCTACACGCACTTCGCGAAGGGATTCGTGAAGGACGGCGGGCTCGATCCGGAGTGGGTGTCCCGCATGCGCGCGCTGGCCGGCCGGCCGGGATGGTTCGCGCCGGCCTCCCGCGTGCTCGACCATCTGGGCGCGCGTGCGGGCGGCAGCGGAGGGCGCCCTCTGGGATGGGCCGAGAGGACGCGGCTCTCGACCCGGTGGGCGCTCGAGCGCCTGCGCGACCGGTCGCGCGCGCGTCGTCGGCGGCAGGGATGAGCGAGCCGCCCGTGGTGACGCTGATCGTTCCCCTGTACAACGAGAGCCGCCGCATCCGCGGGTGCCTCGAGTCGATCCTGGCCCAGGACTACCCGCTCGATCGCGTGGAGGTCCTGCTCGTGGACGGCCGGTCCACGGACGGAACGCGCGAGATCGTGAAGGAGACCATCGCCGCGCATCCGGACGCCCGCATCCTGCTGCTCGACAACGAGAGGCGCATCCCCGCGGCGGCGCTCAATCTGGGGATCCGGCGTGCGCGCGGCGCGTACCTGCTGCGCCTCGACGCGCACTGCGAGGCCGCGCCCGACTTCATCCGCAAGACGCTCGAGGTCCTGGACCGGACGGGCGCCGCGTGCGTGGGAGGCGCCATCACGAGCGTCGGCGAGGGGCGGACCGGACGCGCCGTCGCGCTCGCGATGAGCTCGCCCTTCGGGGTCGGCAACGCGCACTTCCGCCACGCCCGTGAAGAGCGCTCTGTCGACGCGGTCGCCTACGGCGCCTACAGGCGCGCGACCTTCGACGAGATCGGCCTCTACGACGAGGACCTCGTCTACAGCGAGGACAACGAGCTCAACGACCGGCTGACGCGCGCGGGACGGAGCGTCGTGCTCTCCCCGGAGATCCGGGTCCGCTACTACACGCGCGAGACCCTCGGCGCGCTCTGGCGCCAGTACTTCCGCTACGGGATGGGCCGGACGCGCTACATGCGCCGCTCCCCCGGCTCGATCCGGATGCGGCACCTGGTCCCCTTCGCGCTGATCCTCGTCCTTCTCGGCACGCTGGCGCTGGGCTTCCTCGATGCGCGCTTCTGGCTCGCGTGCGCCGGCGTGCTCGCGCTCTGGGCCGCGGGGGCGGTCGGGGCCACCCTGCGCATCGGTCGCGCGCGGGGCGGGGACGCGCTGCCGCTCGTCCCGCTCGCCTTCTTCTGCCAGCACTTCGGCTACGGCCTGGGTGAGTGCGCGGGACTCTTCTCGCTCTCGCGCGGCTCGCGCGCGCCGAAGCCCGCGTCCGGGTAACAGCGCGCGAGAAAGCGCGCGACCGACTCCGCCTGGATCTCGACCGTGAAGGGGCGCGCGGCCCGCTGTCCGGCGGCGGCGAGCGCGGCGGCGAGACCCCGGTCGCCCGTGATCCGGCCCAGGGCCCGGGCGAGCGAGGGGGCGTCGCCGGACGGGACGAGGAGCCCGCTGCGGCCGTCCTCGACGACGCGCGGCACGCCCCCGACCCGCGTCGCGACGACGGGGACCCCTCGCGCCATCGCCTCCAGGATCACCTGCGGGAAGCCCTCGGTGAAGGAGGGGAGGACCAGCGCGTCGTGGGAGTCGTACAGGGCGAAGAGGCGCGGGCCGTACGGCACGTGCCCGGCGAAGCTCACCGCGCCCGCGAGATCGGATCCCGCGATGCGCGCGCGCAGCTCGGCGCCGTAGGTCGATCCGACATAGTCCCATCCCACGAGCGTGAGGACCGGAGCGCCAGCGGCGGGACCGGACGCGCGAACGGCGCGCAGGGCCTCCAGGAGGACCTCGATCCCCTTCTCGGGGGCGAGGCGTCCGACGTACAGCAGCCGCGGCGGCGATCCCGCCGGCGCCGGAGGCCGGGGGAGCGGGACGAAGTCGGCCTCCCCGAACTTCGACGAATAGGCGACGTGCACGGGCCCCATGCGCTTCAGGAAGGTATAGTCGTCGCGCCCGACCGAGAGCACGGGCGTTCCCGCGGGGATCGCGGCGAGGACGGCGCGCGCGATGGCCAGGCCCGCGGCGCGCGCCGTCCCGCGCAGGCGGTAGCGCAGGTCCGCCATCAGATCGCCGCGGATCCAGAGGAGCGAAGGGACGCCGCGCCGCCGGGCGAGTCGCAGCAGCAGCGGCGTGAGCGGATGGATCCCCCCCGCCATCGCGAGCCGCCAGTCGCCGATCTCCCGCGAGAGCACGCGGCCGATGCGCGGAAGCAGGACGGGCGCGCGCAGACAGAGAGAAGGGACGCTCGGGTACCACGGGAGAGGCACGATCTCGAAGCGGGCGGGGTCGAGAGGATAGGGCGCATCCTCCGCAGCGGGACGCACGCGGGAGCAGAAACGGATCCGATCGAACTCGCGGGCGGCCAGCGCCTCCACGAAGCGGATGACCACCTCGTCGGTCGAGAAGCGCCCGGCGTGCTCATGGATGATCTGATCGAGGACGAGGCCGAGACGTCTCATGCCGTCGCGGCGCCTCCGGGTGTGTGGGGCGGCACGAAGGCCACTGTAGGGGGAGCGGCGGCGCGGTGCAAGCGAGCCGGGCGTGGGCCGCCCTGCGGCCCCACTCCGGGAAAACATCGCGCCGGACATGTCTCAAGAAGCGACTGAAAGCACACGGGTTACGTGCCTTGCTCCATGAGGAAACGCCGCTTCGGAATCGACGCCCGTTGCGCGATCCGTGGAGTTGGCTTAAGGTGGGCCTCCTGCAAACGGCGTCGTTCTCACCGCGTCCACGCTCGCAACACCCCCGGGAGCCCGCCCACGGCGCGGGTCTCGATTGCGACACAATGAAGGCACGACGAGCCGTATCAATGACGTTTCCGAAAGCACGCAGCTGAAAACGTCAGCGCCGCGCCGTGGCGACGCCTGGCATTCAACGCACGCGACCGGTCCAGCCGCAGCGTCTCTTCGTGGCACCGGTCTTGCCCCTGAAGGCGCGCCGGAAGGCCATTTCTCGCGGCCATGCGCACGACCGCGCCGGCGCCTGGAGGACCTGCTCTTGCTGAAGCCGATCCGATTCGCGCTGATGATCGCCGCCGTCTCCTCGACGGCCGCGCTCGCCGCCGACAGGCATGTCTACCTCGACACGGACCACGACGGCATCCTCAACGACTGTCCCAATCCCGCCCACAACGCCAAGGGAACCAGCAACACCGACAACCTCCAGTACTGCAACGGAGGCGTCTCGACGGGGAAGGTCATCGGGACGGCCCTGGGCAGGGTCCCGGCGGCCACGTGCACGGGGGGCGGCGGGACGCTCGCGAACCTCGTCAACGGCTCCCAGGTTGACGTCGACGGCGACGGAACCCTCGAGCGCGTCTACGGTCATCCTCAGGCGTGCGTCTACAACATGGCCCCCAGCGATTCGTGCGAGGTTCACGCGGGCACGTACCGCGCCGCCGGCGCCCAGTGCGACGAGGACTGCAGCCAGATCGGACCGCCCGATCAGTGCGACAAGTCGGACTGCTTCCTCGCGTCGGTCGTGGCGCTGGGCGACGGCCCCAACCTGAGCAACAACTCGTACGGGACCCCGTCCGCCCCCGGCTACCTGCGCGGGGCGGTGATGAGGGGCGTCACGGACACTTGGGACCCCAACGGCGACAAGAATCCCGCGGACGGCGTCTACGTGCCGATCCTTTCCGGGGATCGCAACGGCAACGGCGCCTTCGACCAGACGAGCTGCTCCGGGAACGCATGCTCCGGAGACTCCTTCAGCGGCGTCATCGTGGGCTGCGGCGGCGGAAGCTACGGGACGGGGTACTGCCGGACGACGCCGAACGCGGGGACGGGATACATCAAGATCGACTCGAACGCGGACGGGAGCTTCGACACCAACGTCGGCACGGGCGGGGTGAAGGCCGTGAACAACTTCATCATCAAGGACATCGAGTTCACGCGCTACAACGGCGGCAACGGCGCGACGAGCGGCGGCAGCCGCTCCGCCGACACCGAGGCGATCCTCGCCGTCGAAGGCAACGGCGCGTCGTCGGGTCTCAAGGTGGACCACGTCTACATGGTCGACAACGACTTCTCGCTCTCCTCGCCGAACGGAGCGGAGAACTTCTGGGCCTACATCGCGGACAGCGGCAACGCCGGCTGCACCGGCAACACCGAGATCAAGAACTCCTTCTTCGTCCAGAACAACGAGAAGGTCCTGGACGACGACTGCGGCGTGAACAACGAATGCGGCTGCCCGAAGAACGTCCACGACAACCGCGTCCTGGTGGACATCGGCTCGCCGCGCGCCTCGAACCGGATCAACGTCTTCGCGTACCTGAAATCGATCGACACGGTCCAGGGCGGCGCGCGGAAGAAGGACCACCGGATCTGGAACAACGAGTTCATCTACAAGCGCGCGGGCTCGGGGTACTTCCTGGACCTGCAGGCCTTCGGAAACAGCAAGGGGCACGGCCTCGGAGAGCTCTGGGTCTACGGGAACATCTTCCGCAACGACGCGTCGGTGACGGGGCCGATCAAGAGGCTCTGGAACTCCTTCTGCGGCACGGGGACCGGGAGCTGGCGCACGTACTTCTTCAACAACACCTTCGATGCGTCTTTCCCCATCGATGCGGTGTGCAGCGACAGCGGTGAGGTGATGGTGGACAAGAACAATGCCTACCTGCTCGCGACGAGCCTCACCAGCACGCTGGCGACGACGATCAAGCGCACGAACGACCTCAGTACCACGAGCGCCTCCAACCGCGCGGTCTGGTTCGATCCGGGCCTGGCGAGCCCGGCGGTCCATGCGGGGATCGCGAACTACCGGGCGCGTCTCCTCGGCCCGCTCAAGGGTCTCGGCACGTGCGATCCCGACGGGGACGGCGCCCCCGGCGTGGACTACAACGGAGACGGCGTGAACGATACGTCCTGGGCGGACATCACCGGGTCGACCGTCACCTGTCTCTCGATCGGATCCCTCATCGACATCGGCGCGGTCCAGGGGAGCGGCGGCGGCGCACAGACGGACACCACGCCGCCCGGCAACGTGCAGGGGCTCGCCCGGACCGACAAGAACTGACCCGCGGCGCCTCCTGGCGCCCCGACCTCGAGGCGGGCCGAAGGGCTGGGACGGTTCCTACGCGAGCCGGCGCAGGGAGGTCTCGAGCGATCCCATGACGCGGCGGGTCTCGAAGGCCTCGAGGCCCTCCGGCCGTGAGGTCTCGCCGGCCATGACCCTCCGGATCGAGTCCGCGAGGCCGTCGATGTCCCCGGGCTCGTGGCTCCAGCCGAGCCGGTGTCGCCGGACCAGCGCCGCAGCGTCGGCACCGGCGGGCGCGAGAAGCAGGACCGGACGTCCCGCGGCCACGACGTCGAAGATCTTCCCCGGGTACTGGTACTCGTATCCCTCGGAGACCGCCACGACGACCGCCGCGGCGCTCTTCACCAGGTCCGCGGCCGCGCCCCCTCCGACGGTCCCCAGCGCTTCGAGATGCGTCTCCACGCCGCGCGCCCGGGCCTCCGCGCGCACGCGCGCGCCGTCGGGGCCGACGTAGACGAAGCGGATCCTGTCGGGACCTGCCGTGGGCGCGAGCCGCGCGATCGCCGCGAAGAGGGGATCGAGGCTTCGGCCGTAGGCGAGCGTGCCTGCATAGACGAGCCGCGCGGGGCTCCCGGGCGGGGCCGTGCCGTCGGATCGCGGCGCGTTCCGCGGCTTTGCGTCCTCGCCCGAAGGTGTCGCATCCCCCCCGGCAGACGGCGTCGCGTCCCCAGGCGTAGGTCCCACGCGCCGGAAGGCCGGATCGTCCTCGTCGTAGCTAT
>Ga0207644_10001425_pt1 | contig 15396 bp, 12 predicted proteins | sample KBSS73metaG_FD_184326 | JGI IMG/M metagenome (GOLD analysis project Ga0207644, IMG submission 184326) | Switchgrass rhizosphere microbial communities from Kellogg Biological Station, Michigan, USA - KBS S7-3 metaG (SPAdes) (version 2) | ecosystem: Host-associated > Plants > Roots > Rhizosphere... | reverse complement strand
CGCTCTTTGACTCTCGGTGATCATCGCTATCCCATGCGACGCTATGGCGCGCCGTACGAGCGGCTGACTGACTGGGTGATCAATCAACGCGCCATAAACCCCAAGCTCTTGCCAACTCAAGTGTGGATCACCTCTCTCTGTGCATACTGGTTCGAGAGTGTGGCGCAGTTGTGTCGTGTCGCTCGACAGGCACTACCCGAGGCTCAGGTCACGGTCATTGGGCAGTACGCGCGCCTCCTGCCTAACCACGCAGCCGACACATGCGCGGCCGACGTGATTGTACGAGATTCATTGCCACTCGAGGATTGCCCTGCGGCGATTGATCTTTACGGGGACGACTCGCCATCGTTCATGGCCCTTCGACTCAATCCGAAGGCTGCCCTGTTGGACATCAAGACCGCCCTTCAACGAGGGCTGATGGATTTCACGTTTTTTGAGACTGACGTCTTCCACGAAGATGGCGAACCTCTTGCTCGGATCCTGTCTGAGGCCAGTCAATTGGATGCGCGTGCTCGATTCCATGTCATTTGCGGTGCCTCAGTCCAAACCCTTACAAGGAAAATGGCTCGACTCGTAGCAGCGGACAACATCGTCGAGCTGCACTTGGAGGCGCCGGACAACGATGGGGTAGACCCAGTCGCTCTCTATACTCAGGCACGAGCCTATCTAGCCGAATCTGGAATGCAGATCCCAAGCAGGAGGCTCAGTGGATTTGTGTGGTTAGGGCGACCAACGGACGCGCTTTCAAGTCTGGTCAAGCAGTGCCTGTGTGTTCTTGCCAATCTGGGAAGCTTCATTCTAAAACCATATACACCAACACCTGGCTCGGCGACCCACCTACAACACGAGACCTATCTACGGACAATTCCGCAGCAGCAGTGGTCGCCCCACCTTTTCCCCTTTTCAGACCTTACCGGTATTTCTAGGAGCGAGTATCACGACCTATATCGCCTCGCCGCCTTTCTGAACGAGAAGGTGCGAAGCACATCTTTCAACTTCCTCAACGGCACGCTCGGCTCTGATCTCTTGCGCGAGAGCCTACGACGAGAGGTATGGAAGCTTGAACCAACAACGATCAGCACTGCTAATTAGCCCCCCCGTCTACGACACGCAGTACTGGGCTCACTGGAGTCTTCCTTACGGGCTTCTTCGGGTTGCTTCATGGCTGAAGACCAAAGGCTATTTGTTGAAGCTAATCGATTGCATGGAAGCGAACACCCGAAGAGTCGTTCCAAAGCAGATGAAACGAGTACGAAGGGTCTGTTCCACCGAGTGGTATGTACCGCCGCGTTGGACCTCCTTTACTCCCGCGCAGGACGAGAAAATCGAATACTGCTTTGGAGTTCCCCCGAGCGAGTTGAAGAAGCGCTTAATCGAGATCCAGACGAAAGCCGAAGATGCCCGGTCCTCACTTTTCGAAATCACCGCATTCCCCGAACCAGACGAGATTTGGATTTCATCAATCATGACGTATTGGTGGGAAAGCACCAAGGATGTTATTGACGTCTGTCGTGAAGTTTTTCCCAAGGCAGTCATCCGGGTCGGGGGAATCTATCCGACCCTGATTCCTGATCATGCGCTCTCCAAACTCGGCTTGCGAGACCCGCTCCATCTCCAGGGCCGCCAGCTCGACCCTCTCGCGCCTGACCAGATGGTTAACGACATTGTTGTCTCGGCGACAATTCCAGACGCGAATCCCCTTTCCTTGGCCCTCGACCTCTACCAGGAGGACGGCGTCGGCGAACCAGAACGAAACGCGAAGCTTCCTGAATACACCATCCTTACGACGAGCCGTGGGTGTCCCTTTAAGTGTTCTTATTGCGCCGCCAACGTGTTGAACGAAGGGCGACGCGTGTGGGTACGCGACGCCGAGCTGGGATACCGAGAGGTGAAACATCGATTCAGTCAGGGCATTCGCGAATTCTGTTTCTACGAGGACAACCTATTACTCGGAAAGGAGAACTTTCTCGAGTTGATCCGCATGATCGGCGACGACCCAGACCTCAGGGGCATCGAGCTATTCGCTCCGGAGGGGATAGAAGTTCGACTTCTCCATCCAGAGGTCACCAAGCTCATGCGGCGTGCCGGATTCAAACGCCTGTACCTTCCTCTTGAGACCGTGAATACCAAGATGCAGAAGGACTGGCAGCGCACCCACACCAACATGGATCGATTCTTTTACGCGCTAGAAAATGCAGTAGAAGCTGGATATCGCCTTCGTGGTCAAGACATTAATTGCTTTGTATTGTTTGGACTGCCCGACGAAGACCTGCAGGCCGTTTATGACACCCTCATCTTTGCATCCAGTCGAGTCGGTTCCGTCATTCCAATGCTTTTTACTCCCGTCCCAGGAACGCCGATGTTCGACATGTATCGTGACTATCTCGACTCCAAGGGCTTCGATCTTGAGCATCTGAACGGAAAGCTCCTACCATTTCTCGACTATAACAAACGCAAGTATCCCTCTCTTTCGCACCGTGATTACTGGGCAATTGAGGGCCTGATGTGGCGCCTCAACGCTAAGGTAATGAATGCAAGCTTCAATGTTGGTGGAGATGGTCGCGTGGCTACTGCCTTCCGTACGGCCCTCACGCAAGAGGACGACTTTTCTTCGAGAGTGGACACCCTACACGTCCTCCCTGCGAACACCCTTCAATAAGACCGCTTGCTTTCGTAGCTTATTCCTCACCTACTACATAGCGTGCTTTCGGCTCGGAGAAGTGTGGTACAGAGCCGTCTGCAACGAACTCTGAAAACTCGGTTCGTCCACCCTGCACCACATAACCGTACACACCCATTAGAGCAGACCCACCCCCCTCTCCACCGCCGCGGTATTCAACTGCACCAATACATCTCATTTGGATCTCATCTTCGAGATAGGCACACCGCAGTGCCCTATACAGGGTGAATGAGGGGTGCGCCTTCCTGTACCAGCGCACCTTGGAGTTCTTGTCCTTCGCTTCCAGCAGGTTGAACTCACCCCGAAACGTCACAAAGACCCGCTCCCAGGAGTGTCTAGCGAGAATGCTCGTGATGAAGACGGCATCACCCTCCCGCACGGTTCTATGTTGGAGCAGACGCGCAAATCGTTCCTCGTAGTCGGACCAGGCAAACCGCCCTGGTAGGTCGAAGAAGAAGATGTGTGGCTCGTCACTGTCGCGCTCATAATCGAAGATATTCCCGTTAATCGATCTGATCACGAGTCCCTGTTTCTGAAGGTCCTGGGCAGCTTTCTCTGCCAGCTTGCTCCGATGCGCTTTGCTCTCAAATGTCGTGACGCGCGAGACAAGATTGGGATCGATGAAGTGCAAGTGAAGAACGTCCCGCAGCTCAGTCCCACCGAGTGTAACGTATTGATACTTTGTGCCTGGTGCGACACCACGGAGCCAGCGTGATATGAGCATATGAAACGCCACGTATTTCTGTGGTCGAAATAGTGTTCTATCCTCATCGGAGCGGCGCATATGAATTCTACTTGCCTATGTCCATGAGGGGACGGGGCGAACCTAGGCTTTGGCTCGCTTGATGACATCCGCCTTGATCGCGGCGGCCATACTTCTCGGCTCGGGCTTGGTGTCGTAGTGTGCCGCAATAACAGTCGCCTCCGTGCTCGAAAAGGAAAGATTTACCTTTACAGTGTCATTTCCACGCTTCTTCCCGCCACCAACTTGCGGGACAAATACACTCTTTGGGAGCGTCCCCCGCTTCGATGTCGGGTCCAGCCGAATCTTGCTCCGACTCGGAATGAACAGGTCACGTTCCTCGAAGGTCGGAGACAGCGGTTGCTTGACGATCTCCGAGACATTCCCGCGACCAACTAAGTTATAGGCATTCTTCCAGTTTTCAAAAAGCGTGGTGATTAGGGTGTGCGCTTTCAAGATGCGCACGATTTCTCTGTCCACATTCAGATGTCGTTTATGCGTATCCCAAGGAATAAACACATTCGGACCTCGAATGTTTACTAGACCGCGAACGAGTCTCTGCTGGTTGCCCTTTGGTAGTAATTGGCTGAATGTATCCTGATCAAAGGCTACGAAGAGTCTGTCATTACCGTAGAGATCGATACCCCAAGAACCTCCTTCGTTGGCAGCTACGCTCGTTCGGCATCCCAGTACAACCTCAATTTCCACGGGATGCTGCTGACCCTCGTGCACAAGTTGCGTCTCAAATACTACCTGCTGTGGCCGAATGTCTATTCCCGCTCGTTGAGCGCCCGTGAACACATATAGATCCTTAAGTGGGAGAATGGGCTTTGATTTGTCACGATAGAATATTTTGATCGCAGGAGTACGCAGAAGAAGCAGTGAATAGGTTAGTTGCAGGTGCTTCAGTAGAGCCTCATCGCCAAGTGGATCATTGTACCAAGGCGCGCCCAATGGCTCCTCGCGCAACTGCAACACATAGCGCGTCTGACCGCGCTCAATTGTGCTACGGTCCTTCAAAGTCGCAAACGGAAACTCATATTGTGTCGGCTCATTGATCCATGACTCATCAAGTTGAACCGAGAAGGCCTCGTCACCGGTTCCGGCCGGATTCCAGTACCGTGTGGTTACTCGCGCCGCTGTCGCCAGACGGAATATTGCTTTCTTGCCACCAGTCTTGTAGCTGCCGATGGTCTTGGAAAGGGCGGTTGTATCGCTGAACCCCGGAACCACCAAATGGGGCAGCTTCTCTCGTGGAACTCCCCCAGCATTGTCTTCGTACGTCAGTTGTCCGCTGCTTCGATCAATATCGATTACGATCTTCAGCTCCCGAGCAGTTTCGCGCGGGTGTTGTGCTCTGCGTTGAAACCAGACATCTATGCTGTTATCTATCAGCTCCAGGAGTGCTTCGGCCCGATCGAGGTCACGGTAGGCACCCAGGACAATGTCCTTTGTAGGCGGGCCGCCTGCCTGTTCAAAGGTGCCGACATTATCGGGCTCCCAGAGTTGGCGCTGTCTAGCCAGGTACGCTTTGAAGTCTTCATCGCTCTGGTTTCGAATGGTGTAGTCTTTTGCGATTAGGTCTATCGACAGATCTCGGAGCAAGCGCACCCTGTCCTCGTGGGCGAGGGCCATCCACTCTTGTCTTCGGGCCACTTTGTCCTCCAACGAAGGAGTCAACGTCTAGGCATTAGATGCTTGGGTTTAGATGGACCCGCTCACTTCCACTTACTGGCTCGGGCTTCAAAATCCGTAATCCGTACTACACCACGTACCTTGTCACTCATGACGTATGCGGAGCCTCGAGGCAGGCCGGTGACCGTGGCCGACAGATTCTCAATTGAGCGTCCATACGCGAGTTTCCTCTGAAGACGCTTCGAAACTGCAAATCTATCATCTGCTACCTGGAACACAAGCTTCGTCGCCGTATTTGCGAACGCAACTGCGCTAAAGTCTTCAGGTTGTTGCGATGCCAGGACAACACCAACGCCGAACTTGCGGCCCTCTCTAAGAAGCTTTTCGGTCGGGGAACCTCTATCGAATGATAGTTTGTGGGCTTCATCTAATACTACAAAGCAGCGGAGAGGGCCTGGCCCTAGCGCTTCCACGAATCCGACCAGATTCCACAGGAGAAACTCAGTAACTATTGCCTCGAGTGACGATTCGAGGCCGGCGAGTTGAAGAATGACGCACCCTGGCCCCTTGATTATTTCTGACCACGTTAGCTTCCTGCCGCCGGGACGAAGAGTGTTAAATACGAAAAGGGTCGATATGTGAGATGACACTGATTGTGCCAGTCGGCGTCGGGCGCTATCAGACTTATTTGCATGGAACTCGAGGTGCTGGCGCAGCAGATCGAACGAGGGAGTGTCGCCTTTCCAAGAGCCAGGCACATCCCCCCGTATTCCTGAGTCCGCAAAGACGTCGAGTACTGCCTGTCTCAGCGTCGCGTGCTGTTGAATCCCGATTTGCGGATACACTCGCGTAAACGTGTCAGCGATTCTTTGTGCCACATTTACAGGACCATACATGTCTGACGAGAAGATCTGTAATGGGTTGAGGTCAATTCCTTCACGGCTGGCCTCTACTTCTGCTGAATGAGCGTAATAGCTGAACGCATCCGGCGTTGCACGTAGACTAAACCCTTGTCCGTAATCGAAAACGATTGACGGAACGTTCTGCTGCGCCAGTTCTGCAAGCATGCAGCAGATGGTATATGTTTTTCCGTATCCGGTCTCACCGAGAATCAAGATGTGCGGATTGGCACTTCCGGTGACGGGGTCAGGGTTCCAGTAGACAGGTGTGCCCCCCTGCTCCGCGTTTCCGAGAAGGATAGGTCGAATTCTAGGCGCACTTATGTCTTCTGCAGCGCGCTCATCTCTGGACGCGTTATCACGTAGACTCTCGTCCAGATTGACTCGTGATGTGTCTTCTCTGCCGTCGTAGGTCCCCATTCTCACATGGGCGGCCACAGCAGACACTTGGGCTACGGTCACCCCGACCTCGGTCGCGATCACATCTCGATCGAAACCAGACCGAAGACGCTGGAGAATCATGTCTCTTTGTACAGGAGTGATGCGCGGAGGCGCGCTCACCGAGACTTCCTTCGAGTCATTCGGGTCAATCCTTCACCAATCCACTCGTTTATGGTGGCCGTGCGATCCATGATTAGGCCAGACTTTTCTGCCCGACGAAAGTTCTCCCATTGGGCTCTGTCGATCCGTAACGTTACGGAAATCCTATCTGTTAGACGAGACCCCTTAGGACGACCGACCCTCCGCGCAGGCATCCTCTGCCAGGCCTTTCGAGCGGCGAGGCTAAGATTCGTCACCTTCGAAATGCTCACTCGAGTGCGTCGCTTGGACCCCGCGAGTCGAACCAGCAGGTGGCCGCCGTCAACTCTCTCGACAATGCCCTGTACCGAGCGCTCGTCTTTCAGACGAACCTTGTCGCCAACCCGACTGTCCACATGGTAATGGTAACCATACGCTGTAATAAAACGCAATAAGACAATTACACGTCACGAACCGCCCTTGCTGTGACCTAGAATGTGATCCCCTGCGTATCCCGCGAACAGATGTCTACTTCCCAACTAGGTTCTTTCCGTCGTTTGGCTTCGGTGCGACTCGAACCCGTATCTGAAGTACGTCGTCACGCGCGGAACTGAGACTCGATGGACATCTGTCGAAGGAACCGCTGCATTGCTTGACTGTTGTAGGTCTGTAGCGAAGAGTGCGGACAAAAGAACTCGTAGCCTGTGGGGGAGTGTTCGCGACTCCACTTCATATAGATGGAGTTCGGGATGCCGTATAGGACGCGAAGGTGCCGAATGGGAATACGAATGTTACCGAATGGTTCCGCCTGCCACGAACCAGCTGCCTTCCAACGCTCAATCCTGCCCCCCTTCTGAACGCTAACATCCTCCTTCAGCCACGCTTCTGAACATTCCAGGACAAGGCTACGGCTGCCAGGAATGTAGCGTGATCGCTTGTCGTTGAGGTTCTGAATGGTTCCGCATACTTCAACCGCGACGATGTCGCAAGCGATATCATCGTTGAAGTGAGCCCACATTCCGTCAGGTTGTGTGCGAAAGAGCTTAGCGCCTGGAGAAGAGATCCGGGGGCCGGGGCGTTGGCCGTCCCTAGGCTGGCAACGAATCCAGAATCCGCGTTTCCCAGGAGGGGGCCAGAGCGTTGTTCTGGTTGGCCACTTTAGGAGTACCTTTTTCGCATCGGCATCCGAGAGCTTGTTCTTGTTCATGCACTCCCCCCCAACGTCTACCGCAAGTATCCAGGAGAGAGCCAGCAGAACTCAAACCATCACCGTACTGGGAAACTCGTTGTACGTTCTCCCACGGAGATCTCGACCTGTCCGCGACTTGTGAACTCCCCCCCACTGCTTGAAAAAGAAGGGGACCCTTGCGCTGGAGCACTGATCTCGAATCGAGACTACCCATGCCTCTTCCATTGGCCTAGCACCCCTGCCACTCTCCCCACCAACAATTACCCAGTTGATCCCTGAGAGGTTGATCTCGCCAAGATCCTCCAGCAGAGGCTCGATGGAGAGAAACCGGATAGCCGCGGGAGTTTGCCTAAGTAGGTCCAGGCGGGGCAAGCCGTGCTTGCGATCTTCGACACTAACCCCAAACCAGACTTGTGCGAGTTCGCTCATCCAGGCTAGTTCCCCAGAAAGCAATGAGTGCATTCGCTCGTGACGCTTGGTTAGCACCTGGTAGACGTGCCAATCGGCCTTCTTCATGACTCCGCCGACCTCGGATACATACTTGGTCGGCACGCTCTCGTGGAACAGATCGCTCATCGAGTTGACGAAGATCCGTCGTGACGTCTTCCACTTCAGAGGTTCATGCAGTTTCTCGGGCACCAATCTGAGATCGAACCCAAATTCGTAAGGGTGCCCTGGTACTCCTCTGAACCGTTCCGCGAACGTCTCTGCGTAGCAGTGAATGCAGCCGGGACTTACCTTCGTACATCCCCGTACGGGATTCCACGTGGCATCCGTCCACTCGATTGCGCTTCTTTCGCTCATCTTGAGAAAGATACCCCCATGAAACCAGGTCTGGCAACCCCGTCTGGCATCAGAAGGCCCCCCCACGGGCCCACCTGAGACCATGCCCCTTTAGGCTCAGGACCTTGTCCTCCGTTGGGCAATGTCGGCCAGAAAATTGGCGTGTAACGCAAGAGCTGTCTACAACCCGGGGCCACATGCGAGCCTACCCCCCCTCCCTCCCCGGGGGCACTCACGGAGGCGGGTCGGATGTCTACTACCACCGTGGGGGCTTTGCGTGGCTCTGGCCTTCCTTTCCACGAGTCTACGCATCCCCTACGCATCAGAGTGGGAACCGCAACACGGCGTGGAAACTATGGACAATGAAAATGCGCGCCACTACGAGTTATCTCGCAATGGCGCGCTAGATTGATACGATTCGTAATCAGCAGGTCGCGGGTTCGATCCCCATCGCCGGCTCCATACCCTTCCATCTCCACCTTCCCGCGTTGGTCACCAGCTGACGTCGAGCGCGAGCACGTACGTAGGCCTGTGGAGGTCCGGGTTGATCACGTAGGCGGTCACGCCCGCGTGCTCGGTGCTGAGCCCTACGAGGAACCCCCGCTGGATGTCGAGAGACGTTTCATACGCCTGAGTTCGCTGGACGACCGCCCCAACACGGAGCCAGTCCGCCGGCGACGCCGTCAACGTCGTCCAGGTGTAGAGAAACGAATCGGACCGACCGCGGAGCGCGAAGAGGTATTCGCTCTCGCTGTAGAGCTCGAGCCACCGCCAGGCCAGGGTCCCCTCGTAGCCCAGCGCCATACCGTCGGTGTCGCCGATCACGGTTCCATACATCGGCGTGATCTCCAGGGTGATCTTCTTGCCGGCGCTGAAGTTGTATCCCATCCACGTCGAGACGGTCGAGCGATCTTCGTAGTTGTAGCGGACCTCCATGTGCAGCCACTCATGGTCCGCTGCGAACGTCGGCTGCAGGTAATCCCCATCCGGCGTCAGGTAGAGGTAACCGGAAACGCGGGGCGCCCAGTCCGGCGGGGCGTCGTCGTGCTGGGCGACGGTGGGCGGCTCATCCTTGGAAGCGGGATGGGCCATTCCCGCCAGGGCGGCGGTCGCTGCCCGTACCGTACTGCGAATGCCGAGAGCGCAGAACAGCAAGCTCGCGCAGGCGAGCGCACGCAATCCACCACCCGTCACGCTGCCTGCGTCCTTTTCCCCGGAACTCCCCGCATGGTTCTCTTAACCGGCTACCGGCCCTGCCCCGGCGAAGGCGCTGCCAACGAGGCGGCGAGGCTCTGAAGGTTCACCGGACTGAGCCGGATGACGCCGCCGCGCGGGCTGTCGATGTCCGCGATGAGCATGAACGACACGGCCAGGAAGAGCGGCAGCACCAGACGCAGGCCGCGCTCGCGCGTGGCACTTCGCACTCCGTAGCCGATGAGGGCGTTGCAGCCGAGGGCGATCGAGATCATGAGAAACCACGCCGCTCTCGGGATCCGGTTCAACCAGGCCGCTTGTGTGTATCCCTGCGAATTCAATACGTCGTTCATGCCCGAGGCGACCAGTCCGGTGAGCGCGGTCGGCTGGGCCGCGGCAGGTGCCCGGACTGCGGACCAGAGGTCCGACTGTAGCTTCGCCGTGGCGGCGCCGATCCGGTCAAGCTCTCCACGATCGCGCGTCGTGTAGGTCAGGATGCGCTGATCCAGGTACGACTGGAGCAGCTCGCGGGTCTGCGCCGCCTCGGCCTGCGGCAGGAAATCGGCGCGGAGATACTCCGTGCCGATCGCGTTGGCCTCTTCCGCTTCGAAGTTCTTGCGCTGATCGTAGCGGCTGATCGACATCGAGAAAGTGAACCCGATGATGAGCGCGAGCAGCCCCATCGTACCGCCCAGGATTCCGGAATAGTCGCTTCGCACCTCTTCTTTCAGGGGACGCCACGAGCTGACGAGACCTCCGAGCCAGGTGGCGAACCACAGCGCGAGGAACGAGACGAGGAAGACGAGCGGCGGATAGTCGGTCACGCGGATCAGGGCCAAGTCAGCTCCGTCGATGGTCGAACCAGCGGTATTGCAGAACCAGGGCATAGATATCGAAGTCGCCGCCGATCCGGGTCGTGAGTCCCGTCGACCAGGCCAGCTTGGCGGAAAGGCTCTTGCTCATCGGTACGGCGAGGGTGAGCCCATAGCGCGAGTTTTCCTGCCGGTTCTGATTCTTCACTCCGTCCACGCTGGAGCGGCCGCCGGTGTAGTAGGTGGCATCACCCGCCAGCCAGAGCCCCGGACGAAACGTGTATCCCCCGTGAAGCTGGAACGACCACAGGGTCTCCTGCGCGCGCCGGTGGCCGCCGAAAAAGTCCGTGTTGTCCGTGAACAGCCACGCTCCCGCGGCGGCTTCCAGGAAGCCCTTACCCAGCGGCTGGGACATGCCGATCTCCGGCTTGAACGCCCAGCGGTTCGTTCCGATGTTGATCAGGTGCTCACCTTCGTACTGACCGTAGGGCGTGATCACGCTGAGGCTGGCCCCCAGCGTCGTGGACGGCCTGTGCTCCGCGAATTGCTCGGGCGTGACGGCGGGACCGCCCAGGAGATTCACGGCCAGGCGCAGCCGCGGGTCCCCGAGACCATCGCGCTTCACCTCACGTCCCTCTCCGCCGACGTCCCCGGTGACGTGGACCCAGGCACGCGGCACCACGACGCCCAGACTGGCGGACCTGCCGAACAAGCCGATGGTGCGGACATAGCCCAAGAGGGCCACCTCGATCTGGGCGTTCACATCGGTGAGCGGGAGCGAAGGGTCCACCAGGACATCGCCGGAGGTGTGCGAATAGCCTCCGACCAGGAAATTCGTCCCGACGGGAGCGGGCGAGTAGGCGCGCGGCTCGAGCTCCTGTGCGCGCAACCCGGCGGACGGGCACAGGAGCAGAACACCCACGGCAAGCAGTAGAGCCGATGACTTCATCCGTTCTCCGTCGCTTTGTACCAGAGGGGCCCCGCAATGTCACGATCACGACGCTGGAGCGCCCGTGACGCACCCCGGGAGGTACGAAATCGTATCTGGTGCCCGTTCGCCGTCGCTCCGCCTCGCCTTCGCGGTCCCGGTGCCGCACGAAGACACCCGTCGTCTTGACGTTTGCCGCAGCGGCCACGATATTGGTCGTGCGCTTGAATCCCCACCGCCACACACACTCTCGATCGGAACCGCGGGCGATCCTCTGCTTCGCGGATGGTCCCGCGCCGCTGCCGGAGACGAAACCGACCGTACGGCCGGCGAAACATCGGGCATCCGCTGGACGCCCGCGCACCTTCGTCCGTAGATCAACCCAGGAGGCCACCCCCATGACCGCCATGAAGCGCATCGCTCCCGTCGTTCTGATCCTCGCCGCCCTGGCCGCGACGGGCTGCACGAAGAAGCATCCTGCCCCGGCCTCCGGCGCGCTCCCGGAGGAAACGGTCCATTCGGGGATCGTTCCTCCCGCCCCGACCGGCGCCCCCGAGCACGGCGCGCCGCGCCTCGAAGGCGATCCGCTCGGCGGGGATCTCGACGATGTCAACGCCTATGTTCGCGAGAAGGGCCTGATCGGGGATGTGTACTTCGACTTCGACCGGGCGCAGCTCTCGAACGAGTCCGTGGAGCGGCTGCGGCAGAACGCGGTCTTCATGCGGGCGCACCCGCAGTTCGTGTTCACGATCGAGGGCCACTGCGACGATCGGGACACGATCGAGTACAACCTGGCCCTGGGCCAGCGGCGGGCCGGCGCGACCCAGGACTACCTGTCCGACCTGAACGTCGCCAGGGACCGGATGCAGACGGTCAGCTTCGGCAAGGAGCGGCCGGTCTGCGAGCAGGTCACCGACGATTGCCGGGCGAAGAACCGGCGCGCCCACTTCGTCATCGCCGAGCGGCGCGCGATCGAAGCCTCCCGCTAGGCGCGCAAAGGCCGCAAGGCCGATCCCGGGCTGCCTCAGCGCCCGCCGGGACCGGCCTTAGGGCCGATGAGTCCGTGAGTACGAGTATCCGACCCGCCTACCGCCTTACTGCAGGTCCGAGAAGACGTACTTGATGTCGATCGCGGCGCTCGCGAAGGGCCGCAGCGGCGGCGCGTCCAGGGTGTCGAGCGTCGCGACGACCAGGTAGCGTCCCGCGGACAGCCGCCCCGCCTTGTTCTGCAGGGCGATCGAGATCGGAAGCGCGAGCGGAGTGTCCGTCACCGTGATCGTCACGGACTTCGCCTCCTTGCAATCGGATCCGTCGTTGGCGCGAGTGGTCACGACGGCCTTCCCGTCCTTGTCGATCAGGCTGACCGTCATGCTGGCGCAGCCGGCGAAGCTGAATTGGCCCGGCGTGGCGGAGCCGTTGCGGAGGATGAGGTTGGCCGTGAGCGACGGGGCCGTGTCCTCGGAAGGCGCGAGCGTGACGGGGATCGTGTACACGGCGTTGTCGACCGCGAGCGTGGTCGTCACGGCCGGGGCGGGCATGAGGACGCCGCCGACGTTCGCGGTCACGAGCTCGCTGGTCACCGGGCCCGCGAATGACTGCTCCGTCCTCTTGATGAGCCCGACGCCGGGAGCGAACCACTCCGACAGGATCCCGGCATCGACGCAGGGAGACGCGTAGTCCACGCGGATCACGCCGTCGAACGAGCCGGCGGGAACGCTCACGTGCTCGGTGCGGCTGGCGATCGTGACCTTCGAGCCGTCGACGCAGCCCGGCGCATCGCCGTTGCCCGGATCCAGGCGGATGCGCCACGCGGAGCCGACCGATCCGCCGAGGTCGTACCACATCTCGTCGCCGGTGTCCGCCGTCACTTCGTGGACGACCCCGCCCGTCCCCGCACACACCGTGCGCGTCGCACCGAAGTAGCCTTGCAGCTGCGACGTCGCGTCGGTCGCTCGCGTGACGACCGAGACCTGCCACGGCTCCGCACCGCCCGGCCCCTGCTTGCTGTAGGTCCACTGATTGCCGGACTGAAGGGGGAAATGCGGCAGGACGCTCGCGGCGCAGGTCAGCGCGGGATTGTCAGGATCGACTCCTCCATCCCGCACCGGCACTGCGACCTGGGCGAAGCTGGCGCCGATCGCGAAAACTCCCAGCGCCAGAATCGCGGCGGCGAGGGTGATCCATGGGGACGACATGCGGGACGTCTCGAGAACGTTCATGTTCTGCGTGCTCATGATGCGCCTCCTTTCGCCCTCCGCTCCCTCGCTCCTCCCCCATGGAGGCTCTCGAGAATCCCGGGCTGAAAAGAGGTATGGCAACGGACGTGCCAGGGATGCCGCGCGAGGCGCGGCCCGACCATCGACGGCTCGACGCATGGGCGCGCGACACCGCGAAACCACCGCGCCGACGGGCTCGCGCGCGCCCGGGCTCTCGCGGCGCGCTCCCCCACCGACGCGTCCTCCGGGCGTTGCGGTGCGGCAGCAACACTGGCTCAAAAGTGGAGGGGTTTCCGTGCGCGTCTACAGAGTCCCGGTCTTCGGTTCGTATCGGTTTCTCGGCGGCGGACGCTGCGCATCGTTTGGCTCCCCTTGCTACCATCGGGGTGCGGTCTCATGAGGGGCCGCTCTCGGGCTGCGCGTGCGCAGCATTGCGGGGAGGTTGCGTGAAGGATTCCAGGCGCCCGCTGATCGTGGTTGCGCTGCTCATGCTGGCTCCGGCCCGCGTCGCGAGTGCTGCGTCGGCCGCTGCCGTCACGGCGGAAACCGCGCCTCCTACGGCCGCCGCTCCCGGCGCAGGCTCGCGCGGCGACGCCGAGACGGCCGCCGCGTCTTCGGGCATCCGGCGCCTGGCGTGGCTGGCGGGCTGCTGGGAGATGTCGGCGAACGGGCGCACCGTCGAGGAGCATTGGATGGCGCCCCGCGGGAAGAACATGCTCAATGCCGGCCGCACCATGAAGGGCGATACGCTCGTCGAGTTCGAGCAGGTGGTGGTGCGCGAGGAGGGGAACCGGCTCGCCTACGAGGCCCATCCCTCGGGCCAGGGCTCCGCGGTCTTCATGTCGAAGATCGTGGGAGACGGTTCGGTCGTCTTCGAGAACCTGGACCACGACTTTCCTCAGCGGGTCGGCTACGACCGCAAGGGAGACACTCTCGTGGGATGGATCGAGGGCACGCGGGACGGCAAGACGCGCCGGATCGAGTTCCCCTACAAGCGCGTCCCCTGCCCAGGAGACTGAGGAGCCCTCGAGCGCTTTCCGGATAGATCCCGGGAGACCGCTACAAGGGCGGAATCTCGGTGCGCGCGACCGGGCGGACCTTAGAAAGCGTCAGATCGGAAGCGTCCCGGTCAGCGAGGCCATGCGCGCCAGGCCCTCTCGCAGGTCGCCGGGCTCGTTGCCGAAGCCGATCCGAAGATGTCCTTCCATGCCGAAGTGCTCGCCGGGAACGACGAGGACTCCCATCTCGTCGCGCAGGCGCGCGACGAGCTCCAGAGAGCCGATCCTCCATCGATAGCGCAGCCATGCGATCGCTCCCGCCCGGGGAGCCGACATCGTCAGCGCGTTCTTCCGCTCCCCTACCCATTGGTCGAGCACCGGGAAATTGGCGTTCAGGATGCCGCGCGTCCTCGCGAGGATGCGTTGACGCACGCGCGGCGCGAGCGCGGCGCGGGCGAGAGGCTCCGAGAGCGCGCCGGGTGCGATCGTCAGATAGTCCTTCCGGCCCCAGAGCTCCGCCACGACGGGCGCGGGACCGACCACCCACCCGATGCGTAGCCCGGGCAGGCCGTACGCCTTGGAGAGCCCCGCGGTGACCAGGAGACGGTCGTAGAGCCCGCGGAAGGTCGGAGTCTCGACGCCGTCGCGCTCCGCCCCGCGATAGACCTCGTCGGAGAGGATCCACGCGCCGACCTTGGATGCGGCCTCGACGACGGCCGCCATGGAATCGGTCGAGAGAACGGAACCGGTGGGATTGTTCGGATTGCAGACGGCGATCAGCCTGGTGCGCGGTGTGACGGC
>Ga0207644_10001422_pt1 | contig 15414 bp, 13 predicted proteins | sample KBSS73metaG_FD_184326 | JGI IMG/M metagenome (GOLD analysis project Ga0207644, IMG submission 184326) | Switchgrass rhizosphere microbial communities from Kellogg Biological Station, Michigan, USA - KBS S7-3 metaG (SPAdes) (version 2) | ecosystem: Host-associated > Plants > Roots > Rhizosphere... | reverse complement strand
AGGTTCGATGTACGGCATCGAGGAATACGTCGAGGTGAAGTACGTGTGCTTCGGCGGCGTCGACAAGTAGCGTCGCCGCGTCGCCCGGGCGCCGCTACCTTTCCGGCTCCTCGCGGATCGACAGCAGCGAGATCTTCCCGTCGGGCGCAATCCCGAGCGTGACGCGGAACACCTTGGCGCCAAAGTCGACGCGGTAACGGCGCACGACGTCGTCGCCGAGCTCGCGACGTTCGAGGAGCGCGATCTGTGTCGGATCGCCCAGCGGCGCGAGTTCGCGCTGGTATCTCGCCGCGGCGCCCTTGAAGAACGGCGCCCGCACGTATGCGAGCTCCTCGCGCGAAAGCGATCCCGCCGCCGTCTTGCGAAGCAACTCGCGCAAGCGGACGGCGATCTCCGGTTCCGGATCCGGGATCGCGACGAGCGGCGGCGGCGCGAGCCTGACGTCGAAAAGCGCAGCGATCACGTCGACGAAGCGATTCGGATCGGCTGAGGCGGCGTTGCAGAACACGGCGATCGCAAGGTCGTCGTCCGGATAACGCGCGATGGCGGCGGTGAAGCCCTGCCACGCGCCGTCGTGACGAATGCGCCGGCGGCCGGCCACCTCGTCGATCTCCCAGCCGAAACCGTACGGGAACGTACGGCCGCTCGCCAGCCGGACCGGCGTGAACGTGGCGTCCCACGCCTCGCGGCCGAGAATCGCTTCGCTGCGGATGCCGGCGTTCCACCCGACCATGTCCGCGGCCGACAGATACAGCGACCCGTCCGCCGTCGTGTTGAGCGACGGCGACACCCATTCCTGGTTCTTGAGCTGCCCGTCGACGCGTCGATAGCCGGCGGCGCGGTTCGGCACGATGTCGTCCTCGCTGATCAGGCGAGCCGACGTCATTCCCAGCGGCACGAACACGCGTTCCCGCAGAATGTCCGCGTAATGTCGACCGGTCGCGCGCTTGACGAGGATGCCGAGCAGCACGTACCCGGTGTTGCTGTAGTTCCAGCGCGTGCCGGCCGCGAATTCGAGCGGCAGCGCGTAGGCAAATCGCGCCAGCTCGTCGTCGCCGTAGTCGCGGCGGACGTCGATCGTTTCTTCGTCGTAGTCGGGAATGCCGGACGTGTGGGCCAACAGGTGCCGGACGGTGATCGGGCGCCACGCGGCGGGGGCATCGGGGAAGAAGCGCGTGACCGGATCGTCGAGCGCGAGTTTTCCATCGGCGACCGCCAGCAGTACTGCGGCTGCCGTGAACTGCTTCCCGACCGATCCGGATTCGAAGACCGTCGACGCGGTTGCCGGAACGCGATGCTCGACATTGGCCTCGCCGTAGCCCGCGAGACGGCGCACCTCGCCATGGCTGATCACCGCAACCGAAACGCCCGGCACGCCCTGGCGCAGGCGCTCCGCCTCCACCGCGCGATCGATCCGATAGGCGCCCGGTTCGAGACTTGCGCAGCCTGCTGCAAGAACGGCAGCCGCGGCTGCCGTGATCATCGCGCCATGCGGCCGCATGCCGAGCGTCTGCCTTGCGGTCGGCGCCGCCTACCAGCCAGTCGGCAGCTTCTTGAGGATCGTGATCGTGCGGTCCTCGACATGCAGGTAGCCACCGCCGACCAGGTCCTTCATCAACTTGCCGATCATGTCGCGCGACGCGCCGACGCGATCGGCGATGTCCTGCTGCGTGAGCTTCTCCGGGACGACGTGCCTGCCGTCGACCGGCACCGCCAGCGCGTTCAGCAATCGCACGAGGCGCCCGTAGACGTCCGAGAGCGCGAGGCTCTTCAGGTTGCTCGTCGTGACGCGCACGCGATGAATAAGGCGCCCGATCAGGTGCAGCGCGAAGTCCGGATGCTTGAGGATGAAGTCGCGGAACTGCGCGCGATTCACCACCGCGCAGGTCGTGGGCTCGACGGTGACCACCGACGCCGAGCGCCGCTCGCCGTCGAGCGACATCTCGCCGACGTACTCGCCCGGCCCGTGGAAATCGATGACGAACTCGCGGCCCTGCTCGTTGCTCGCGAACACCTTGACTCGGCCCGACAGCACGATGAACAGCGAGTCGCCGACGTCGCCTTCGTTGATGAGGATGGAATTGCGCGGGAACGTGCGAATGACGCCGGAGGCCGCGATGGCGTTGAGCGTCTCAGACTGCAGCGGGATGGCTGTATCGTTGGAATCAGGCATCGTGGCGGCGTAAATACACTCCGTCTGCAAGGTCAATCGTAGCACACGACCGGCGCGGGCTGCCCGCGGTGCGGAGTCGCCGTGCCCGCGGCTTCGCAGCCCGCAAAAGGCGCGGCCGCGCGGCGGGTTACTTGTACGTCCGGCAGTCGTCGATGACCTTGCCGTCGCGCGCAAGCTCGCCGGGCGCGTGGAACGCGACGTCGCCGCGCAGCTTCGTCACGTCGCGGATCGACTCGACGATGGCGTCGGTGCGCGACGAAGCGTTCGCGGGCACCTCGACGTGCAGCGTCATGCGGTCGTTGCCGTCGGGATTGTCGACGACCAGCCGCGCGGCGACGATCTCCGGGTGCCGGCGGACGATCGCCGCCACCTGCGCAGGATCGACGAACATCCCCTTCACCTTCGTGCGCTGGTCGGCGCGCCCGAGCCAGCCCTTGATCCGCATGTTCGTGCGGCCGCAGGGTGACGCGCCCGGCAACACCGCCGAGAGGTCGCCGGTGCCGAAGCGGATCAGCGGATAGTCGCTGTTGTAGAGCGACGTCACGACGACTTCGCCGACGTCGCCGTCGGGCACCGGCGTGCCCGTGCCCGGCCGCACGATTTCCACGAGCACGCCCTCGTCGACGACCAGGCCCTCGCGCGCGGACGTCTCGTAGGCGATCGACCCCAGGTCCGCGGTGGCGTACGCCTGGTAGCCGTGCACGCCGCGCGCCGCGAGCGCATCGCGCAGGCTGGGCGGGAACGCCTCCGCCGACACGAGCGCCTTGGTGAGCGCGGGCAGCTCGACGCCGAGCTCGTCGGCCTTCTCCAGAATGATGCGCAGGAACGACGGCGTGCCCATGTAGCCGACCGCGCCGAGCTCGGCAAGCGCCTGCACCTGCTGCTCCGTCGCGCCCGTTCCGCCGGGAAACACCGTGCAGCCGAGCGCGTGCGCGCCGGTCTCGAGCATCGATCCCGCCGGCGTGAAGTGGTACGCGAAGCAGTTGTGCACGAGGTCGCCGGGACGGAAGCCGGCGGCGAACAGCGCGCGCGCCATCCGCCAGTAGTCGGGCGCCGCGCCCTCCGGCTCGAAGATCGGGCCCGGCGACGCGAACACCCGCCGCGCGAGGCCCCAGCGCGTCGCGGCCAGGCCGCCGAAGGGGCGCGCGTGCTGCTGCAGCTCGAGGAGCTCCGACTTCCGCGTGACGGGCAGCGCGGCGAGCGCCGCGCGCGTGGTGACCGCGGCGGCGTCGACACCCGCCAGCAGCCGCGCGAACGCCGGCGCGTGCGCCTTGGCATGCGCGAGCTGCCGCGGCAGGCGCGCAAGCTGGTCGCGCTCGCGCAGCGCGGGGTCGCGCGTCTCGAGCGCGTCGAAGTGCTCGCGCGAGCGCGCCGGCGCGCTCATGCGAGCCAGCGCTTGCGGCGGCGGTAATGCTTGACGTCGCGGAAGCTCTTGCGACCGGCCGTCGACAGCCCGAGGTAGAACTCCTTCACGTCCTCGTTCGAGCTCAGGTCCGCGGCGGCGCCGTCCATGACGACGCGGCCGTTCTCCAGGATATAGCCGTAGTTCGCGTAGCGCAGCGCCACCATCGTGTTTTGCTCGGCAAGCAGGAACGAGACGCGCTCCTTCGCGTTGAGGTCGCGGACGATCTCGAAGATCTCCTCGACGATCTGCGGCGCCAGTCCCATCGACGGCTCGTCCAGCAGGATCATCTGGGGCTGCGCCATCAGCGCGCGGCCGATCGCCGTCATCTGCTGCTCGCCGCCGGACGTGTAGCCCGCGAGGCTCCCGCGCCGCTCGCGCAAGCGCGGGAAGTAGCGATACACCTTGTCGAGCGCGGCGGCGATGTCGCCGCGCGACCCCTTGCGAGTGAACGCGCCGGTCAGCAGGTTCTCCTCGACGGTCAGGTGCTGGAAGCAGTGGCGGCCTTCCATCACCTGGCACACGCCCATCCGCACGAGGTCGTTGGGCGTCAGCTTCTCGACGCGCGCGCCGCGAAACTCGATCGTGCCCTTCGTGACGTCGCCGCGCTCGGCGCGCAAGAGGTTCGAGATCGCCTTGAGCGTCGTCGTCTTGCCGGCGCCGTTCGCGCCGAGCAGCGCGACGATGCCGCCTTCGGGCACCGTCAGCGACACACCCTTCAGCACGAGGATCACGTGATCGTAGATCACCTCGATGTTGTTGACCGTGAGGGACGCGGCAGGCGCGGCGTGCGGTTGCGGGGTCATGGGCGTGTGGGCCGGCGCATTGCTGCGCCGACGCGGGGTGCGCGGAAAGGGCCGGCGCGAAGACGCGATGCGTCGCGTCCTCGCGCCGGCCCTCTCCCACGAAGGGGAGAGGATCGGCGACGACGTCAGGCTGCGGTCATCCTTCCTTCGCGCAGTCGCGCGGCGTGATCTTCTTCTCTGCCGCGTATTTGCCGGCGGTGTCCTCGACCATCTTGCGCACCATCGCGCGATCGCCGGCCATGAACGGCGTCACCTGCTTGAACGCCGTGCCGTCCCATTGCTGGAACTTGACCATCCCCGAGCCTTCGTGGTCCTCGCAGCTCGTCTTGATCGGGGGGAAGAGCCCCGCCGCGCCCAGCTCCTTGATGCGCGCTTCGGTGAGGTTCAGATGCTCGAGGCCCCAGCGAAGCTGATCGGGCGACATCACCTTGCCCTTGCCGAACTTCGCCTGCGCGACGCGCAGCGCTTCGACGAGGATGATCCCGTAGACGACGCCGCGCGTGTACATGACGTTGCCGAGCCGGTTGGGATCCTCGAGGTTGCCCTTCTTCGCGCCGTAGACCTTGGTCTTGATGTCCTGCATCACGGGGAAGCTCGTGCCGGACGCGGTGAACGACGCGCTGACGTAACCCTTGGCGGCGTCGCCGGCGGGAATCACGTCCTCTTCCGAGCCCGCCCACCACACGCCGAGCAGCTTGTCCTTCGGGTAGCCGGTCTTGGCCGCGGTCTTGAGCGATACGGTGCTCATCACGCCGTACGTCCACATGATCACGTAGTCGGGCTTCGCCTGCCGGATCTGCAGCCACTGCGACTCCTGCGTGTTGCCAGGCGGCGTCACGGGAATCTTGAGCGCCTCGAAGCCGTACTTCGCCGCCGACGCGTCGAGCACGGGGATCGGCTCCTTTCCGTACGCGGAGTCGTGGTAGAGGAACGCGATCTTCTTGCCTTTCAGCTTGTCGAGGCCGCCTTCCTTCTGGCCGAGGTACGCGACCATCGCGGCCATCTGGTCCCAGTAGGTCGTGCCGAGCGGGAACACCCAGTCGTAGACGCGGCCGTCGGCGGAGCTCGCGAGGCCGTAACCGAAGGTCGTCAGCGGGATCTTGTCGGTCGCGACCCGGTCGAACAGCCCGTACGCGATGCCCGTCGACAGCGGCTCGACCGACGACGCGCCGCCGTTCTTCTTCTTGAGGCGCTCGTAGCACTCGACGCCTTTCGACGCGTTGTATTCCGTCTCGCACTCCTCCCACTTGAGCTGCACGCCGTTGATGCCGCCGGTCATGTTGACGAGCGTCCAGTAGTCGATCGCGCCGCCGTAGTAGCCCGACCCGCCCGCGGCGTACGGCCCGACGCGATACGAGAGCACCGGGATGAACTGCTCGTTCTGCGCCTGTGCGACGGTGGCCGCCGCGACCAGCGCGACGCCCAGCAACGCCGATTTCCATGCCTTCATGTGTTCCTCCTGAACGAAACGATGTTGAATCAGTCCCGCGAGCCACCTCGCGCCCGGCGTGGTCACGCGCATCTCCCACCCGCTATGGTAGCCCCTCCCTCCACGGGAGCACGGCCACCGGCATCAATGCGGAAACGGCCATAGGCGCAGCTTTTCCTTGGCGATCTGCCACAGCCGCGCGAGGCCGTGCGGCTCGACGATCAGGAAGAAGATGATGAGCCCGCCGAACACCATCAGCTCGAGATTCGAGATGGTGCTCTCCGCGATGTGCAGGCCGAGGTTGCTGTCGAGGAAGCGCACCGTGACCGACAGCAGCACGGGCAGCAGCGTGACGAACGCCGCGCCCAGGAACGAGCCGAGGATCGACCCGATGCCGCCGATGATCACCATGAACAGCACGCGAAACGACAGATCGAGACTGAACGCCTCCGGCTCAACCGTTCCGAGGTAGGCGTACGCGAACAGCGCACCCGCGACGCCACAGTAGAACGAGCTGACCGCGAACGCGAGCAGCTTCGCGCGCATCAGCCGGATGCCGATCACCTCGGCCGCGACGTCCATGTCGCGCACCGCCATCCACGAGCGGCCCGCGTTGCCCCGCGTCATGTTCTTCGCCGCGAGCGCCATCAGCGCGACGATCGACAGCACCAGCAGGTACTTGGATGTGGGCGTCGTGAACGCGTAGCCGAGGATGACGATCTGCTGCGCGGTGATCACGCCCGAGGGGTTGTAGTTGGTGACCCAGCCGACTTTCGTCAGGAACCACAGGATGAAGAACTGCGCGGCGAGCGTGGCGACCGCCAGGTAGAAGCCGCGGATACGAAGGCTCGGCAGCCCGAACAGGATGCCGACCAGCGCCGCGACGACGCCGCCGCCGGCGAACGCGAGCAGCACCGGCATGCCCGGCACCCGCACCATGAAGTTGAACGATGCGAACGCACCCACCGCCATGAAGGCCGCCGTGCCGAGCGAAAGCTGGCCCGCGTACCCCGTCAGGATGTTGAGGCCAAGCGCCGCGAGCGACAGGATCAGCAGCGGGATCAGGATGCCGGTGAAGATGTAGGGCGTGGCGACGAACGGCACGACGACGAACGCCACGAGAAGCAGGGCGATGACCGCGAAGCGATCCTGCCGGATCGGAAAGATGGCGGCGTCCGCCGCGTACGACGTCTTGAACTGGCCGGCTTCGCGATAGAGCATGTCAGATCCGGCGGATGATCTTCTCGCCGAACAGCCCTTCGGGCCGGATCAGCAGGAAGACGAGCGCGAGCACGTAGGGGAACCAGCCTTCGATGCCGCCGCCGACCAGCGGGCCGATGTACACCTCCGCGAGCTTCTCGGACGCGCCGACGATCAGTCCGCCGACGATCGCGCCGGGAATCGAATCGAAGCCGCCGAGGATCAGCACCGGCAGCGCCTTCAGCGCGACGAACGTCAGGGCGAACTGGACGCCGTTGCGCGCGCCCCAGAGCATCCCGGCAACCAGCGCCACGGCCCCCGCGACGCCCCACACGATCGCCCAGATCTGCTGCAGCGGGATGCCGACGGCGAGCGCCGCCTGGTGGTCGTCGGCCACGGCGCGCAGCGCGCGGCCGATGCGCGTGCGGTTGAAGAACACGGCTAGCATCGTGACCAGGACCGCGGCGACGCCCGCCGCCGCGAGGTCGAACTTGGACACGTTCATGCCGGTCGAGTCGGTGATCCATTGCAGCGGCTCGTCGGCGAGGCCGAGCTCCAGGCCGCGCACGTTCGAACCCCACAGGATCTGCACGAAGCCCTCGAGGAAGAACGTGAGGCCGATCGTCGCCATGAACAGCGTGATCTGCGGCTGGTTCACGAGCGGCCTCAGCACCACGCGCTCGGTCACCAGGCCGAGCAGCACCATCGCGGCGAGCGCGAGCGGCAGCGCGGTCCAGAAGCCGATGCCGTAATCCTGCTGCAGGCCGACGAACGTGGCGGCGGCGAAGAACACCATCGCGCCCTGCGCGAAGTTGAACACGCCCGACGCCTTGTAGATCAGCACGAAGCCGAGCGCGACCAGCGAGTACATCACGCCCGCCAGCAGGCCCCCGATGAGCACTTCGAAGAAGAACGTCATGAAATTCGTCTCTGACCCTGTTTAATGCGCGACGCCGAGGTACGCGTCGATCACCGCCTGGCTGCCCCGCACGTCGTCGGGCGTGCCGTCGCCGATCTTCTTGCCGTAGTCGAGCACGACGACGCGGTCGGAGATGTCCATCACGACCCCCATGTCGTGCTCGATCAGCACGATCGTCGTGCCGTACTGGTCGTTCACGTCGAGCACGAAGCGGCACATGTCCTGCTTCTCCTCGACGTTCATGCCGGCCATCGGCTCGTCGAGCAGGAGCAGCGACGGCTCGGCGGCGAGCGCGCGCGCCAGCTCGACGCGCTTCTGCAGGCCGTACGGAAGCCGCCCGACGGGCGTCTTGCGGATATGCTGGATCTCGAGGAAGTCGATGACCTCCTCCACCTTGCGCCGGTTTTCGAGCTCCTCCCGTTTCGCGCGTCCGATCCAGATCGCCTGCTCGACGAACGTCGCATTCATCTTGAGATTGCGACCCGTCATGATGTTGTCGAGCACGCTCATGCCGCGGAACAGCGCGATGTTCTGGAACGTTCGCGCGATGCCCTGCGCCGCCGCCTGGTGCGTATCCATGTCGCGGCGCGGCGTGCCGCGGAACGTGATCGTGCCCTGCTGAGGGCGATAGACGCCGTTGATCACGTTGAGCATCGAGCTCTTGCCGGCGCCGTTGGGGCCGATGATCGCGCGCACCTCGTGCTCGCGGACGTCGAAGCTGATGTCCGTCAGCGCCTTCACGCCGCCGAACGCGAGCGAGATGCGGTCGAGCTGCAGGATCACGTCGCCGATGCGGCGACCGCCGCCGCTCATCGCCCGCGCTCCGCCGCGACGCGGGACGCGCCTGCGCTCATGCGGCGCGCCTCTGCGCGAGCGGCAGCGTCTTCGCCTCCTCGATCCGCAGGTCCGCCGCGACAACGCCCGCGCGCCCGTCCTCGAACTTCACCTGCGTCTCGATGTGCTGCACCGCCTTGCCCGAGTACAACGCCTCGATCAGCACGCGGTACTTCTCCGCGACGAAGCCGCGGCGCACCTTGCGGGTGCGCGTCAGCTCGTCGTCGTCCGGGTCAAGCTCCTTGTGCAGCACGAGGAAGCGATGGATCTGCGACGCCGCGAGATCGCCCTCCGCGGCCAGCTCGGCGTTGACCTGCTCGACGCACTCGCGGATCAGCGCGTAGACCTCGGGCTTGGCCGCGAGGTCCGTATACCCGGAGTACGGCAGTCCCCGCCGCTCGGCCCAGTTGCCCACCGAGCCCACGTCGATGTTGATGAACGCGCACACGTTGTCGCGGTCGGCGCCGAACACGACGGCCTCCTTGATGTGCGGGAAGAACTTGAGCTTGTTCTCGATGTAGTTGGGCGCGAACATCGCGCCGCCGGCCATGCGCCCGACGTCCTTCGCGCGGTCGATGATCTTGAGGTGACCGGCGGCGTCGATCACGCCGGCGTCGCCCGTGTGGAAGAAGCCCTCGCCGTCGATCGCCTCGGCCGTCGCGTCCGGCCGCTTGTAATACTCCTTCAGCAGCATCGGGCCGCGGACGAGCACTTCCCCGCTCTCGGCGATCTTGATCTCGACGCCCGGCGCGGCCAATCCGACCGTGTCGAACTTGACGCCGCCGTCGGGCTGCAGGCAGACGTAGGCGCAGGTCTCGGTCTGGCCGTAGAGCTGCTTCAGGTTGACGCCGATCGAGCGGTAGAAGCGGAACAGGTCGGGGCCGATCGCCGCGCCCGCCGTGTAGGCAACGCGGATCCTGCTCATGCCGAGGACGTTGCGCAGCGGGCCGAACACGAGCAGGTCGCCGAGCGCGTAGCGCAGCCGGTCGGCGGTGGCGACGGGCTTGCCGTCGAGGATGTCGGCGCCGACGCGGCGCGCGACCGCGGTGAAATGGCGGAACAGCCAGCGCTTGGGGGCGCTCGCGTCCTCCATCCGGATCATCACCTGCGTCAGCAGGTTCTCGAACACGCGCGGCGGCGCGAAGTAGTACGTCGGGCCGATCTCGCGTAGATCGGTCATCACCGTGTCGCCCGACTCGGGGCAGTTGATCGTGAAGCCCGCGTAGAGCCATTGCGCGTACGAGAACAGGTGATCGCCCACCCACGCCATCGGCAGGTACGACAGGATGCTGTCGTCGGCGGTCAGCTTGTCGAATTGCGCGCCGCCCTTCGCCGCGGCGATGAACGCGGCGTGCGTCTGGCAGACGCCCTTCGGCTTGCCGGTGGTGCCCGACGTGTACAGCATGCCGGAGACGTCGTCGCTGCGGCCATTCGCGATCTCGCCGTCGTAGAAACCCGGGTGCGCCCGGTCGTACTCGCGGCCGATCTCGGTCAGCCGCTCGAAGCTCGTCACGTTGCCGTAGCTGCGGAGGCCGCGCGGGTCGTCGTAATAGATGTGCGCCAGCGTGGGCACCTGCGGTGCCGCCTCCTGCAGCTTGTCGACCTGCTCCTGATCCTCGGCGATCGCATAGACGATGCCGGCGTCGTTCAGCACGTAGATGAATTCAGCGGCAGGCGCGTCCTGGTACAGCGGTACCGGAACGCCGCCGAGCGCTTCCGCGGCCAGCATCGACCAGTAGAGGCGCGGGCGGTTGTCGCCGATGATCGCGAGGTGCATGCCGCGCCCGAATCCCTGCGCGGCCAGGCCGCACGCGAGCGCGCGCACTTCCGCCGCGACCTCCGCCCACGTCCATGTCTGCCAGATGCCGAGGTCCTTCTCGCGCGTCGCGGGCGCGTTCGGCCGCACCTTCGCGTGGTGCAGCAGAAGGCGCGGAAACGTGTCCAGCTCCTCCATCATCCCCTCCGATGCGCATCGCCCGCTGCCGTCCGGTGCGTTGCCGGACGGATCCCAGCGCCAGAGCGTCGCGGACGACGCCGGCGGCCGGCATGGTAGCGTAGGTTGCGGACATCATGCCCGCTAGCTCGCCCGCCGTGTTGCCAGCCCGCACTGTAAGCGCTTGCGGCGGGCGCGGTTGTCGTCAGGCCGACAATTGGACAGGATAGTGAGCCGCCCCGACCCGTGACCCCCCTCGAAAGAATGCTCCGCGCGAGCCCGTGGGCGCAAGCGCTCACGCCGTCGCTGCGCGCGCGCGTCGAGCTCGAGACCTACGCGCGCGCCTGCCCGGCCGGCAGTCACGTCTGCCGCAAGGGCGAGCCGGTCGAGCACTGGGTGGGCGTCGTCGAGGGCCTGGTCAAGATGGCCAACGTCTCCGCCGACGGCAAGCCGACGAGCTACACCGGGATCGGCGCCGGCGGCTGGTTCGGCGAGGGCTCGCTGCTGAAGGACGAGCCGCGCCGCTACGACATCGTCGCGCTCCGCGACTCGACGATCGCCTACATGCCGCGGGGGACGTTCATGTCGCTGCTGGACAGCAGCGTCGCGTTCAACCGGCACATCATCGCGCAGCTCAACGAGCGGCTCGGCCAGTTCATCGCCATGGTCGAGCACGACCGCCTGCTCGGCCCCGACGCCCGCCTCGCGCGCGCGCTGGCGGCGCTGTTCAATCCGGTGCTCTATCCGGATCGCGGACCGACGCTGCCGCTGTCGCAGGAGGAGATGGGGCAGCTCGTCGGGCTCTCCCGCCAGCGCGTGAACCAGGCGCTCAACACGCTCGAGCGGGCGGGACTCGTGCGCGTCGACTATGGCGCGGTCACCGTGCTCGACCTGGCGGGGCTGGCGCGCTTCGAGGCCTGATCGCGGGTGTCGCCTACAATGATGGGCTGCCCCCTTACTTTCCTTGCGAGCGCACCATGCGGCCCATGTTCAAGAACCTGATTGCCGGCGAGTGGCAGGACGGCGCGTCGGTCACCGTCAACCGCAACCCGTCGGACGTGAGCGACGTCATCGGCGAGTATGCGCAGGCCGACCGGGCGCAGGCCGACGCCGCGATCGCGGCGGCGAAGCAGGCGTTCCCCGCGTGGGCCACCGGCTCGATCCAGGAGCGCGCCAACATTCTCGACCGTGCCGGCAGCGAGATCGTCGCGCGCAAGGACGAGCTCGGCCGGCTCCTGTCCCGCGAGGAGGGCAAGACGCTGCCGGAAGGCATCGGCGAAGCGATGCGCGCCGGGCAGATCTTCAAGTTCTTCGCCGGCGAGGTGGTGCGCCAGAGCGGCGAGCACCTGGCGTCGGTGCGGCCCGGGGTCGAGGTCGACGTGACGCGCGAGCCGGTCGGCGTCGTCGGGCTGATCACGCCGTGGAACTTCCCGATCGCGATCCCCGCGTGGAAGATCGCGCCGGCACTCGCGTACGGGAACACCGTGGTATTCAAGCCGGCGGACCTCGTGCCCGGCTGCGCGTGGGCGATCGCCGAGATCCTCGCAAAGGCCGGCATTCCGCCCGGCGTGTTCAACCTCGTGATGGGGCGCGGCTCGGTGGTGGGCGACGTCTTCGTCAATTCGCCGGACGTGAACGCGCTGTCGTTCACCGGCTCCGTCCCGACCGGCCGCGCGATTGCGCAGAAGGCGGTCGCGCGGATGGCGAAGATCCAGCTCGAGATGGGCGGCAAGAATCCGCTGGTCGTCCTCGACGACGCCGACCTTCCCACCGCCGTCAATTGCGCCGTGCAGGGCGCGTTCTTCTCGACCGGCCAGCGCTGCACGGCGTCGTCGCGGCTCGTCGTCACCGCGGGCATCCACGACCGCTTCGTCGCGGCGGTGGCCGAGAAGCTCAAGTCGCTCAAGGTCGACGACGCGCTCGCGCAGGGCACCGACATCGGTCCGGTCGTCGACCAGTCGCAGCTGGACCAGGACCTTTCGTACATCGACATCGGCAAGCGCGAGAACGCGACGCTCGTCGCCGGCGGCGAGCGCCTGACGCGCAGGACCGACGGCTTCTACATGGCGCCGGCGCTCTTCACCGACGCGACGAACGCGATGCGCATCGCGCGCGAGGAGATCTTCGGCCCGGTCGCCTGCGTGGTGCGCGCGAAGGACTACGACGAGGCGCTCGCCCTCGCCAACGACACGGAGTTCGGCCTGTCGTCGGGCATCGTCACGACGTCGCTCAAGCACGCGTCGCACTTCAAGCGTCACGCGCAGGCGGGCATGGTGATGGTGAACGTGCCCACCGCCGGCGTCGACTACCACGTGCCGTTCGGCGGCCGGAAGGGCTCGAGCTACGGTCCCCGCGAGCAGGGACGCTACGCGGCGGAGTTCTTCACGACGGTGAAGACGGCGTACACGGCGCCCTGACGACCGCGTCGCCGCTGCGCGGCGGCGGCTTCGGCTTTGCGGCCGCGCGTCAGAGCACGCGGTACTTGGCGAACACGTCGGCGAGCTTCGCGCCGGCGGCAAGCTCGTCGCGGGTGCGGTTCTCGCTCGCGACCTTCGCGAATGCGCGCGTGACCGCCTCGCGCTCCAGCGCCTGCGGCACGACGACGACGCCGTCTGCGTCGCCGACGACGAGGTCGCCCGGCGCGATCGCCACGCCGGCGCAGCGGATCGGCACGTCGATCGCCGCGACCATCCCGCGCCCCTTCGAGTCGAGCGGCGCGATGCCGCCGTGGAACACGGGAAACGCGAGCGCCCGGATCGCGCGCACGTCCCGCACGTAGCCGTCGGTCACGCAGCCCGCGGCGCCGCGGGCGCGCGAGGCGGTGCTGAGGAGCTCCCCCCAGGGTGCGATCCGGGTCGAGCCGCCGCAGCCGAACACCGCGATCTCGCCCGGCCCGAGGTCGTCGACGAGCGCGATCTCGAGCTCGTACGGATTGACGGCCGGATCGATGTGATGGATCTCGCGGTACAGGCCGGTGCGCGCGAAGCCGGCCATCGCGAGCGTGTCGTCGAGCGGACGAATCGCGGGCGGCATCGCCTGGTCGCGCCAGCCGAGCTCGTCCAGGACGTCGGACAGCACGGCCGTATAGAGATGCGCGCGAACGGCCGGCAGGTAATCCACGTCGCCGCGCCGCGGCATGTCCACCGCCGCGCCGCTCACGCCGCGCTCCACGGCAGCGGGCCACGCGCGTTCTGCAACCGGTAGACGCCGAGGTCGGGCGGCCCCTGCGCATCGTCGAAGGCCGCGTTCGCCAGAACTTCGTCGCACAACGCGCGAAACGGCTCGACGTCGTCCCAGCTCTCGATCAGCACGATCCACCGCGGCACCAGGTTCTTCTCCGCACGGACACGCTTCTCGGCCGTCTCCACCGCGCTGGCGGCCTCGTCGGCCACGAGGAGATGACAGCCGGCGACACCGCGCGTCTCCGCAATCTCGTATAACGTCTGCTGCGCGAGCCGCTGGCGATGCCGCGCCGCGCGCGCGGGATCCACGTCGTAGCGCAGCGTCGCGATCAGCCCGCCGCTGCCTTCGCCGAAGCTCGCCGCGACGTCGCACAGCGAACGCGACACGTTGCGGAAATGCGCAACGGTCGCCACCGTCCAGGGCGTCGGCGCGTTCAGACGCGCGAGGTAGTCGGCGCCCGTCACCGTGAACCGCGAGACCGTCTCGTACAGGTTGAAATACGCCGGCGCGCCCGCCAGCGCGATGTAACGCCGCCCGCGCAGGAAGCCGGGGATGCCCGCGCGCTCGGGCATGTGCTCGCGTCCGTGCCACGCGTAGAACTCGTCACGACCCTCCGGCACGATGTCGTGCCAGATGGCGACCGCGCCCTTCCCAGCGAGACTCATGGAAACTGCCCCCCGGCCAAACCGCGAAGCGCTGAATATACTGTGCGCCGCGAAGATGTGGCCCGCGAGCCGCTCACTAGCGCAACCGTCCGACTACGCGGCCCGGGCGCGGGCTGCTACGCTACACGTCCGACCGAACGGCTGCGGGTCCACGAAGGACGCGATGAGCGCGACGCTTTTCCGCAACGCGAACGTGATCGACGGCACCGGCGCCGCGCCGTTTCGCGGCGACGTGCGCGTCGAAGGCGCCCGCATCGCGGCGGTGACGCGCGCCGGCGATGCGCCGGCCGCGGCGGCGACCCGGCCGGCCGCGGACGTCGTCGTCGACTGCGCCGGCGCGACGCTGATGCCCGGCCTGATCGAGCCGCACGCGCACCTCTCGTTCGTCGACCAGGCGACGCCGCAAGCGCTGCAGGCGCTTCCCGTCGAGGAGCACCTGCTGCTCACGCTCAAGCACGCGAAGCTCTACCTGGACCAGGGCTTCACCTCGTGCTTTTCCGCGGCGGCCGCGAAGCCGCGGCTCGACATCGTCGTGCGCAACGCCATCGACGCCGGCCAGTTTCCCGGGCCGCGGCTGCTCGCCGCGAGCGTCCAGTTCACGGTGACCGGCGGCGTCGGCGACCTGCGCCAGATGCACCTCGACCCGGGCGAGGCGATGTACACGCTGCCGTGCGACGGCCCCGTGGAGTTCCGCCGCGCCGCGCGCGAGGCCTGCCGCGAAGGCGTCGACGTGCTGAAGATCGTGCCGTCCGGCGATACGTCCACGCCGGCGGTGCCGTCGGCCCAGACGCTGATGACGGAGGACGAAATCGCCGCGGTCACCGAGGTCGCGCGGGAGCGCGGCCGGCGCGTCGCGGCGCACGCGCGCTC
>Ga0207644_10001421_pt1 | contig 15415 bp, 17 predicted proteins | sample KBSS73metaG_FD_184326 | JGI IMG/M metagenome (GOLD analysis project Ga0207644, IMG submission 184326) | Switchgrass rhizosphere microbial communities from Kellogg Biological Station, Michigan, USA - KBS S7-3 metaG (SPAdes) (version 2) | ecosystem: Host-associated > Plants > Roots > Rhizosphere... | reverse complement strand
TCGACTGCGCCTGCGAACCAGCGGTTTAGCTCGCCAGTGGAGACCCGACGGCTCCATGCTTCGCGCAGGTCGAACGCGACCTTGAGGATCGTGTCCGCGCCCTTGCCCGTTTTCGCCGAGACCGTGAGCAGCGGAACATCGCGAAGCTGCGCCAGTCCCTCGCCGAGCGCCGCCTTGACGCCGTTGAACAGGGACGACGCGTTCTCCGCCACGTCCCATTTGTTGAGCGCGATAACCAACGCACGCCCCTCGTCGATCACCTGCGCAGCGATCTTCAGGTCCTGCGCTTCGAGGCCCCGGGTCGCGTCGAGCAGCAGGACAACGACCTCGGCATAATCGATCGCTCGCCGCGTGTCCGCAGTCGACAACCACTCGAGCTTGTCCTGGATCTTGGCCCGTTTCCTGAGGCCGGCCGTATCGACCAGCCGAACGGGCTTGCCGTTCCATTGCCAGTCGAGGCCGATCGAATCGCGCGTGATGCCGGCCTCCGGGCCTGTGATCATGCGCTCCTCGCCCAGCATCCGGTTGACCAGCGTCGACTTGCCCGCATTGGGCCGCCCGACGATCGCGAGCTGGAGTGGATGGTCACCATCCTCATTGTCCTCCGCCGCCAAATGCTCGTGCTCCACGTGCGGAAGAAGGGCCTGGAACAGGTCGGCGACGCCTTCGCCATGTTCTGCGCTAACGGGAATCGGGTCGCCTAGGCCGAGGCGATAGGCATCGAGCGTCCCGCTTTCGCCTGCCTGCCCCTCGGCCTTATTGGCGATGACGATCACTGGCGTGGATTCCGCGCGCAGCCAGCGGCCGATTTCCTCATCGAGCGGGGTCAGGCCCTCGCGCGCGTCGACCAGGAACAAGGCTGCGTCGGCATCGCGCACAGCCGCTTCAGTCTGCTGGCGCATCCGGCCCGGCAGCGAAGCGGGATCCTCATCCTCGAACCCCGCTGTGTCGATCACGCGAAACTCAAGCCCGAGCAGGTTGGCGTCCCCTTCGCGCCGGTCTCGGGTCACGCCCGGGCGGTCGTCGACCAGCGCGAGGCGCTTGCCGACCAGCCTGTTGAACAGGGTCGATTTGCCGACGTTGGGGCGGCCGACGATGGCGACGGTCGGGAGGGGCATGGCGGGGCGATAGCAGCGCCGCACCGGCGCTGCGAGAATTTACCTGAACGCGTGCAGCCGACCGCGGTCGTCAAACAGATAGAGCGTCGAGTTCGCCACGACGGGCGACAGGCTGACGCCCGCGCCAATGGCGGTCTGACTCTGGAACGCGCCCGTGGTCGGATTGACGAAGATCAAGGCGCCGTTGGAGCCAGTAATGATCAGCCGCCCACCTGCGAGGACCGGGCCTGAATATTCGATCTCGCCCTTCTTCGACTTCGCCTTCTGGAACTGCGGCAACTGATTGATCCAGCGGATGTGCCCGTTCTGGCGATAGACGCAGATGAGCTTGGAGTCGTCGGTGACGACGAAAATCCAGTCACCCGCGAGCCATGGGGTCGAGATGCCAGCAAGGTTCAGCTCCCACTGGCGCTGGCCGGTAATGAGGTCGAGCGCGACCATCCGCCCGCCGCCGCCGACGGCAATCACCTGCCCATTGTCAATGACGGGATCCGCGTCGATGTCATTGAGGCTGGAGACGCTGGTACGGATGCTGGTGCGCTGTAGGGCATCCTGCCAGACTTGCCGACCATTCTCGTAGCGATAGGCGTTGAGCTCGCCGGACGAGAAGCCGGCGACGACCGTGCCCTGGCCGACGGCTGGCGAGGCCGAGCCGAACACGCCGGCGATCTCAAGGCTGGCGGGCTGGGACCAATTGGTCGCGCCATCGTCTTCCTTAAGCGAGAATATCTGGTTGTCCTGGCTCATCACATAGACTGCGCCATTGGCAATCGTCGGCGAACCGCGCAGCGGCCCCGCGGGCCGCACTTTCCAGATCAGGCCGCCGTTGCGCTCGTCCAGCGCGACGACGTAACCGAGGCCGTTGGTCGCGTAGATCCGACCCTGGTCGTAAGCGATGCCGCCACCGTAAAGCGACTGTTCGCCGCCCTTATCGCTGGGTGTCTGGCTGGCCCACAGCTGAGCGCCGGTGCGGCCATCGAATGCGCGGACGGTGCCGATGGTGTCGGTGACGAAGACATGGCCATTGGCTACGACCGGAGCGGCGGAGAGCCGCGCGGTGAGCGAGCTTCCGCGCCCGGCCTGAACACTGAATGCATTGGCCAATGCGGTTCCGAGCGCGAGCTGGCCCATCGATTTGCTCGCGCTGCCGCCGGACTGCGTCCAGTCGGTGTTGGCGACGGCCTCGGGCAGGTTCATCGGAAGTGATGCAGTGGCCGGGTCAACGGTCACATCGTTCTCGCCGGTCAGGACAGCAATGCGCTGCCCCAGGACCGGCGTGGTGTTCTTCTTGCCCTTGTGCAGCACGCTGCAACCGCCCGCGGCGATGGCCGCTGCAATCATCAGGGCGACACGGATAGTTTTCGATCTTGTCATTAAGGGGTCCTACCGGGCCTGGCTCTGGAGTGCGGAGCTCACATCGACGCCGAACGAGGCGGCGAGTTGGGTCGCGCGATCACGAATTGAGCTTGGTACTGTGTTGTCCTTGGCGATCATGGCGAACAGCTGTCCGGCCTCTGCCCGCTTGCCCTGCTTGGCAAGCGCAAGCGCGGTCATTTCGCCGGCGCTGCCGAACCAGGGCTCGCCGGGCTTGGCCAACGGCTGAAGCCTTGAGATGACTTCCTGCGGCTGGATCTGGTCAAATTCGAGAGCGGTTTGGCGGACCAGCGCTGCATCGCGATAGGGCTGCGGCAATCCGCTGTCGTCGGCGAGTGACTTGTAGGTGGCGATCGCAGTCTTCAGATCGCCCTGCTGGATAGCCAGTGCCGCGCGCGCAAAGCGGGCCGACGCGCGAACCGCCTTGCTACCGCTGTCAGAAAGTTTGTCCAACGTCTGCTGCGATTGCGCGATTTTGCCCGCGCCGATGTCGGTGTAGACGCCGGATAGCTGCTCGATCTGGCCTTCCGCCTTCTGCACTTGATGCTGGTGCCACCAGATCAGGCCGCCGCTAGCCGCAAGGAACAGGACGACGCCGGCAATCAGCCAGTTGCCATAGGCCTTGAAGAAGTCGCGCAGCTGGTCGCGTCGCAAATTCTCGTCGACTTCGCGAACGAACGTATCAGTAATGTCAGGGGGTTGCGCCAACGTACTTCAGTCCGCTCGATGGGGATCCAATTGCCGGCAGCTTCCCTTCCCTACCCTCGATGAACGGAAGCTGGCGGCGCATCGTCTAGCGGCTGATGCGCCAAACGCAAAGGGGGCCGCTACTTCGGCTGATAGGTCTGGTCTGCGGTGGGGAAAGAGCGCGAGCGAACCTCGTCAGCATAGTTGCGCACCGCGTCGCCGATCCGCGCCGCAAGATCGTCGTAGCGCTTCACGAAGCGCGGCGTCCGCTCGAACATGCCGAGCATGTCGTCGGTCACCAGAACCTGGCCGTCGCATTGCGCCGAGGCGCCGATGCCGATTACGGGCGCGCCGACGGCTTTCGTGATATCGTTGGCGATACCCTCGAGTACGCCCTCGACGACAATGCAGAAGGCGCCCGCCTGGTCGACGGCCCGGGCATCGTCGACGATTTTCTTTTTCTCGGCCTCCTCGCGGCCGCGAGCGCCATAGCCGCCGAGGACGTTCACGGCCTGTGGTGTCAGGCCAACATGGCCGATGACCGGGATACCGCGGTGCGTCAGGAACTCGACTGTCGATGCCATTGCCTCGCCGCCTTCGAGTTTCACTGCCGCGCAACCGGTTTCCTTCATGATGCGCGAAGCGGATTCAAATGCTGCCTCCGGCGAGGCCTCGTAGCTGCCGAACGGCATGTCGACCGCGACAAGGGCGTGCCAGCTGCCGCGCACCACCGCGGCGCCATGCGCGCACATCATCTCCATCGTCACGGGAATCGTTGACGGCAGTCCGTAGATGACCTGTCCCAAGCTATCGCCGACCAGCAACATGTCGCAGTGCGGGTCGAGCAGCTGCGCCATGCGCATTGTATAGGCGGTCAGCATCACGATCGGCTGCTCGGTCTTCCCGCCGACCTTGCGCGCGCGGATTGCTGGTGCAGTCGTTCGCTTGCCCGGCACGGGTGACGGCGTCGCACGGCTCGTGCTCGTGTCTATCGTGAAGGTGGACATGGGACGCGGCTTCTAGCCCCCGGTAAGCGTAACAACCAGTCCTGACCCACTGTCGCTTTGTCGACAATGCGGAACATTAACAGTCCGTCTTCGTATCGCGCGCAAGTCCTCCGGAAATAGACCGGAGTGGATGTGGAGCATTCGATGTTCGATCGTCATTGGTTTGGAGACCTTGCGCTTGCGGTCTTGTTGACCCTGCCGCTTGTCGGCCTTGCCCGGACCTACTCGCCACCCAACCATCAATCGGTTCAAGGCGCCGCGGTCAGCTCATCGGCCGACCGCTTGCCCACCGGCCGGATCAGCCTGTTGGGCTAAGTCTCAGCGAAGCCGCTGCCGTTCAGCCGTTCTTCCCAGCCGGCGCCTTCCGCCAATGAAATGGAGTCGAGGACCGCGGTGCTCTGGTCGCGCAGGATCGCGAATGCGCGCCTGATCGCGCAGGTCGATTCATCGTGGCAGTCGCCGCATGGCGCGTAGAAGTTGACGCTGGCGCAGGACACCAGGGCGATCGGGCCCTCCATCGTGCGCACAACTTCGCCGAATGAAATCTGGTCGGCCGTGCGTGCCAGCCGGTAGCCGCCCTTGGGACCTCGGGCGCTTTTGACGAGGCCCGCCTTCTTCAGGTCTAGCATAATCAGCTCGAGATATTTCGGCGGAACGCGCTGTGTTTCGGCAATGCGGCCCAGTTGAACCGGCGCGCCGCCCTGTTCCTCGGCGAGGAACAGCAGCGAGCGGAGCGCATAGCGGGTCTTCTGGGCGATCATGGCCGCAGCCAGCGTAGCGCCGGTAGCATCGAGCGCAAAGGCCCGCAGACAATCGCCATGAACACATCTTCATTGTGCGGCCACCGTCGCGAGAAAGCCATCCAACTAGACAGGAGGCCGGCTCATCGAGGCCCAACCTACAATGGAGAACATAGTCATGAACCGTCTGCTCATTGCCAGCGCCGCCGCGCTCGCTGTCGTCGCTGCGCCCGCCGTCGCCACGACCACCGCCAAACCGGCGACCACGCAGTCGAAGGCCCAGAAGGCCGAGGCCAAGGCCCAGAAGCACGCCGCGAAGCTTGCCGCGAAGCAGCAGAAGGCCGCTGCAAAGTCGGCTTCGAAGGGCAAGTAACTCGCCTTCGCATCCCTGAAAAAAGCCGTCCGGCGCGAGCTCAGGCACTCGTGCCGGACGGCCTCCCCGTGGGATGAACTCCATTTAACCTTTGCGCCACGGTGATGTGAAACGACCCGGCCTAACCGCCGCTGTCACCGGTGCATTAATGCCGGAGGACAGGAGGAACGAATGAAAAAGTTGATTGCGTCGGTCGCTGTGGCCGCCCTTATGGCGACGCCGGCCGTCGCCGCTCAGAAGGCCGCGACGACGTCCACCAAGACGGTCTCGACCAAGTCTGGCAACACCAAGGCCACGACGACGGTTTCGACCAAGGGCGATACCACGACCGCCAAGACCACGATGACCAAGGCGAAGCCGAAGGCGCACAAGGCCAAGAAGCACCACGCCAAGAAGAAGAGCCACAAGTCGACGAAGGCCGCGGCTCCCAAGAAGGCCGATTCCGACAAGACGAACGGCTAAACCGGCAAGCCGCACGGCGGCGCCCGAGCGACTCCCGGGGCGACCGCCGTGCGGCTACTGCCGCTAGTGATGTTTTGGAGTTAAGAGGCCGCGATGGGACGGAAGATCCTTCTGGTTGAGGACGACAGCGAAACCGCCGCCTACTTGGCAAAGGGCCTGACGCAGGAGGGCCACAGCGTCGAGCAGGCGACGAACGGCCAGGATGGCCTGTTCCGCGCTACCGATGGCACCTTCGACCTCATCATCCTCGATCGGATGCTTCCTGTGATCGATGGCCTCTCCGTTCTCAAGGCGATGCGCGCTGCGAAAATCCAGACGCCGGTCCTGATTTTGTCCGCTCTCGCGTCGGTCGGCGACCGGATCGAGGGGCTGGAGTGCGGGTCCGACGATTATCTGCCCAAGCCCTTTTCTTTCGCCGAGCTGCTCGCGCGCGTGAATGCGCTGCTGCGTCGCCGCGAAGCGCGAGTGGACCCGGCCGATCACCGCCTCAGTGTCGGCGATCTCGAGATTGACCCGCTATCGCGAAGCGTGCGCCGGGCAGGAAAGAAACTCGATCTCAAGCCGCGAGAATATCTGCTCCTCGAATATTTTGCCCGCAACGAAGGCCGCGTGGTCACCCGGACGATGCTCCTGGAGCAGGTATGGGACTATCACTTCGATCCCGGCACAAACGTCATCGACGTCCATGTCAGCCGGCTCCGGCGCAAGCTCGATGAAGGGTTCGAAAAGCCGCTGCTGCATACGGTGAGGGGCGCGGGCTACATGCTCGCGGCCTAAGCCGTTACCACTGCGCAAGTGTCGACGACCCTTCGAATCGCGCTGCTCGCCGGACTGCTTGCGCTGATCGCGAACCTCGCCGTGATCGGCTTCATCTATTATCGTACGCACGACGAGGCCGCCGCCACTCTGCGCCAGCAGGTCATTGAGCAGGGCAAGGTGCTGGCTGACGTTTACCGCTCGGGCGGCAAGCCTGCGCTCGACGGCGCCATCCGCGACACCATGGTCTACGCCGACCCTCAGACCGCCGTCGCCGTGATTGGCGCTGACGGCCAACAGGTCGAAGGCAATCTGGAAGCCGTGCCGCCATCGCTCCTGAAGCCGCGTGAGGGTTATCGCAACGCACTGATCAGGCTGCGGGGCCAGACCACCCCGCGCGAGGCCGCTCTAACGATGCACCAGCTCGGCGGCGGCCAGTGGCTGGTCAGCGGACGGATCGCCGGTGAGGGCCTGGCGATACGCGACACTCTGGAACGCTCGCTCCTGATTGCACTCGTCTTTGCCGGTCTGCTGGGGCTGCTGTGCGGCCTGATCCTCGCCCATTACGTCGGCCGGCGGATCGGTGAGATTGCGCGGGTGGCCGACCGGATCAGCGCACGCGACCTCACGCAGCGGGTTCCCGTCTCGAACGCCAACGACGCGTTCGACCGCCTCGGTCGCCAGATCAACGCGATGCTCGACCGGATTAGCACCTTGATGGAGGAGCTTCGGTTACTCACCGACAGCCTGGCGCACGACCTGCGCTCACCTGTCAGCAGGCTGCGCTCCGCCGCTCACGCTGCCGCGCGGGCGAGCGATCCCAAGGAACAGGAAGAATTGTTCAGCAGCGTCATTCGCCAGGCGGACTCGCTCATGCGCATCCTGACGACCGTTTTGGAAATCAGCCGCTCCGAAGCCCTGACCGGTCGCCGCCAATTTGCATGGTTCGATGTCGGCGAGCTCGCTGAGGAACTCACCGAAATGTATGATCCGCTTGCCGAGGAGCGGAATGCGAGCCTGGCGTACGACCGCCCCGCATGGCCGGTGCCTTTGTTCGGTCATCGGCAGTTGCTTGCCCAGGCGATCAGCAATCTCATCGAAAATGCGCTGCGATACGGTGCCTCTGGCGGCGAGATCACGATCCGCGTCGAGCCCGGTGAGCGGGCCATCCGAGTGGAGATCGCCGACCGCGGGCCGGGAATTCCGCCCGAGAGGCGCGAAGAGGCGCGACGGAGGTTTGGACGGCTCGACACCAGCCGTTCGAATGAAGGCGCGGGGCTGGGCCTCGCACTGGCCGAGTCGATCGCCCACCTCCACAACGGCAAGCTGCTGCTAGAGGACAATAAACCTGGTCTGCTGACCGCGCTGGTCTTGCCCGTGCATGCTGGAGAGGAGCGCCCGGTCGCCGCGATGGTGGACGGCCGAGTGGCTGTCTAACCTTCGATGACCACCTTCGTGCCGAGCTTTGTAACGCCGTAGAGTTTCTCAGCGAACTTCATCGGCAGTCGCATGCAGCCGTGGCTCGCGGGAAAGCCCGGATTCACGCCGCCGTGGAAGGCAATGCCGTAGTCATCGATCCGCTGCATGAACGGCATCGGCGCGTTGTCGTATTTCTTCGACCGGTAGAAGGGCCGCTTCTCGAGGATCGTCCAATAGCCGTACGGCGTAATGTGACCGGTCTTCGCGCTCGACATTGTCGACGCGCCAAGAAGCGTTTCTCCGCGATAGACGTAGGCCATCTGCGTAAGCAGGTCGACGACGATGCGGGTGTCCCCTTCTACGGGAGCTGAGGAGGCCCAGACATATTCGCCGGGCTTGAGCCCGACCTTGTGGAACTCGGTGACCATGTCCCTGTGAGCCTGTGGCGCCGCGCCCAGAGTCCAATGATAGGGCGGAGGCTGCGGTCCCCGTGCGGGGTGGTTTACGACTACTTTCGCCGGCTTGGGCTTCCCGAAGAGACGAAACTTCGCATTGGAGGCTGTCGGCGATAGCGCCAGACTCAACGCCGCCGCGGTCATAGCCGTGATTGCCCGGTATCTCATCGATCCCATTAAAACGCTCTTGCTCGATTGCTGTTTCGTTAAGGACAGCAAAGACGAGCAGTAAGTCAATCCGTCGGTAAACGGCAAGTTACTGTTAACGCGAGAAATTCATCCCCAAGTCAACGCATCCTTGTCAAATCCTTCACGTTGCGCGCGCACGACGCAAAAGCGCTGGCCGGATGGCGCCCGCATGACCACCCAACGCTCCAGCCGCTTGTCGACCGTCGCCCCGAGCTTCTCCAGCCGCGCGACCTCGGCGGGGATATCGTCGGTCTCGATGTCGATATGGACGCGGCTCTCATGGCTAACGCGCTGGACCTGAATGCTGATCTGGTCCGGCCGATCTTCGAGCATGACATAATCGCCGCGAGTGCCCGGGTGATCGGGATTCACGGAGCGGCCGAGCGCCCCGGCCCAGAACTGCGCCGCGTTCTGAATGTCGTCGACGTTGCAGTCGATCAGGATGCCGTTGATGCGCGAACGATGCGTCACGCTGCTACTCCCACTCGATCGTACCCGGCGGCTTCGAGGTATAGTCGAAAACCACCCGATTGATGCCGTTCACCTCGTTGACGATGCGCGTCGCGACCCGGCTCAGGAAAGCGGCGTCGAAGGGGTAGATATCCGCTGTCATGCCATCGAGCGAGGTCACCGCGCGCAGGCCGCAGACATAATCGTACGTCCGATAGTCGCCCATCACGCCGACCGTCCGCACCGGCAGAAGAACCGCGAACGCCTGCCAGATGGCATCGTAGAGCCCAGCGTTGCGGATCTCTTCGAGATAGATCGTATCGGCTTTGCGCAGGATGTCGCACTTCTCGCGGCTGACCTCCCCGGGAATACGGATGGCAAGGCCCGGCCCCGGGAAAGGATGGCGGCCGACGAAGGCTTCGGGGAGACCGAGCTCGCGGCCAAGCACACGGACCTCGTCCTTGAACAGCTCCCGCAGCGGCTCGACCAGCTTCATGTTCATGCGCTCGGGCAGCCCGCCGACATTGTGGTGGCTCTTGATCGTCACGGACGGGCCGCCGGTGAAGCTGACGCTTTCGATGACGTCGGGGTAGAGCGTGCCCTGGGCAAGGAAGTCGGCGCCGCCGATCTTCTTCGCTTCGGCCTCGAAGACATTGATGAACTCGGCGCCGATGAATTTGCGCTTCTTCTCAGGGTCGGTGATGCCCTTGAGCCCGCCGAGGAAGTCCGCGCTAGCATCCACGTGGACGAGCGGAATGTTGTAGCTGTTGCGGAACAGCGAGACGACCTGCTCGGCCTCACCGGCGCGCATCAGGCCGTGGTCGACAAAGACGCAGGTCAACTGCTCACCGATCGCCTCGTGGATGAGGACCGCGGCAACCGCGCTGTCGACCCCGCCCGAGAGGCCGCAGATCACCCTGCCCTTGCCGACTTGTTCGCGGATGTCGGCGATCTTAGCGTCGCGGAAGCTCGCCATCGTCCAGTCACCCGCGCAGCCGCAGATGTGGCGCGCGAAATTGGCGAGCAGCTTTCCACCGTCAGGGGTGTGCACGACCTCAGGATGGAACATCGTCGAATAGAAGCGCCGCGCCTCGTCGGTGGCGATGGCGTAGGGTGCGCCTTCTGACCTGGCCACGATTTTGAAGCCGTCGGGAAGCTGCTCGACGCGGTCGCCGTGGCTCATCCACACCTGATGGGACTGGCCGACGTCCCACAGCCCGTCGAACAGCGCGCTATGATCGATGATATCGATGAAGGCCCGGCCGAACTCGCGGTTATCGCCCGGTGCGACGACCCCGCCCAGCTGGTGCGCCATCGTCTGCTGGCCGTAGCAGATGCCGAGAATCGGCAACCCGCGGTCGAAGAAGTGCTGGGGAGCGCGGGGGCTGTCTTCCCACATCACCGAGCTCGGCCCGCCGGACAGGATGATGCCTTTGGGCTGGAGCCGCTCGAACGCTTCGTCGGCGGCATTGAACGGGACGATCTCGGAATAGACGCCGGCCTCGCGAATGCGCCGGGCGATCAGCTGCGTCACCTGGCTGCCGAAGTCGACGATAAGAATAGATTCAGTGGGCTGGACCGTCATGGCGGGCGGATAGGGAGCGTGCGGCCCAAACGCAATGCGCCGGAGCATCGCTGCCCCGGCGCATCGTTCCGAAAAGCTAGGTCCGCTTAGTAGCGGCGGTAGCCGTACTGCGAATAGTCCTGGTTATACGGCGTGTAGGTACCATTGTAGGTGTCCTGAGAGCCGTAGGTGCCCTGATAGCCGTAATTGGCCTGGGCACGGTTGATGTCGACGCTGCGGACGTAGCCGCGATAATCGACACGGCACCGCCAGGTCAGGTCAACCTGCGCCTGGTTGTTGTAGGCATTGTTGTAGCCGTAGTGGCCGCTGTTGGCGACGCCGCGAACAACCACCTCGCCGTTCGAACGCGGTTCGACCCGGCTGATGCCGAGCACCCGTGCGCCAGTGTTGGCGTAACCATTGTAGCCATAGCCGCTGTTGTAGCCGTTGTAGCCGCTAAGGCGCCCCTGGACGGCCGCGGCACACTGGTTGACCGCAACCTGGCTGTTGGCGCCGTAATTGCCGTATCCATTGCCCAGCACGCCGTTCAGCACCTGGCCGACGACATTGCCGCCGTAGGCGTTGCCGTAGCCCGAATAGGGGGAGCCCTGATAATATTGCGCCGAGGCGGGCGCGGCAGCGGCAACAGCCGCGATCGCGACGCTCCCTGCCAGAATTTTCGTGATTGCCCTCATGACCCTGTACTCCTTGAACTCTCTCGTTCCAGCTCGCTCATGCGATCAAACGCATGACAGCCCATTGCGGGTCTATGCGTAGGGGATTGCACCAGCGCTGAACCGCTTGTTTGCTGCCGTTCAGCCGTCGGCGAAGGGCACTTCGGCCCAGTGCCGGAGTTTGCGATGGCGGTTCCAGAGTTCCATCGGCCCGGGCTCTCGCCAGCCCTCAGCGATTGCGATCGCAGCCTCGTCATTTTCCGCTTCGAACTCGCGGTAATGATCGATGTGCCCGCTGAACGGGTGCATGAAATAGAGGCGGTAGTAAATCATCCCCCCACAACCCTCCGGGTCGCGGCAAAGGTTATACCACTGACCGGCCCATTCGCCGAGTCCGACCCACCGCAAAACAAAAGGCGCCAACTGCGAACAGCGACGCCTTTCGTTTACTCAAAAAGAGCTGATTTTAGAGGTGTCAGGCGGCCTCGAACTCGTTCTCGGTCATGACCGGGCCCGAATCTTGGCCCTTGGCGCTGACGTCGCGATCGACAAATTCGATGACGGCGATTGGCGAGGCGTCGGAGATGCGGATACCAGCCTTGATGACGCGCGTGTAGCCGCCGTCACGGCCCGCGTAGCGCGGGGCGATGACGTCGAACAGCTTGGTCAGCTGGGCGTCGTCCATCAGGCGCGACTGCGCGAGACGGCGGTTGCTGAGGCCGCCACGCTTGGCGAGCGTCACCAGCTTCTCGACGTAAGGCCGAAGCTCCTTCGCCTTGGCGACGGTGGTGGTTATCTGCTCATGCTTGATCAGCGCGGCCGCCATGTTGCGGAACAGGGCCGCCCGGTGGCTCGAGGTGCGCTGAAGCTTACGGCCGCCAACACGATGGCGCATAGGTCATTCCTTTCGTTCGTCGGGGGACCGTGTGAGGTATCCCCAGCCACGCAGCACTTCGGGTGGCTGCGCAAAACCCAGATTTCAGGTGAGCGGCGGCCTCAAGCGGAAAAGTCGGCCTTAGTCAACCTTTCCGCCCAATCGTGCTCCGCGCCAACCGAACGACGAGCATCGACAAATGGCGATGGCTGGAGCGGTGATAGACCGACCCGGTCTCCAGCTCTCGGCATAGCCGCCGGTGAGCCTCGCCGAGGTTGTGATACGGCACGCCCGGAAGCAGGTGGTGGAGCGCGTGATAGCGCAGCCCGACCGGCGCCCACAGCGCGGGCAGCGTCCCCGGGGGCGGCACGTTGACGCTATCGAGGAACTGAGCGGTGACGCTCATCGGCTCGCCATCATTCTCCCACAAATGCGCGACGAGCGTCCGGATCTGGTTGAGGAACATCACGCCCGATGAGACGCCGAGGAAGATCAAGAAGTCACGAAGCGGAATGATCCCAGTCGCGGCCATCGTTAGCAACGCAATCGCCCAGACGCTGCACGCGGCTTCCTGCCACGCCCAATCCCGCGCGAACTCGCCTTCCGGCTTCGGCCGGACAAACTTGGGATTGATCTGCAGGCCCGAATAGCGGCCGACGACGATGCTGCGCAGCTTGGGCGACAGCAGCGACAGCGGCGCCAAAATCCCAAAGCGAATCAGCACGCCGATCGGTGCCAGCGCGGCAGCGACCAGGAACAGCGGCAGCGTCCACGGGTGCATCAGGGCCAGCGGCAGATATTCAGGGTCCTCGACGGTCCCGTAATAACGCTTGGCGTGATGTTGGTTATGGACGCCTTCGTACATGAAGCTCGGCACCAGCAGCGGCACGCCGACGATCAGGTTCCAAGTGAAGCGGAAGCCCTTCACCGCGCCCTTCTTGATGTGCGTGAGCTCGTGGATGAACGAACCGGCCCGATAGAGCGCGAGCACCGCGACGAGGCCGCAGCCGACGGCGAGCCAGGTCGGGCGAACCAGCATCGCCGCGAACAGCCCAGCGTAACCGAGCAGCGCCGAGCCGAGCATGTCCGCCCAGTAGATGGCGTCCTTCGGCGCATTAAGATCGCGCGTCAGACTGGCGGCGGCCTTCAGCATCGCCGCGTCGTCCTTGGCGCGTAGCATCCCGGGCTGGCTTTCAGCCGCAGAAATGCGCTTGCGCTCGATGGTCGCTGCCTGGGTCATAGGTCGTCGGTGAAAGCCTCGTCTGCCATCAGATAGTGGCGGGACTTAGGCGCCTCAAGCTTAACTGGCGCTTGGCAACGCCAACCGCTAGCTCTCGCGACATGAGCAGCGCCGTCACCATCCGTCCCGTAAGCACCAAGAAGGATCGCAAGGCCTTCGTCGACTTCGCCTGGGAGGTCTACAAGGACGACCCGGCATGGGTGCCGCCGCTGAAGGACGAGGTCCACGGCCTGATCACGCCCGGCAAGAACCCGTGGTTCGAGCATGCGAAGGCGCAGCTGTGGCTGGCGGAGCGCGGCGGCAAGGTCGTCGGCCGCATCAGCGCGCAGGTCGATGAGCTGGTGCAGGAGCATATGGGCGCCGGGACCGGCCAATGGGGCATGTTCGAGGTGCTCGACGGCGAGGCTGCGGCCACTCTCATCGCTGCCGCTGAACAGTGGCTTCGACAGCAAGGCATGACCCGCGCGCTTGGGCCGATCAGCCTTTCGATCTGGGACGAGCCCGGCCTGGAGATCGAAGGCTTCGACGAGCCGCCCACAGCAATGATGGGCCACCACCGGCCAGAGTATCAGGCCTGGATCGAAGCCGCTGGATACGAAAAGGCCAAGGACCTCCTGACCTACGAGCTGAATATCGAGCATTGGGAGGATCCCAAGATCGACCGGCTGATCGCGATGGGCGAGCGCAACGAGCACATCCGAATCCGTATGGTCGACAAGTCGAAATTCGACGAGGAAGCGCGGCTGATCCTCAACCTGCTGAACGACGCTTGGTCGACCAATTGGGGCTATGTTCCGCTGACCGAGGCCGAGATCAAATATGCCGGAAAAAAGCTGAAGCCGATCATTTTCAACGAGCTGGTGCGTGTCGCCGAAGTGGACGGCGATCCGGTCGCGTTCATGCTCACGATTCCCGACATCAACGAGCTGACCGCGGACCTCAATGGCGAGCTCTTCCCGTTCAATTTCATCAAGCTCCTGTGGCGGTTGAGGAAACCGCGCACGCGACGCCTGCGGGTGCCCCTGATGGGCGTTGCCAAGAAGCTGCACCACAGCCGGCTCGCAAGCCAATTGGCCTTCATGATGATCGAATACACGCGCCGCGACGCAACCACGAAATATGGAGCCACCCACGGCGAGTTCGGCTGGATCCTAGAGGACAACAAGGGGATGCTGTCGATCGCACAACTGCCCGGCGCGCACGTCAACCACCGCTACCGGATCTACGAAAAGGCGCTTTAGGTCACTATTCAGGCGTGAGCCGTCCGTGAGCTCGCCAAGTTAAGGCAGTGTGAGCTAAACTACTGTTTTCAAAAAGTAAGTCCGTGACTCCCAAACAATCTCTGGCATATTAGTCTGACGGCAGGGGGGCTGGCTATGCCAGGAGATCAAACCGCTTTCGAACGCATTCGCGCTGATGAGCGGACGCGCATCGCCCAGTATCTCCACGATTCAGCCATGCAGAAGCTTGCTCTCCTTCAGCTCACTTTGGGTCGCATGAGGCGCCAGGGGCCTGAGTGTTTGGACGCCAATCTGGCCGAGTGCGAGGAAATGGTCGCCGAAATAGGCCGGCAGATGCGCCATATCGACGACGCCGGTTTCTTCTGATCGTCACGCTTCTGCTCAAGCAGCTTTCCGTCCACAGGACATTAAGCGGATCGGCTCGGCCTAGCTCAACTCCACCCAGGTCGGTGCGTGGTCGGAGGCCTTCTCCTCGCCCCTCGCCCATCGGTCTACGCCCGCACCCTGAAGCCTGTCCGTGGCTTCGGGCGAGCAGAGCAAATGGTCGAGGCGGAAGCCGAGGTCGCGCTGCCAGCAGCCGGCGGTGTAATCCCAAAAGGTGTAGAGCTTTTCCTCGGCCGGATGAAGCGCTCTGAGCGCGTCAGTCCAGCCCTGGTGGACGATCCGCCGCCACAGCTGGCGAGCCTGTGGCTGCATCACCGCGTCGTGCTGGGTTGCTCGAACCGAGAAGACGTCACGATCCTCCGGCACGACATTCCAGTCGCCGCAGAGGATGGCCGGACGCTCGTCCTG